>Ga0209702_10004520_pt1 | contig 20068 bp, 11 predicted proteins | sample FRY01_FD_187210 | JGI IMG/M metagenome (GOLD analysis project Ga0209702, IMG submission 187210) | Freshwater microbial communities from Lake Fryxell liftoff mats and glacier meltwater in Antarctica - FRY-01 (SPAdes) (version 2) | ecosystem: Environmental > Aquatic > Freshwater > Ice > Glacier...
CACGCACCAGAAAACGCACGTTGTTGACCACCAGCTTGCGGCGCTGCGCGCACTGCATCGCATTCCAGCCAATCCATTGCTCCCGGTCCTTCAGATGATACACGCACGATGACCACTGCACCACCGGCACCGCCTCACCCTTCTCCTTGATCACCTGCACAAGACTGTGTCCAACAGGCCGGAAACTCTTCAACCAATGCTCTGCCTCCATCCACGCCCGCACTTCGCGATGCCCATGCTCCCACTCAACAACAACACAATCAAAGCGTTCAAACGCCCGAAGCGGCGCTTTTACTTCATCACGCCCGCACGACGCGGCCCCAGCAAAATCAAGGGCGGCGGAATCCACACCCTCACCCTTATTTAGACCGGCAAAATGTCCAGCACAATGTCGCTAGTCACTTGTCCTCAATCCACTATGCCCATAAAGAGGAAAACCCTGGGCAAAACACACTCTTGAACAGACCCCTTCCCACCCCCCCCTCACATGACCCACGCACCCGTTCCCAGCGCCGGCCCCCGGAAGCAAATTCCTATCAGCCAGATCGGTTGCTCTTTGTGCCCGACGTGGTACATCTACCCGCACCCATGAACTCGTTACGCCCGACGACTCGTCCGTATCTTCGCGGGATGCTGCCTGGATTGCTAGGCGGCTTGGTGCTTGGCGGGGCGTGCGGTTGGTGGCTGGCGCATCGGTTGGTGGAAACCGAGGCGAGCCGGCTGGCGCGCATCATGGTCGATGAAGCGGCGGGTCCGCGGGTGCCCCCAATCCCGGGGGTGGGAGGCGCGGGTGGCGCGTCGGGAACTGGCGCAGCAGGAGGTGGAAGCTGGAGCGCGGTACCCGTCATTGCTGTGACGGACAACCTGGAGACAGCATTTGAAGAAATGCTGGCGATCAAGGATCCGGCGGTGCGGCAGGCGGCGCTTCAGAAGTTCCTGGAAAAACTCCCGGTCGAAAGCTGGCCGGGGTTCCTTGGGGCGATGAAAAAAATGAAGGACCGCGGTGAATTCGATGATCAGTCGGGCTCCGTTTTGGCGGCATTCGGGATGATGGATTCCATCTTTTCCTACATGCTGCAGCGTTCCCCGGAGGACCTGCTCGCGGGCGTGATGGAGACGCGCACCGGGATGGATCAGAACCACGGCAGCGAGCGGGACCACGGGGTGGCGATGGCGGCATTCCGATTCTGGGCTGGGCGCGATCTGCCGGCGGCCATGGTGTATTTTGAAAAAAACCTTCGTTCGCTGCCGCCGGCCAAGCAGGCCGAGGCGGCCAGCAGGCTGGCGCGCGAATACGTGAAGCAGGACCCCGCGGCCGCTTTTGCGTGGATCAAAGGGCTGCCGAAGGAGAATCAGTCCCAAGTCGCGCACGATGCCTTCCAGACATTGTCGCATGTCGATTCGGAGGCGGCCTTGCGGTTTTTGGTCAACGAGAAAGACCTGCCAGATCGCGACGATTTTGCCGAGGAAATGGCCAAAGGATTGGCCGCGACCAAACCGGAGGAAGCGTTGGCCTGGGCCAAAGGATTACCGGAGGACCTGAGCGCCCGCGCCGTCGAAGGCGCGATGGATCATCTGGTCGAGAAGGATTTTGCCTTAGCGTTGCGCGAAACGGCTGTTTTGCCCCCGGCCCAGCAGGATGCCGCGCTTTCGCAACTCGCTGATGGTCTCAACGACGACGATCCCGCGCACGTCGGTCAGGTCCTGAAACTCGTCGAGGCAACCCAAGAAGGTCCGGGCCGGGCCGAAGCGGCGGAGAGCGCCGTCGCGAAATGGACCAGCCAAGACCCGGAAGCGGCGAGCGCCTGGGTGGCGGCACAGCCGGACGGTCCGACCCGCGACGCCGCCATTCAGGGTTTTGGCGAGATGGCAGTGGAGTCCAATAAAGAGCCAGAGGCCGGCATGGAATGGACCGCTGTCATTTCCAATGCCGCGCAACGCGGCAATTCACTGAAAAACAACGTGATGAATTGGGCTCAATTCGACCCCGAAGCCGCCCGCAGCTGGGTCCAGTCGTCGCAGCGGCTCTCTAACGCCGACCGCGAGACGCTGCTGCCACTGACGCAGAAGTGAAGGTGGAAGCGCTCGGGAAACTGGCAGGATTCTGTGGGTAGTCCGGTACTCGCTTGCGGGGTCAGACCCCTACCCACCCCCTACCCACCCCCTCCTCACGTGACCCGCGCACCCGTTCCCAGCGCCGGCCCCTCAAAGCAAATTTCTATCAGAAATGATCGGTCTGGTGGCGGCGGTGGTGTCTGCGCAGCCGAACGCCGAGCCGCCACCGTTGCATGTTGCACGAAGCTGTGGTCAGAATGCACGGCCCAAAGCGAATAGTAGTGAACTCGTTGCGATGATGAAAAAGAAAAATTGTCCCGCAATTCAGGTGGAAAGGCAATGAAACAGGTCGGTGGCAAGAATCTCGGGCAGAGCTGCCTCGCATTGGCACGCTCCCTGCATTTAGCCATGTTGTCAGATGATTGGAAGACCCTTCCCTCTCTCACGGCAACGAGTTCTTATCCGGCTCTTAGCCGAACCAGCAAAGGAACTCGAACCGCTCCCATCAAAAACCTCAAACTAATACTAAAATGTTGAAACTCGCCATTAGCTTACTCGTCCTCGCCCTCGTCGCCGCCATCCTCGGATTCAGCGGTGTCATGGGAGCCGCAATTCACATCGCTTGGATTCTCGCCGTGATCGCGGTGGTGATCTTCATCTTCAATGCGCTTACCGGAAAAAAGGGCATCTGAACCAGCCTTTCTAATCGGCAGCCGCGCACAGTACTCGCCTGTAGCCTACGTTCGACAGCTACTTGGAGCAGATCCGCGAACACGTCACCCGACTTGAGAAGGTTATCGAGTCGTTGGAATTTCGGAGTCCACCCAATGGCGAGCACTGCGCAGGTGCTCAAGGTCTGGTCAAGGTAGCGACAGATCTCCCTCCCTGATTCCATAAAAATATAGTCACTACCCATCTCCCTCCCTGATTCCATAAAATATAAGCACTACTCATGACCACTACACTGGAAAGAAACAAAGAATGCATCGAAACTTGCAACCAACTCCTGCGCGGCGAACTTTCCGCTGTCGAGACGTATAAACAGGCAATCGAAAAGTTCCCCAATGAAACTGAAACTCCAACCCTCCGGCGTATCCGCGATGAGCACAGCGACACCGTCGCCGAGCTGCGCCAGAACGTGATCAGCATGGGCGGCGTCGCCGACACCGAGTCGGGTGCCTGGGGCGACTTTGCGACGGCCGTTCAGGCGACCGCCAACTTCTTCGGTGACGACTCCGCTGTTGCCACCTTGCTGCAGGGCGAGAAGCACGGCAAACGGGAGTACGAAGATGCGCTCGAAAAAGACTCCACCTTGGTGCCGTGCCGAGACCTGATCCGAAATCAATGCCTGCCCCGAGTATGTCGTCACATCGAGACGTTGGAAAAACTCGGCTGAAACTTTTAGCGGCAGCCGCGGGAAACGTCCCCCGACCGAAAGCATAGGCTGCAATCCGGCATCCGGGTCAAGAAGTTCGCCGGGCCCTCTGGCGAAGGAACAATGGTCTTCTCCCTCGCACGGGTCGTGTCCGTGAAGCATGTTACCTACTTCGACATCACCCACCATGAATTCAACAAATTCAACTGATCATTTTCCCCTAAAAGTCCTCGTCCTGACCACCGCTCTCGTCTCCGCCGCAAGCGCCCAAACCGCGCTGACGATTTACAATCAGAACCTCGCCGTTGTCCGCGAGACCCTTTCGCTCGACCTCAAGGCCGGGGAAACCCAGGTCACCTTCGACCGCGCCACCGCCCAGGTGCTGGCGGATTCCGTGGTCCTGCGCGATCCCGCCGGTAAGGCCGCCTTTTCAATCCTCGAACAGAGCTACCGCAACGACCCGGTGAGCCGCTCTCTGCTGCTGCGCCACTTCGAAGGCCGGGAGATCGACTTCCGCACCGTTTATCCCGACGGCAAGGTCGAGCTGATAGCCGGCAAGATCATCCGCTCCGGCCACGTACCCGGCGGCCAGCCGCAGGACCCGATCATCGAGGTCGATGGCAAGCTGCGCTTCCAACTGCCCGGTGAACCACTCTTCCCCGCGCTCGGCGACGGCTCGATCCTCCGTCCGTCCCTCGGTTGGGCGATCCAAAGCCAGGCCGACGCGAAATTCGACGTCCAACTCTCGTACCTCAGCAACGGCTTCGCCTGGGAAGCGAACTACAACGTCGTCGCTCCGGAGAAGGGGGAAACCGTGTCGATGACCGGCTGGGTCACCGTGAACAACCACAGCGGCACCGCTTTCAACCAGGCCAAGGTCAAGCTGGTCGCCGGCGAGGTGAACATCGTCCAACCCAACATGCCGGTGTCCGCGATGGCGCGCGGCAAGAAGATGGCGATGGCTGATGCCGCTCCGCCGGTGACCGAAAAGTCCTTCGACGACTTCCACCTCTATACCCTGCAGCGACCGCTGACGATCCGCGACCAGGAGACCAAGCAAGTCGAGTTCCTGCGCGCACCGGCGGTGATGGCGTCGAAGAAATACGTCTACGATCCCGCGGCAATGTTCCGCTTCGGCGGCGGAGCCCCGCAGACCCAGCCGATCCAGGGCCAGGAGTTCCCGAAGGACGTGGCGATCTACTGGGAATTCAAGAATGAGGAAGCGAACGGCCTCGGCGTGCCGCTGCCCGCCGGCCGGGTGCGTTTCTACCGTTCCGACGACCAGGACGGAAACCTCGAGTTCGTCGGTGAGAACAACATCGACCACACCCCGCGCAACGAGGATGTCTCGATCTATACCGGCAATGCATTCGACTTGGTCGGCGAGCGCATGATCGTCAACTTCGAGCGCGTCGACCGAGCCGAGTCGATGAAGGAAACCATCGAGATCACCGTGAAGAACCGCTCGAAGGAGCCGAAGGAAATCATCGTCCGCGAGCACCTCTGGCGCTGGCTGAACTGGAAAATCGAGAACGCCTCGATGGAGTCCGTGAAGAAGGACGCGCAGAAGATCGAGTTCACCGTGAAGCTCGCACCCGACGAGGAAAAGACGGTGACCTACACCGCGCACTACACGTGGTGACGGATTTGATGACGGCCGAGGTGCCCCTCATGCCCCTCATGCCCCTCATGCCCCTCATGCCCCTCATGCCCCTCATGCCCCTCATGCCTATCGGCTGATCACCTTGGCACCGCGCTTTGGCACGGGCCTCCATCAGTTCTCCGTTGGGATCCTGCCACGCCCCAACCTTGCGCGCTTAACCGAGCGCCATTGGAACCAGACCCCTTCCCGCCCCTCCTCTCAGATCCCGCGAACTCGCCCCCAACGCTGGCCCCACAAAGCAAATTCCTATCAGGCCCGAAAAGGTCGGCGGATAGGCGCGTTGGGGACAGGGTTGCGCGGCTCGCTGCTGCCATTCTAAATAAACACTATGCATTCATTTTTACGTTCACTCGTATCCCTCTCGCTGGGCTGCGGCGCGGTCTTTCTTTGGTCGGCGCAGTTTTCTTTCAGCGAAGACGCCCAGCCGGCAGCAACACCGGTGAAAGACCTCTATGGCGAGGTGACGCCCGCGGAATTTGCGAAACGCGACGATGTGCAGCAGCCGATCGATCCGCAGAACTTCAATGCGAAGTTGCTCTCTGCGGCGATTTTCCATCGCACGAATGCGGTGCGCGTGCAGCACGATCTGCCAGCCTTGACCTATAGTGCGAAGGCCGCCGTTGCCGCGCAGAAGCACTCGGAGGCGATGGCCACAGGCGGCTACCTTTCGCACGAAACGCCGAATAAAAAGAAGAATCTGTCACCTTACGAACGTCTGCAAAATCAAGGGCTGATGCCGCAATTCACCGCCGAAAATATCGCATATAACTTTCTGTTGCGGTATCAGTCTGGCAAACCGTTTTTCACCCGCGAGAAAAATGGAAAGACGCTCTATTCCTATGCGCCGGACGGGAAGGCGCTCCAGCCGCATACCTACGGGAGCTTTGCCGCGGATATCGTGCAGCAATGGATGGATTCACCGCCGCATCGGAAGAACCTGGTCTCCGCAGAGCCGACACAGCTCGGCGTCGGCGCGGCGCTTTCCGCCGCGGCTGATGGCTTGGAGAAAATTTACAGCGTCCAGGATTTACACGCGCCGTTTCCCGAACACCCATAGGCGTGGACAGACCCCAACCCACCCCTCCTCTCATGACCCGCGCACCCGTTCCTAACGCCGGCCCCCCAAAGCAAATTCCTATCAAAAAAAAATATTGAGCCGGTGCAAAATCCCTGAGGCTTCCCGGCGGTTCAGAGCTGGATGGACAACCGCAGATAGGCGGCGCGGACGTCCTCCATCAACTGCGCCTCGGTCCGCCCATCCAGCAGCACGCCGAGGTTGTCCTTGAGGATCTTCTCGCGGGACGCCCGGAAGAACAATTCCCGCGGCAGGGCCGGCGGCTGCAGATCGCGCGGGTGCTCGAACGAACCGTCGGCATGCACCCTGACCTCGGGGCGTTTTTTGAATGCGGCGAGCGCCGTCTCATAGTCCTCCGCCTGCCGCCGGAGCTTGGCGCTGGCGTGCATGTACCGCACAAAACGCTCGCCGTCCCCCTTGCCGTCGAGGTGCATGAAATAATAAACGAGCAGATAACTGGTGAAGTAGAGCCGCTGGGTCAGGCGGTTGTCGGAGGCCAGGGTGTCATTCCACTGCTCGTAGGACGTGGCGAAGAGCTTTTCCAGCGGGTACGGCTCGGGCACGCCGCCGACGAGTCGTTTTTTGCGGAAGTCGAGGTAGTCCTTCAGTCCGTTTCTCGCGGCCGCGACCCGGAATCGTCCATTCTTGAGCGGGAGGTTTCCCGTGTATTCAGCCGTTCCCTCGACCACCCACTGCGGAAGATACCCGAGCGAAAAGTGCATCATCTGGTGGGTCAGCTCGTGAACCAGGATATGGGTGTCGAAGTCGTCATCCATGCGATAGGCGCTGCCAACCTCGCGGATGCCAATGCTTTCAAAGGGCACGAGGAATCTGCGCCGGTTGGAAAAATACGAGCCTGCGCTCCCCGGCAGGCCGCCCGCCTTGGCATAGGTGTTCATGTCCTTGTAGAGCGAGGCCTTAAAATGGCGACCCTCGGGAGGCTTGGGCTGGACGTTCCAAGGCAGGGCCCGCAGCAGCTCAAAGGTCGCCTCGAAGGACCGGGCCACCTCGCGCGCCAGCGATCCAGCCAGCCGCCCTTCCGACTCAAACTCGAAGTTCGGCGTGCGATACACGAACCGCCCGTTCCGGGCGTCTTCCAGAACGGTTTCGATTTTGATGTCCACGGCCTCCACCCCCGCCACCTCGGGCATCGCGAGCCGCAGCGGCTGCTTCTGCCGCCAGGCGGCCAGATACTCCTGATCGGCCTGGCTCAGCCGCGCCCAGGCCACCGAGGAGATGGTGCCGTTGGCGAGCTTCAGCCGGGCCGTGGCCTCATCCGCCTCCACCAGCTCCGCCTCCAGCGGCACCCCCTCGATGCTGGTCCAGGTCCGCGCCGCTTCCCGGGCATGCGCGACCGCCAGGCTGGCGACGGCCAGCAGGAGCCACAAACAACGGAGGGGCATCGGCATACCGCGCACCATTGGCACAACCTTGCCGCCAGCGGAAGGGAAAAGCCCCGCGGCCCCGCCCGACGATCACTCCATGGCCACCACCCGGCGGAGGCGGGTGAAAACAAGGGCAGCCTGGATCGCGGAGGGCTCAACCGCCGTCAACCGGGCCAGCACGCGTCGGTACAGGTCGATTTGCGGCCCATAACCCTCGGCCCGGGCCTGCGCGCCCGCCTCGTCGTCCACCGCGTCCGTCTTGAAATCGACGATCACCGCCCGGTTCGGCCAAACCATCACGCGGTCAAAGGTCCCCGTCACCCACTCGCCGCCCAGGATGACCTCAAAACGCTTCTCCCGCCACAGCTCCGCCCCCGGAGGCACAGTCAGCAGCGAGCGGATCCCGGACTCCTCCAGGCATGCCCGCACCTGGCCGTGAGCCGCGAGCTGCCAGGGCTCCGGCTGCGGAACCGCCCGCCGCCACCACTCGTCCATCGCCGCCGGCTCGCCCGGGTCGGCCACCTGCTCAAACAGGGCGTGCACCAGCACCCCCAGATCCCGCGCCGGCGAGGCCTCCGTGGAAAACACCTGGTCCGCGGACAGCACGTGCGACTCCCGCCCGGAGGGCGTGAGCCGCGGCCGCCGCCGCACCCCGGGCCCGGCCGGCACAAACGGCGCCACGGCTGCGGCCGGCTCCGCCGCAGCCGGCCGCCCCAGCGGAACATGCCCGAACCAGCCGGCATCGCCCCGCAGCCAGCCGCAGTCCCAGTCCCCGCCGTCAGCCGCCAGCACCGCCGCCGGCCCCTCGGCGGCCAGGGCGCGCTCGACCAGGCCGGCGGCGTGGCGCGCCTGGCTTTCAGCCGGCGCCGGCGGACCAATCAGATACAGCGCATGCCGTGCCCGGGTCATCGCCACGTAAAAAACGCACATGCCTTCATACGCCTGGGCCGCCTGACTCGCCTCATGGGCGGCGCGCAGTTCATCGTCCGCCACCAGCAGCTCGCCGGCGGGACGCCGCAGCAACCACCGCGTCGTGAACAAATCGCGACGCGAGCGCAGCAGCAGCTGCCGGCTGTCGTCATGCAACGACTTGCCGGCCAGCCTCGGCAGGAAAACGACGTCGAAATCCAGCCCTTTGGACTTGTGGATCGTCATCACCTGCACCGCCTGCACCGAGGCCGTCTCGCGCGCGGTCGCCGACTCGACGGAGCGCAGAAAGGCGTCGATGTCGCGCGTGCCGCGCGCATCAAAGTCTCGCGCCAGCCCCGCCAGCTGCTCCGCGCGGACGCGGGAGAACACGTCATCGGACTCCAGAAACGGCAGCAGCCGGGCCACCCAGCCGCGCACCCAGGCCTCAAACCCCCCGGCCAGGATCTGCTGCAGGGTGTTGCGCACGGCGTGACCCTGCCTCCAGTCGTCCTCCGCAAAAAGTCCGGCCAGTGGAGTCATGCCGACGTGCTCCCAGGCCATGGTGTCGCCGGGATGCGCGGCCGCACGCACCAGCGCCAGCAGCGCCAGCGTGAGCGGATTGTCCACCGCCACCGGCGCATCGGTCTCGCTCACGACCGGCGGCAGGTCCGCCTGCCGGCGCAGAAAATCGACGGCCGCCGCCACATCGCCATTGCCCCGCAGCAGGACCGCCGCGCTCAAACCGCGGTCGAGTGGCCGCGCCTCCCGCAGCAGGGCCGCCACCACCAGCAGCTCGCGCTCGAAGTCGCTCGCCTCGTCATCCCCGGCTCCGCCCGCCCGAGGCCGCACCAGCGCCGCACACCCAGGCCGGCCGGGGTGATGCGTGGTGTGACGGATCCAGCCGGCCCGCCAGCGCGCCACCGAGGGCCCGGGCAGCACCGCCTCCAGCGGCTCCCCCGCCCCGAACACCTCGTTGACCATGTCGATCACCGGCTGCGCCGACCGCCACGACGCGGCCAGCGGCCGGGTCGGCAGCCGGTAATGGTCGATGACATGCCGCGCCAGCTCCGGCTCGCCGCCGCGCCAGCGGTAGATCGACTGCTTCTCGTCGCCGACCTGGAAATACGTGCGCCGCTGCTCCGGATCCTCCAGCGCCTCCTCGACTAGCGGACGCAGGACCTCCCACTGCAGGAGGCTGGTGTCCTGGAATTCATCGATCAGCCAGTGGTCGAAGCGCGCGTCCAGCCGTGCATCGATGGCCAGGCGCGCGAGGCCGGCGCCGCCCGCCTCGCCGCCACCGCCCGGCCCGCCCCGGGCCAGGAGAAACTTGACGTCATCAAACGTCAGCCGCCCCTGCCGCCGGACGCTTTCCTGGTGGTGCGCCTCGTAGTCGGCCAGCAGGCCGGCCAGGCCCCGGGTGCGCTGCAGCGCGATCGCCGCCTCCCCGGCGAGCAGCCCACCGATCAGGCCCGTCAGCGCCCGGCAGGCGCGCCCGTCCAGGGTGACCGGGGCGAAAATCTTGAAGGTGGCCAGCCCGCGCCGCAGGTCCGGCAGGCCGGGCAGAATGGTGTCGCGCAGATAGCCGAACTTTTTCGAGGTCGCGGTGCCCGGCGCGTGGGTGGCCAGCGCCTCCGCGATCTCCAGCAGCTTTTTCCGCTGGCGCGGCTGCAGAGTCATCCCCTCGAGGGCCGCGGAAAAATCTTGGAGCAGCGCGGCCCGGTCCGGGCTGGGGCCCCGCAGATACCAGGGCAGCTCGGACCAGACCGCCGCGGCACCGCCCCATTTTTCCGCCACCGGATCCAGCAGCCAGGCAAAATGGTGCGCCTCAATGAACGCGTCGAAAGCGCGGTGCAGGGATTTTTCCTCGACCCCGAAGGTGGCCTGGTCGAAGGCCGCGATGAAGTCGTCCTGCTCCTGCTGCCGCCCGGCAGGCAGCGCCTGAAACACCTCGCGACAGAGCTCCTCGCGCTCCCGCACGATGTCGGAGCCCTCGAGCAGCGCAAACGGCCCGCCCAGCCCGAATTCCAGCGGGAAGGCGCTCACGATCCGGATGAAAAAACTGTCCAGGGTGCCCAGGGAAAGCTGCGGCAGCCGGTCGATGACCAGGCGGAGCCACCGGACCACCTCGTCGGCGGCGAGGCCGGGCCGCTCGAGGTCCCGCGCGAGGCGGGCCCGCGCGGCGGCGTCGCTCGCGGCCTCCGCCAGCCGGCGCAGGATTTTATCGAAAAATTCGGAGGCCGCCTTGCGGGTGAAGGTCAGCGCCACGATGCGTTCCGGCGCCTGCTCCGCGGCGAGCAGCCGCAGGTACCGGGTGACCAGGGCGTGGGTCTTGCCGGACCCGGCGGAGGCCAGGATGGCTTCGTGGGTGAGAGCGGAGGAGGGCGTCATGGGTGCGGGAGCAGAGAGGGATCGACGGCGGCGGCGGCATCCCCGGACAGCATCCGGGCGAAATCATCGAAGCGTCCGGCCTCGCGCGGCGGCCAGAAGACCTGGCCGTGGATGGCCTCGGCGACACCGAGGGCGCAGGCCTCCGCGGCGTCGAGCACCGCCGCGTCCAGCCCGGTCCAGGCCTCGTACCGGCAGTCCTCGGCGGCTTTAGCAAGGTGGAAATACCCCACCTCCGGCAGGGCACTATTGGCCTGCCGGGCCGCCAGCGCGTACAGCGGCAGCTGCAGATCGCGCCACGCGAACGAGTGGCCCGCGGCGTTGACATGGAGCTGCCAGGCCGGCCGCTCCGCGGCCAGGCCGGAGGCGCTGAGTTTTTTCCCGAGGTGTGACTCGGCCACCGGCCGGGGTGCGTCACTGGTTTTGTAGTCGATGATGCGGCAGTCCGCCCCGCGCCGGTCCACTCGGTCGATCCGGCCGCGGATTTCCAGCCCCCCGAGCATCCAGGGCGCGCCCAGCAGGTCGGCGAACGGCAGCTCGGTGGCCACCGTTTCCCATCCCTCGCGCACGCTTTGCGCCTGCCAGCCGGCCAAGGCCGCCAGCCGCTTTTCCGCGGAGGCGAGCTGGACCCGGAGAGGAACGGTCAGACGCGGGCCATGACTCTCGCGCAGCACGCGGCGCACCTCGGCGCGCAGGAAATCGGCAATCACCGGCTCCTCGGTGCAGCGGCGCAGCCCGGGCTCGGCGGCGAGCGCCTTCAAGGCGGCATGGCACAGCGACCCAAAGCCCATCGCGTCCAGTTCGCGCGGCTCCGGATCCACCGTCTCCATGCGCAGCACATGCCGGAGGTAAAACCGGAACGGACAGCTCAGATACTCGCGGAAGGCGGTGACGGACAGCTTCTCCAGCGGCCGCGGCGCGGGTGCCCGGAGCCGCCAGGCCAGCCGCCGCGCCGGCAGCGGGGCGGCCGCCGGCAGGCAGTCTTCGCCAAAAAGGGCGGCCGCCCGCGCGGACAGCTCGTCGTCGGGCCGGAGAAACAGCAGCCGCGAGGGGCGCAGAACCTCGCCCGCCGCGGAGTGTTGGCCGAGCACCACGTCCACCCGCCCGCCGGCCGCCAGGCGCGAGCACACCAGCGCGTGCAGCAGGTGGGCGTCACGCGCAAAGCGGGTGGCATTGCTGCGGCGCAGCCCGAGCCGGCCCCGGAGCGACTCCGGCAGGTACGGGTCGCCCACGATGACGTCGGGCACCAGGCCGTCGTTCAGGCCGGCCAGCACCAGGTGCGGTGCGTCCTCCCAAGCCAGCTCCAGCCAGCCGTTCACATCCACCGCCGCCTCCGGTCGCTCCCCGGTCTCGAGCCGAACCCGCCGCAGCTGGTCCAGCACAAAGGCCAGCCGCTCCGCGGGCGTGGCCTTCAGGCCGGCCATGGCCGCGGCCGCACCGGTCTGGCGCAGGCACTCGGAAAGCTCGCGGGCAAAGGCCCGGAAGGCCGATCCTTCGGAGGTGGCCTGCGGAAACTTCCGCCGGCCATAGAGGGCGGCCAGCAGTCCCGCGACCGCCCGCTCCAGCGGCTGGGTGGAAAATTCGGCGAGCACGGCCGCGGCCGCGGCGGCCAGCGGATTGACCACGGCATCCACAAACGCCCGCCCGTCGGCCAGCGACTGCGGCAGGTGCGCGGCCGCGTAGGCGTCCCACGCCTTCAGCAGCGCGGCCTGGCTGACGGCCTCCGGCAGCCCGGCGCGCTGCCGGAGCAGGCCGGCGACCGGAGGAAAACGAAGCCACTGGCCGAGGGCTCGGAACGTTTCCTCCCGCAGCAGCGCCGCCGCGCCGGCCAGCACATGCCAGAGTTCGTGTCCGCCCAGCGGCAGCCCCTCGGGCCGGTAACACACCAGCCGGCCCGGGTCGGGACGCTCCGCACCCGGCCCGCCGGGCACCACCAGGGCGGCCGCCACCTCGGGATCCGCCACCCCCAGGCCCAGCGTGGCCGCAGGATCGGCATGCCCCGCGACCAGAGCGCGCACGGTTTCCGCCTGCTCGGACGGGCCCGCCACCAGATGACACCAGTCGGGCGGCAGCGGCAGGTCCCGCGCCTCCGTCCAGACGCCAGGCTCCGGACGACCCCACTCATCGAACGACGCCTCGCGCCCGGACGGAGCCGTGACCAGCACCGCGACCGGCACCCCCGCCTCCCCAAGGCGGCAGGCTGCCAGCACCGCGATTTCCAGCGGGTCCGGCACCGCGGCAAAATCAATGCGCGCCACCCCGGACGGCAGCACCGGCGCGGCGGCCGCTTGCCCCCGGGCCACCTGGGCGTCCTCGCGTCCGGCGGCGGCCAGGCGGTCGAAATAGAGCGTTTCCAGCCGGGCCAGGTCCGCCCACCGGGCCGCCTCCGGGTGCTCGGCGGCGGCCAGCCGTGCGGCGGCCGCGGCCATCGACACACCGCCTTCGCCCAGGGTCTGGCGCACCGCCTGCCAGGCTTCGGCGACCCGCAGGGCCCACTCCACGCCGGCCCGGGGCGGTGCCTGGGGGAAGAGCGAGGGAAAATCCTCGAGCCGCACCGCGCCCAGCACCGCCGCCCACGTCAGTAGGGCCTCGGCCGCCGTGGCGACCGGCGGCCCTTCCGGTCGCAGCACGGTAAGAAACGCCTCCGGCGTAAGCACCTGCGGCGGAAAAACCGCGGCTCCCCGCTCCGCCGCCCGCTCCGCCAGCGCCTCCCGCAGCCGCCGCCCGCTCTGGCGCGTGGGCACCACAATCAGCCGGTCGCTCAGGTCCAGCACCCCCCCGCTCCAGGCCCCGGCCAGATACTCGACCACGCCGGCCAGGAGCGGACGATCCCAGCCCAGAAAGTGCCGAACCGGCGCAAAGGACGCCTTAGAGTGGAGAGGAGCAGCGGGCATGATGCGGGGGGAGGGAAACATGGAGGCGGGCAAACCTGGTCAGGCCAGCGAGCGCACCACCCGGCGGATGAGGTCGACGCCCTCCTCCGCCCGGGCGCGAGCAAGGTTGAGGGCGGGCAGCAGGCGGACAATCTGCGTGCCGCTGGGAATCGTGAGCACGCCGGCCTCGTGCAGCCGGTCGACCACCTGCAGCGAGGCCGGCCGCTCGGAGGCGCGGGCGGCCAGCGACCGAATCTCCGCCGCCGGCGCCAGCTCGATGCCGAGCATGAGGCCGAGCCCCCGCGCGCCGCGCACGACGCCCGGAAATTCCGCCGCCAGCGTGTCGATCTGCCCGTGCAGCCAGGCACCGGTCTCGCGGGCCTGCGCCGCCAGCCCGTCGCGTTCGATGATCTCGAAAATTTTCAAGGCCACCGCACATCCCAGCGGCGTCCCGCCGTAGGTGGTGCCGTGCGAGCCGGGGCCGAGCAGGTCGGCGAACGGCTGCCGCGCCCAGAACGCCCCGATGGGAAAGCCGCCGCCCAGGGATTTGGCCATGCTGACGGCATCCGGCGAAAAGCCCGCGGCCGCCGCCGCCCCGAGGGCATCGCCCAGCACGCGCTGGTAGCTTTGAAAACACCCGCTCCGAAAATGCCCGCACTGCACCGCGTCGATCATGAGGAGCAGATTCCGTTCATCGCACAGCCGCCGCAGGCCGAGCAGGTACTCAACTCCGGCGGGGGTGATGCCGCCCTCGCCCTGGATGCCCTCGATGAGGATGGCGGCGGTGCGGGGGCCAACCGCCGCCTCCATGGCCGGCAGGTCGTTGAAGGGCACGTCGCAGCGGAAGCCGTCGGGCATCGGCCCGAAGCCGGCCTTGATCTTGTCCTGGCCGGTGGCGGCGATGCCGCCGAGCGTCCGACCGTGGAAGGAATTAATCGTCGTGATCACTTCATGGCGCGGCCCGTCCGCACCCGGATGCGCATGCCCGAACATGCGCGCGAGCTTGAACATCCCCTCGTTGCTCTCCGCCCCGCTGTTGGCAAAGAACACCTTGCCCGCCACCCCGAGGTTCCGGATGATCTCCTGCGCCAGACGCCCCTGCGGCTCGTGGTAATACAAATTGGAAACGTGCAGCAGACGCCGCGCCTGACGGGCCAGGGTTTCGGCGACCTCGGGATGGGCGTGGCCCAGTGCGCACACCGCGATCCCGCCGCCCAGGTCCAGATACCGGCGGCCGTTCACGTCCCAGACTTCGCTGCCGGCGCCATGCGCCAAGACCAAGTCAAACCGCGCATAGGTCGGCATGACGTAACGATCAAAAAGCGCCCGCACCGCCTCATGCTGGTTTTGCACGAGGGCGGCGGGAGCGGCGGCGGCGGGCTGGATCAATTCCTTCACCAGACCCTATCTCCCGCCGCCGTCCGCCGCGCAAGACCCGGTCTCACTTCGACCGCTCGGGGTCCGCGACAAATTTGAGCCGGATCGCCGTGCCGCAGTACATGCAGCGGAACCAGCGGAAGATCAGCGCGTGCAGAGCCAGGCTGCCAACCAGCCCGAGGCCTGGAAGGCGATGGGCCTTGCTGTTCTTGAAGCACCGCTTGCTCCAGAAAATCTGATTGGTGCACACCCGGCAGCGGGCGCGCAGGGCAAAGAGCAGGTAAAAAATGCCGCTCACCACCCAGGCGGCAATGATCCAGAGGAACGACCACAGGTGCGAGACATCGCCCACGAAAAACGCGAACCACAGCACCACCGGAGTGCCCACCACCACCGCCAAAAGCAGGAGGCGCGAGATCAGCACGATCAGTGAGCAGAAAACGAGAAAATACGGCCGCGGGTGGGGCACCCCGCGCCGGACCACCCGCGGCACCGGGCCTCCGGGCTTTTGCCGGGCCCGGAGCAAAGCCGCCTCGACCTCGTCCTCATCTTCGGCCGCCTTGCGCGGCAGCGGCGCAACCCCGGTTTCACCCGCCTCATAAGCCTGAAAATCACGGAACTGCGGCCGGGGCGCTTCCTTGGACGGCGCATCCGCCGGCCTCAGCCGCACCGGTTCAGCCGCCGCCCCGACCGGACGGACTGCCACCGGAGCCGCCTTGGCCACACGCTCGGCGGAAGTGGGGGCGGCCGGAGCCGGGGCCGCCGCCGGCGGGACCCGCGAAACCTCCAGCGGTGCGCGCTCCGCTGCCGCGCGGACCAGCTCGCGGGCCTGCCGCACCCAGCGCTCCACGTCCTCCGCCGCGGGAGGAGCGCCGGCCCCGGGCAGGCTGCGGTTCAGCAGGGCCAGCCGCTGGCACAGAGCCACCGGCTCCTGGCCGGCCAGCTCCTCGACCGACCGGATGCCTCCGGCGTCAAGCAGTTGTTTGAGGGGAGGCGTGAGGCCGGCAATGAGATGCACCTTGGTCATGGGATCGGGAGATCGTTCAGCACTGGTTTATTTCGAGATCGGCACAATGCCTGAGCCCGGATTTTTCATCCGAGGTTTTTCAGCATGGCCACCAGCCGCTCGCGCTTTTCCGACCATTCCGCCCGGGTGGACTGGGTCTTGGCAAACGCCTCTGGAGCCTTTTCCGCAAAGGCCGGGTTGGCCAGCTTGGCCTCGGCCTTCACCATTTCGGCGTCGGCTTTGGCGATCTCCTTGCCAAGGCGGGCCCTTTCGGCGTCGATGTCGATCAACCCCGCAAGCGGCAGGTACAGTTCGCCCACATCCGTGACCGTGGCCGCAGTGGCCGGCGGCGGCGCAAACGAAGGGTCGACGGCGACCCCGGCCGCGCCTGCGAGCAGGCGCAGGATGCCGGCTTCCCCGGTTATCCACGACGCCGCGGACGGCCCGGGTTTGAGCACGAAATGCACGTTTTTGGCCGAGGCCAGGCTGCATTCGACCTTCAGGTTCCGCGCCCGTGCGGCCGCGGCATACACGGAGGCGGCCCGCTGCTGCGCCCTGGCGACCACGTCCGCCGGCACCCCGGCGAGCACCGGTTCGGAGGGAATCGATGCGCGCATCAGGAACGAGCCGGAGGCACCATACCCCATCAGCGACCACAGTTCCTCGGTGATGTGGGGCATGAACGGGTGGAGCAGGATGAGGAAACGCCGCAGGACCGCATCCTGCGTGGCCAGCGTGGCCGCGGAAGTGTCGCCTTTGATGGTCTCGAGATAGAGGTCGCAATAATTCCCCCAGAAGAAATCGTACAGGAGCGCGGTCGCGGCATTGAATTCATAACCCGCATAGGTCGCCTCCAGGTTTTTCTGCAGGGCGTCGAGCTTCGACAGGATGTCGATCGCATACGGCGTCCGCTCCGCCGCACCGCCAGCGGGCATCTCGGCCGCGGCGGCTTCCTGCATCTGCCGGTACCGGCAGGCATTCCACACCTTGTTGGCAAAGTTCCGGCCCTCCTCGATCTGCGCCTCGTCAAACTTCACGTCGGTCCCGGTCGGCGCGATGCGCATGACGCCGAAACGCAGGCCGTCGGCCCCGTAGGTGGCGATGAGGTCGAGTGGGTCGGGCGAGTTGCCGAGCGACTTGCTCATTTTCCGCCCCTGCCGGTCGCGAATGATGCCGGTGAAATACACGTTCTTGAACGGCATTTCCCCCATGTATTCGTAGCCGGCCATGATCATCCGGGCGACCCAGAAGAAAATGATGTCGGGTCCGGTCACCAGGTCGGTGGTCGGATAAAACGCCCGCAGCGTCGGGTTGAGCGCGTCCTTCTCCGCGTCCCCGGTCCAGCCCATCGTCGCAAACGGCCACAGCCACGAGCTGAACCAAGTGTCGAGCACGTCGGGGTCCTGGTGCCACCCCTCCCCCGCCGGCGCGTCCAGGCCACAATGCACCTCCGCGCCGCGATACCACACCGGCACGCGGTGCCCCCACCAGAGCTGACGGCTGATGCACCAGTCCTGGATGCCTTCCAGCCAGTGGTCGTACACCTTCGCCCAGCGGTCGGGGAACAACTTCATCCGGCCGTCGGCGACCACCGCCTTCGAGGCGGCCACACTCGGGTATTTAAGAAACCACTGCTCGCTGAGGCGCGGCTCCACCGGCACGTCGGCGCGCTCGCTGAAGCCGACGTTGTTCTGGTATGGCTCGGCTTTTTCCAGCGCCCCAGCCGCCTCGAGGATTTCCGCCGCCTTTTTACGCGCGACAAAACGGTCGAGTCCGGCGAGTTCCGCGCCGGCGTCCGCGGTCATTTTTCCGTCGGGCGTGAGCACGTCGATGACCGGCAGCCCGTGCCGCTGGCCGATCTCGTAGTCCGCCTTGTCATGCGCCGGCGTGACCTTGAGCACGCCGGTCCCGAACTCGAAGTCGACATGCTCGTCGGCGACAATCGGGATCAGCCGCTGAGCGCGCGGCTGGTCGAGCGGCAGCGCCCGCACCACCTGCTGGCCGACGAGGTGCGCGTATCGCGGGTCCTTCGGGTTGACGGCCACCGCGGTGTCCGCCGGAATCGTCTCCGGCCGGGTCGTCGCAATGGTCAGGAACACGCCGGGCTGGTCGGCCAGCTCGACGCGGAAATGGTACATGAACCCGTTCTGCGGCTTCATGATCACTTCCTCGTCGGACAGCGCGGTCAGCGAGGCCGGGCACCAGTTGACCATGCGCCTGCCGCGGTAGATCAGGCCCTTTTTGTACAAGTCGACAAATACCCGCTGCACGCAGCGCGAGTACTCCTCGTCCATCGTGAAGCGCGTGCGCTCCCAGTCGCACGAGCACCCAAGCGCCCGCAGCTGCTTCAAAATTAGGCCGCCATACTGCTCCTTCCACTCCCAGATCTTCGCGACCAGCGCCTCGCGGCCGAGGTCGTCGCGGTGCTTCATCCGACCTTCCTTGCGCAGGGTTTTTTCGACCACGTTCTGGGTCGCGATGCCCGCGTGGTCGGTGCCGGGGAGCCACAGCACCTCGTGGCCGGTCATGCGCGCGCGGCGCGCCAGAATATCCTGGATGGTATTGTTGAGGACGTGCCCCATCGTCAGGATGCCGGTCACGTTCGGCGGCGGGATGACGATGGAATATTTGGGTTTCGACGACTGCTCGTCGGCACGAAAACACCCGGCGTCGAGCCAGCGTTGAGACCACGCGCGCTCGACTTCCTGCGGCAAATAAGCCTTGGCCAGTTCAGACATAAGGGCGGCGACTATCCGGTGGGCGCGGCGGGATGCAAGCGGGGGCCGCGGGCGAGTGGGCTCCGAACCGCCCAACGCCCTGGCCTTGTGCGAGGATCACCGATCACGGCAGGAGCCTGCGCACCGCGACCATCTTTCCTTCTCAGAGCGCCCACATGGAGGAACCATCCCTTGCTCTGCACTTCTGCGATCCTCTGCTCCGTCGTCCCCAACCCTTAAGCGCCCGGAACGCATGGGCTGAGGAACGAGCTCCACCCGCACGCTCTACCGGCTCAACCACCGCCGCTGACTGGCCGCCTTCGACGCCCGCCGGCACGCCTCCTTCACGCAGTACCGCTGCCGCCCCAGGTTCCGGGGCTCACTCTTCTGCTCAGCCTTGCCAGGCACGCACTTGAAACACGTCGGAACTCTCCTCGGCGAGTCCCCTCTACCCCCCGCTCTACCCCCCGCACCCCCACAAAAAAATCCACCCCAGCCAGCGCCTCAACAAACCCCAAATCCCGCCCCCAAGAAAACCCAGGAAGAAGAGTTCGGAGGCGAAGTTCCTGGAGAATATCCATCTCAAAAATGTGGCGCGCCGGGCTAATCACGGCGAATCGGGTGTGGTGCGAGTCGAGATGATTTGTGGGGAGTGTGTGCGGGGCCCGCCCTGAGCGTGGGGGGTGCGGCGGAGTCGGCCTGCCCTCCGCCGGGCGATTTTGGGGAGGGGCGGATTTTTTCTGATTCAGTCGCTTTTTCCGTAATTGCGTGGGTGTGCAGGTATACGAATGCAGCATGAGAGGGCCGGGGCGTCCGGAGGCGCCTCTGGAGTGCGCGCAGTGCCGTGGAAAGTGTCGACTGCACCACCACGGGAACTACGAGCGTTACGGTGAGGTGGCTGGCGAGGAGAGGGTGAAGGTGTGGCGATACCTGTGCCCTCGGTGCGGCCGGACCTGGAGTGTGATCCCGGCGGGAATGCTGCCCTACTGGAGTCTTGGGGTGGCGCGGTTGGAGCGGCACCTGGAGGAGCAAAGCGACATAGCGGGCGAGGGCGCGAGGCCCCCGCCCGCCCCCGAGATTGAGCGAGGGTGCATCCGGCGGGCACACAAAAGACTGTCGGAACGCACGAACTTTCTCTGCGGGTTGTTGGGACAAGAGATGCCGTTGTTGGAGAACAAGGAACTCGGCTGTTTTTGGCGGGCCTTGCGGAAGCTCGGACCGCTTGAGGACATGCTGGTCCGGCTGGCG
>Ga0209702_10004523_pt1 | contig 20062 bp, 18 predicted proteins | sample FRY01_FD_187210 | JGI IMG/M metagenome (GOLD analysis project Ga0209702, IMG submission 187210) | Freshwater microbial communities from Lake Fryxell liftoff mats and glacier meltwater in Antarctica - FRY-01 (SPAdes) (version 2) | ecosystem: Environmental > Aquatic > Freshwater > Ice > Glacier...
TCCTTGATGGTGAGTTTCTCTACCCGTGCGCGCATGTTCAATACCTCACGGACCTGCTCGGCATCGAGCGAGCGTTTTCCGTCCAAAATCTTACGAATCTTGACCGTATTGATGTAATCCTCCACGCCTTTCACCATTCCGTAGAAAGAGGTTTCGGCTGTGTTCGGAATGAAGGAAAAAACGGTGTTCTTGGTATCGTAATCCAGTTCTTTAAGCACTGGCTCTACAATTAATCGACCTAATTCTTTTCGTTCCTGATAAATATCCTTATCGCTGCCGCGAGAGAAATAAATACGCTCAAAGGAGCATGATTTCTGCTCCAAAGGCTCGCGGAATTTCTTTTCGCTTACTGTTCCGTCTTTCTTAATAATTAGCGCATATCCAGGTTTGATTTCCTTCACGTCTTCCCACCTCAAATTGAAAGCGGTTTGAATGGCCGGGCGTTCGCTAGCAACCACCAACACTTCATCATCTTGATACCAGTGTGCTGGACGGATGCCGGCTGGGTCGCGCATCACAAAGGCATCGCCATGGCCCATCATGCCGGCAATGGCATAACCTCCATCCCATTTCTTGGCCGACTCCACCAAAATCCGTTGCACATCAATGTTCTGCGCAATCAACGTGGTGGCGTCTGCCTTTGAATATCCTTTCTGCTTAAAATCGTAATACAATCTGTCGTTCTCTTCATCTAGGAAATGACCAATCTTCTCTAAAACCGTAACGGTATCTGCCTTCTCTTTCGGGTGCTGACCTATCTCTACCAACTGCTGGAAAAGCTCATCCACGTTGGTCATGTTGAAGTTGCCGGCCAACACGAGATTCCGTGTCATCCAGTTGTTCTGACGAAGAAACGGGTGGCAATGCTCTATGCTGTTGCCGCCATGTGTGCCATAACGCAAATGACCAAGAAACAATTCGCCCGTAAAAGGCAGATTCTGCTTCAACCATTCGGGGTCTTGAATGTGTTCTGGGTTTTCTTTGAACTCTTCTTCAAACCTCCCATTGATATGCGCAAACACATCTTTGATAGGAGTGGACGAATTGGATCGCTGACGGCTGATGTAGCGCTTGCCTGGTTCCATATCCAACTTAATGTTGGCCAAACCAGCACCGTCTTGCCCACGGTTGTGCTGTTTCTCCATGAGGAGATAGGTTTTATTCAGCCCATAAAAACTTGTTCCGTATTTGTCCTTGTAATACTGAAGGGGTTTCAGCAATCGGACCATTGCAATTCCGCACTCGTGCTTTATAGCGTCACTCATCGTGGATTTCTAAGGTGCAAAAGTAACGAAATGAGGCAGGGGATGCTCGGGGTCTGGACAAACGGAACTGTTTATCTTTAGTGCGAAATGGGTAGCAAACGAATGCGAGAAACCATCGGTCAGATGTCGCTTTCGAGAAACTTTGTTGTACTCGTAGTAATCTCCGAGTACAACAAAGTTTCTGAAGAACAGGTGGATGATGTGACCGTTATTTCGGTAGCTGTTTAGGCTAAAACTCCTTCAGAAAGCACTCCTTCAACAGCCACAAACGGCAGGTCAAACGCTTCTGCTACGCCTTTGTAAACCACGTCTCCGTTTACCACATTTAGGCCTTTCTTCAATTCTTCGCTATCGGAGCAAGCTTTCTTCCAGCCCTTATCTGCGAGCTGCAACGCATAAGGCAAGGTTGAATTTGTAAGCGCAATTGTGGAAGTACAAGGAACAGCTCCCGGCATGTTGGCCACGCAGTAGTGAACCACATCATCAACAATAAAAGCAGGGTTTTCGTGTGTAGTTGGCATGCAGGTTTCAACACAACCACCTTGGTCTACCGCTACGTCCACAATCACTGTTCCTGGGCGCATGGTTTTAAGCATGTCTCTCGTTACCAGTTTCGGGGCTTTCGCTCCTGGAATCAGTACGGCTCCAACAATCAAATCGTGTGTTTGAACGAGCTTTCGGATGTTGTATTCGCTGCTGAATTCAGTCACCACGTGGTGCGGCATAATGTCGTTGATGCGTCTCAATCGCTGAAGATCTACATCCAAAATGGTAACGTGAGCTCCCAAACCTGCAGCCATTTTTGCGGCTTGAACTCCTACAATGCCACCACCAAGAATCAACACTTTCCCTGGGGCAACTCCTGGTACACCTCCAAGCAATACACCACGACCTTTAACTGGTTTCTGCAAGTAGCGCGCTCCCTCTTGAATTGCCATTCTACCTGCCACTTCAGACATTGGAATAAGTAATGGCAGCGACCTATCGGCCTTTTCTACCGTTTCGTAAGCCAAGCATACCGAGCCACTCGCAATCATGGCATGTGTTAATGGTTTGCTTGACGCAAAGTGGAAATAAGTGAAAATGAGCTGCTCTTCTCGACACTTAGCGTATTCTTCAGCAATTGGCTCCTTCACCTTCATAATCATTTCGGCCTTGGCCCAAACCTCTTCGGCTGTGGCCAAAATCTTTGCTCCAACTACTCGGTAGTCCTCGTCTGGAAAACCGCTGCCATCGCCAGCAAAGGTTTCGATCAAGACCTTGTGACCCCTTCGAATAAATTCATGCGCACCTGCTGGTGTTAGTGCCACTCGGCTTTCATTGTTCTTTATTTCCTTAGGGACCCCTATTATCATGACGTTTGGATTTTATTTTTGCAAATATTACCTATTCCTCCTTGTTTTTAATGGGGTAAAGCAACAAATAATACAAAAGTTTTACCAGAAGCGTTTTAGCAATGCGTTTTTAAATAACCAACTACCGTAGATGAAACGAGGTCAATAGTACCTCACGTTACAACGCGATTTTTGACAGAAATGAAGAAGTAGAGCCACCAAAATCTGTGCATTTGTAGCTGAAAACATGTTTGTCCTTGAACTAAGGTGGGCCTGCCCTGTGCAAGAGGGTCTTTAACGTAGTCTACTATAATCCAATCTCTCGTACTTTAGCCTCGTTAACTGACCGCGAAAAAAGCAGCGAACAACATTGCTCAGGTTTGAGTGTTGTTTCTGCACATTAATAACCTTAATCTACACAGCATGAAACAATTTGGTAAAATTAGAGCTGCTGCAGGCTTTTTATTGGTATTTCTTCTAGTCCTCGGCACAAATCGTATAGACAAACATCATTTTGAGACCGTTCAAAAGAAAGTCACATCGGTTTACGAAGACCGCGTGATGGCTCAACATTATCTTTATCAGGCAAATGCGGTTGTGCGTGATAAGGTGCATCTTATTAGATATGAGGGATTGACTAACTCGGTCGAACTTGCCCGGTTAGATTCGCTTCTTGACGAATATGGAAAGACACAACTGACCAAAGAAGAGACTCGTTTATTTGAGCGGTTGCAACGACAATTGAAGAACCTCGTTGCCATATCTTCAGCACTTACCACTGAGGCTAAAAGTGAGCGGGTTTCGGACCAAGCACTGCTAGAAGCCGAAAAGCAGATACGTGTAACGCTAGATAGGCTTTCTGCTATACAACAAGAAGAAGGTCGAAATCTTCAAAGAGGTGCTCAAGCTTCACTCGACAGAAACTCATTCTTATCGCGTGTAGAGCTTTTGGCCTTGGCCATCATTGCTGTACTTATTCAGCTCATTATCTTCTATCAACCACCGAAAGACTGAGGTAAAAAGATTTAATGATAGTCCGTAAAGTTGCCACAACAGATGGCCTGCAACTATGGTGTATAGACTTTACAAGCACAAAAAAAACATGTTTTTAGCCGCAGAAACACAGAAAGCACTGAAAAAAGGAAGTGTATATTTCTGTGAAACCTTCAGTGCCTTCTGTGTTTCTGTGGCTTTCTTATGTTCAATCTAGAATATTGTAGTTTTCAAAAGGCCTATTGACGAATTCTGATTCAAACTGAACCGTAAATACCTTGAAAACGCCATCTTCCAGAAAATAATAACCGCCCCAGTCTAAAACTAGTGGCAAGATAACGGACTATCATTAAAGATTTTACTGAAAAAAGCGGCTTACGAACGGTCTTCTTCCTGCCAACGCTTTATTTTAACCTGATCCTTGATGATTTCTATACTCTGATTAATCATCTCCACGCTCATCTTGTTAAGTTCTTCGTCTTGCTGCTCCAAAAGCATCATATCCATGGTCACATCGGCCAATTCGCTAATTACCTTCGTGTTTTCCGGACTGCTAATGTCTAGCATTATGCCTTCTACCACAGAATAGGTGATGCTTGCAACTGCTTTTTCGAGTTTGTTGGTGATGGTGCTGCCTACCAACGGAATGGCCGCAATGTCTTTCACCTCAGGATTGTTCCTCACCGCATCGGCCACTTTCCTGTTAACGTATGCTCTAAGTTGTTCTTGATGGCGTTCATAATGCTGCTCGCTGGCTGCGGTAATCCTACTCGAAAGCCACTCTACAAGCACCTCTTTCTGTGGCCTAATCACTTCCAAAATGATGCGGCTGGCAACAGGAGTTCCATGCTTCAGTTCGTCCTGAACGCCCTCCAACACGTTTACCACCACACGGTCGGAGATCTCCTCCACAATCACCGCGCTGTAGCGTTTATAGATCCGAAAGAAATAGGAGTCCTTTAGGTTGATAACGCCCATTTTGTGCAGGCGCAAAACCATGCTCGCAATCCGGAATATCCGCAAAACCCTAAACTGGCCAAGCGGAAGACAACCAAGCACATCGTACCAATGGATAAAAGGATAGAAGAACCACTTGTGATGATGGTTATGATAAACGGCCAAGAACCAACGAATTGAAAACTCGGTAATAAAAATAGCCACAAAAAACAGGTCGTACCAATAGAAATTTTCGTGCAGATGAGTATCGTACCAAGCATGGAAGCTAGGAACCTGCTCTAGCAGAAAAGTGTTAATAAAATTGATGGTGAAGTTCCACTCTACCAATATGTAAAGCAGGTTAATGACCACCAGATTGACCATAAAAAGGTCAACGAGGAAGAGGGCGGTGCCTCTTTCATTCTTGAATTTTGACCAGTTTATTTTAATCATGTCGTTTCCGATTTGTCGTGCAGAACTACTCCAAATGCTTCCAGCCTTGAGCCGTAAGCGGAATGATCTGGTCGTGAGAAACTAGGTTGTATCCATCGCCTTTATCGGTAATGTGACCAATCACGCGGATGGCAGGATTGTCCTTCAATCGGTCGTAATCTTTTAGGTCAACGGTGAAAAGCAATTCGTAGTCCTCGCCTCCGTTGAGGGCGCAAACAGTTGTATCGAGGTTTAACTCTTCGGCAGCCAAAGCTGTTGTGTGGTCAATTGGTAATTTCTCAATGTAAATGCGGCACCCAACACCACTTTGCGTGCAGATGTGCATCAAATCAGAACTCAGCCCGTCCGAAACATCAATCATGGATGTAGGAACTACCTTTTCGAGCTTCAAAATGTCGATGATGTCAGCACGAGGCTCTGGTTTGAGTTGACGCTCCAGTACATAATCGTGTCCCGTTAAATCAGGCTGAATGGCTGGATTGTCCTTAAAGATCTCTTTCTCCCGTTCGAGCAATTGCAGACCGAGATAGGCCGCACCCAAATCGCCCGAAACACAGATAAGGTCGGTTTCCTTGGCACCATTCCGATAAACGATGTGGTCTTCGTTTGCTTCGCCAATGGCGGTAACAGAAATGGTCAGTCCCGAAACAGAGCTGGTTGTGTCTCCTCCAACCAGATCGACATCGTATTTATCGCAAGCGAGAAGAATTCCTGTGTAGAGTTCGTCAATCGCTTCTAGCGGAAAACGGCTTGAAAGCCCGATGGAAACCGTAATCTGAGTAGGTTTTCCGTTCATGGCATAGATGTCTGATAGGTTGACCGCCACAGCTTTGTAGCCCAAATGTTTGAGGGGAACATAACTCAAATCGAAATGTATTCCTTCTAACAGCAAATCGGTGGAAACGAGCATTTTCTGCTTTCCTATTCCGATAACCGCAGCATCATCGCCAATACCCTTGACGGTGCTTTTTTGGGTGATTTCTACACTTTTTGCAATGCGATCAATGAGGCCGAATTCGCCCAAATCGCTTAATTCTGTTCTTTCTTTGTCTTCAAGCATGGGGCAAAGGTAGTTAATGGAGTAGCCTGTGCAGAGCTTTTATCGAAGTAAGGATTAGGCGGATGGCGCGGTTTTTCGCATACCAGATTCCCACGCTCTAAAGAGTAGAACGCACCTGCCAGTTCAGGTGGGATTGACGAAATTCTCATGAATCTTTCGATTCCATTGGGAATATTCATGTGAATTCTTCGATTCTAGCGTTTTTCTATACAGCTCAGAATCAGATTTAACCAAGTGCTGAGGCTTGCAGATGGCACCGCGTGAGGGGGTGGAAGCGGCATCCTTTTTTCCCACCTTCATTGAGCGAAGTCGAAATGAGGGTGGAAAAAAAGATACAGCGGAAACCCCGACCCCGATTTTTTATCGGGGGCACGCCCAAATCAAAATTGCCAAAATTCGTTTCGGCTATGCTTAACGAAGAATCGGATTTTCATATCTGATGGGTAGCTTTACCTTTGGGGTGTATTTAAAACGAAAATCATGCTTGACACTAAGATTGAAAAATTGCTAAACCATCAGATTGAACTCGAATTCGAATCGTCTCAATATTACCTTTCGATGGCTTCGTGGGCAGAGAAGTCGGGGCTAAACGGAATCAGTGCCTTCCTATACACGCAGGCAGATGAGGAGCGTGTGCATATGTTAAAGCTTTTCCATTACATAAACGACCGGGGAGGACATGCGTTGGTGCCGACAATTGGTGCGCCTCCTAAAGAATATAAGGGTGCGCGCGAGGTATTTACCAAGGTTTTGCAGCACGAGCAAATTGTAACCAAAGAAATTAATGATTTGGTGGATACGTGCCTAAAAGTGAAGGATTACACCACTCACAATTTCTTGCAATGGTATGTTGCAGAGCAGATTGAGGAGGAAAGACAGGCACAAACGCTAATTGACAAGTTGGATCTGATTGGTACCGATAAAGGCGGAATGTATCTGTTTGACCGCGACATGGAATCTTTTGCCCCGAAAGTCGCTGGCGCGAAATAATTTCTTGAACATTTTCTTTCTATGGTAAACTCAAATTCGATGGGTGTTATTTTTCAATTGATGCTGTCGGTCGTGCTGTTCGCTTGTGGCGGCAATTCTGCGGAAACCACAGGTGAGAATGAAGCTACTGAAGTTGTTGCCGATGGCAACTTGAACATGGAAGTGGTAATTCAGGGTGCTCCGAACGAGCTGCTAAAAATGCTGGGTGCATTTGGCAATCAGAATTTTATTGTGGATTCGGCCAGAAGCGATGCCAACGGCAGGTTTGTATTTGAGGCTGATTCGCTGCTACCAACAGGATTTTATTACATGATGCTGGGTTCGGACAATAGTTATTTTCAGTTGCTTTTGGACAAGGATCAGGAGTTTAAATTGGAGACCAGAAAAGGTGATTTTGTGAACGCCATGAAGGTGGACGGCTGCTTGGACAATGAGCTTCTCTACAAGAACCTGAAGTTTGAAGCAGAATTCGGCACGAGGCTGCAAACTGTGAATGACCAATTGGCGAAGTTGACGGAAGGAACTGCCGAGTACACTACCGTAAAAGCAAAACAGGAAGCGTTGGTGAAGGAGCGTACAGACCACGTACAATGGTTTTCGGACAATCAGCCGAGTTCGTTTTTTACCAAATTCAAATTATCGGGACAGAATCCAGAGCTGACCACTCCGAAACTTCCGAATGGCGAGTTGGATCAGGTGGCGCAGGTTTATCAATACCGAAGAGCGTTTTTCGATAATGTTGATTTGAATGCCGATTGGACGATGCGCACGCCTGTGTTTGCAAACAAGCTTCGCAAATACATCAAAGAGCTTACTCCTCAGAATGCCGATTCGCTAATTCGTTATTCGGATGAACTCATCAACAAAACGAAAGGAAACAAGGAGCTTTTCAAGTTTATTGTGAATTGGATTGCCCTAGAATACAAAACGCCTAAGACGATGGGAACGGAGGCTTTGTACGTTCACATGATTGATGCGTATTGGACACCAGAGTTGGCTTTTTGGTCAACTCCTGATGAGATTAAAGGATTGCGTGGTGAGGTGAGTTTGATGAAACCGAGCCTGATCGGAAAAATTGCTCAGGATGTGCAGGCAACGAACGAGAAAGGTGAAACGATTTCTATCTACGGAATGAAAGCACCGATAAAAGTGGTATTCATCTATTCGTACGATTGCGAGCATTGCCAAAAGGAAGCACCCGAGATGGCGAAGGTTTACAATCAATGGAAAAACCAAGGATTGGATGTGTTTGCGCTTTGCACGGATAAGGACAAAAGCAAGTGGCAAGCCTTTATTCAAAAGAACAATATGACGTTTCATAATGCTTTTGATCCAGAGCGGAAGAGCCGCTACGACCACAAGTATCATATCGACATTACGCCTGAGCTTTACGTGCTAGACAAGAACAACAAAATCATTGCAAGCAACCTGAGCCCCGAGCAATTGCCCGAATTCTTGCAATCTGAACGGGGAAGGAATCCTTGGTAAAACAGTCGGTCATGCTGAACTCGTTTCAGCATCCAAATAATTTGGGCCTTAGCTAGAGATTCTGAAATTAATTCAGAATGACGCATTTACCTTACGCTACTACCCTGAAATCAGGAAAAGAAGCAGCTTCTGAGACGCTCAATTTCACATCTGTGACATTTGAAAGCGGAGATCCTTGCCAACACCATTTTTCCAGTGCTGAAATCTGATTTTCTGTGCCTGAAGCGTGAATGAGAACGTTTCCGTTTTCGAGGTTTTGAACGGTTCCTGAGAGGCCAATTTCAAGTGCTTTTTCGCAGGTGTATTTACGAAACCAAACGTCCTGAACTTTTCCTGAAACCTGAATCTTAACCGAAAGCATTACAACCTCACGCCCATCATCAGCATATCGTCTAGCTGCTTGTGGTCGCCCATCCATTGGTTCATTTCCGATTCAAAGGATGTTTTCATATCGGCCATTGATCCAGATGAATTATTTTCGAGATGCGTTCTAATTCGTTTGAAGCCGAATTTCTTCTCGCCATCGGCAGAAAACTGATCTGTGATTCCATCTGAGAACATCGAAATCATGTCACCATCCTTATAGCTGAAAGAATGCGAACCGTAGTTGCCACGCTTGCGATACTGCGTGCCGCCAATGCTCCAATAATCTGCCTTATATTCTGTAATCTCAGCTTCATTTACGTGATAAACAGGATTTCCCGCACCTGAGTACATCACTTCCTTTTTTACGGTGTCGATGCGGCAAAGAGCTAAGTCCATCCCATCGTGCACATCCGAATCATCGCTCTGATTCAAGACTTTCACCACTTCCTTGTGCAACTCGGTAAGGATCTCATCGGTGTTGGAAAAGCCATTTTCCTTCACAATCCGATTCAAAAGGAAGTAACCAATAAGCGACATGAACGGGCCAGGAACACCATGCCCAGTACAATCAACTGCGGCCAAATAATGGTAATCGCCTTTCTTCAAATACCATGGAAAATCGCCACTTACCACATCCCTCGGTCTAAACATGACAAACGAATCAGGAAAAGCAGACTTTAGCTCATTCGTATTCGAAACGATGGCATCTTGAATTCGCTGTGCGTAATTGATGCTCTGCGAAATGCGGGTTAAACTGTCTTCCAACTCATCTTGAATGGTTCGGAGTTCTTCGTTCTGCTCATGCAGCATTTCTGTTCGCTGCTCTACTTTTCGCTCCAGTCCTTCGTTCACTTCAATCACTTCCTGCTGTTTAATTCCAGCAAGTCCCGCAAAAATTCCAAGAAAAATTGGGGCGGTGTCAATAATCCAATGTAGCGGTTGTGTTTTTTGTGCTTCAATCAGCCCAGCCATTCCAAGACCGAGGTCGCGCATATACGCATCAAAAAGTGTTGCAATAATTGGGAAGGCCAACCCAAACAATGCGCCATACAGCGCATATTTCAATCTTACATCCTGTACAGTGTCATTTGCCATGAGATTTAAACTGCTTTCATTTCAAATGGCACTTCCAATATGCTCTCCAACTCTTCGCCTTTGGCCTGTATCAACTCATCATCTTTGCGGTAATACCAAATGATTTTGGCTTCTTTTCCGGCATCAATCAAGTCTTCTAAACTCATCAGAATATTGAAAATGTAACGCGTAGATGCTGAGTTGAAATAATCGACCGACATTTCTATCGTGGTGCTTTCCAACGGATTCTCAACGTAGGCTCTCAACCATTCTTCAATCGGTTTAAAAAACTCCAACGCATCCTCTGGTAACGAACGCCCGCTTACCTTGAATATTCCGGTCGATGTATCGAAATCAATCATCGGAGTGTCTTCGGTGGCTGCTAATCTTAACGATTCGACCATGACTTAAAATTTGACATTAAATGTAAAAAAGTGATTCCCATCGCCCAACTCATCAAAGCTATAAATCAACTTTTCCGAACTCTTTCGGGCAATTTCAATGAGTCCCAATCCTGCTCCACCCTTATCGCTGAATACCCCGTCTCGCAATGTTTGCTTATATGCTTGTTTCAATTCAATTTCGTCCATTGCGTTCAGTCCGTCAATGCGGTCTATGAGCAATGCTTTTGTACCCTTGTCAACTACGTTTCCTACTGAGGTCCAATACGTCCCGTTTTTGTCTTCGGTAATCATGAAAATACCGTCCTTGCTGACGCTATTTAAATTATGACGCGATACGTTCTGAAGCAATTCTACCAAAATCAAGAAGAATCCTTTTGAAGTGTTCAATTCGTTGTCGGTTTTTACCTTCTCTTCAATAATCTGGATGATAGGCATGATTGAATCCTTGCCAAAATCGCCTTTATAAATCATCAGCACATCCGAGGCCTTAATTTTTTGGTAAAACGATTTGGTAAAACGCAACGCTTCGCCTGGTTCAGATTGGCCAGCGGTAGTCAGTTTGAGAGATAAATAAAAGTTGGAGAGATGCTCGCTGATGCTTTCAAAATCGAACGAGATTGGCTGTCCGGCCTTTCTTGCCAATTGTATCAGGCCAAGACCGGCTCCACCTTTAGAGGACAACTCCTGATTGTTAAGAACCTCCAAATACAGTGCTTTCAACTTGTCCTTCTCAATGGAGTTTAGCTGATTCAGCTTTTCGCGTAGCAGCTCAACCTCCTGAATATCAATCAGATTGATAGAGCTGATATAATTGGCCTCACCCATCAAACGCGCTGCAAAAAGACCGCCCGCTTTTTCTTTTTCTAATCCTTGTTCTGATTTCAAACCATGGCGAACCACGTTCTGAAAACACTCCACCATGATGAACGAAATGCGTTTGCTGAGACTGGCCAGTGCCTCAAAATTGTTGACATTGAACTCCGTAATGCGGATGATGCCGTCAGTAATGTCATCGCTCACATCGCCATTGAAAATAAAGCTGAGACGGTCTTTCTCAAGTTCCTTATAGTAATCAAATAAATTTTCCAATCCTTTAGGTTGATGCGGGTTTAGGCTGTTAAAACGACAAACGACCACTATGGTTACAGTGAGCAGCTATATTTGCCGTGTCCGTAAGTGCAACACTATGATTACGATAAACGACACGTTTGTGTTGACAAAGCGTGAGTATGGAATCCGTAAAGACAATCAACATGCTAAAGTTTACTATGGGCATAAATCGCTGCTCGCTGATTGTTTTTCGTCAATCAAATTAGTAAGCGATTACACTCTTCAGGGCAAACACATTTAAAAAACAAAAATGATGGTCTGCTTATTTGCGCAGTCTTATGAAGAGACATTTTTCTAGCCACAGAAACACAGAATTCACAGAGATTTTCACAGAGAAGGGGCAACGTTTTCTGTGTCCATTCTGTGTTTCTGTGGCTATCCTATGTATTGTCCCTCATGTTTGATCATGAATGAGGCCACGTATAAAAGTCAAATGCGATTGCCATAGTTACCTGCTTTACGCCAAACTTTCAGAGTAACCCATTTGCTTACATTTGAAATATGATTCGTCTTTGGCTTTGTTGCTTCTTTTCACTCCAACTACAGTTTGCACTGGCACAGTCTGAGGGTGGAGAAGACGCATATTCTATTGGTGTTGAGGGAATAAAACTGGTGGATGAAGGTGCGTTTGAAGAAGGCATAAAACTGCTAAAACAGGCACGACACCTTGAGCCACACGAATATGATTATGTCTTTGAAATTGGGAAAGCCTATCTGAAAAGTGGCAATCCGAAGAGGGCGGAGAAATACCTTTTCGACCTCCAGTACAATAAGAACGCACAGTCAGATTTATACATTGCCCTTTCTAACTGCTACAGAGAATTAGAAGAATCGAAAAAAAACACAAGACCCTGAGCGGAAAAAGGAACTGGACGCGCTCCGTTATGGCATACAAAAATTCCCATCCGCAGGCGTTCTCTATTTAGAATTGGGAAAAAGGAAATTGGCAATGGAGGAAGCTGTTGACGCTCTTTCCGTGTTTGAATCGGGCATTGAGAAGGCTCCGAATTTTGCAGAAAACTACTTTTGGGCCGCTCAACTGATGAAAGCAACAGGCAACCATCTTTGGGTCTGGTTTTATGCCGAAATCTGTTTTAATATGACAGAAGACGTAGACCTTTTGAGGTCTTCTGCCATGCTTATCGCCAACAGTTCGGATGCTGTATTTTCATCAAAATGGAATGGAAATCCCGAAAAACTAGATCAGGATTTGCAAATTGTGCTTTCAGAGAACTGTTCGGCAAGCAAGACTGAATCTGCACTCCAACTTGAGAAACGATAATGCCTTCTTGAGAATTGGAAATACGACAGTTTCTCGGTTTTCCCTCTATTCCAGCGATTGAAAGAATTGGAAAAACTTGGGTTGCTGGAAGCCTATCTTGCAACCATACTTCAAGAAAACGATAAGGAACAATTCCTAAAGTGGCTACCGCAGAATGTAAAAACCTTTGAAGAATACAGAACTTGGCGCTATTGGAATCCGATGCAGTTGAAAGCTGCGGTAAATCGCTTAACGGTTAATTGAATCGCTATTACCACGAATGTAGTGGGGCCTGCAAAATGATGGATATTGCGGTTACGAATTACGAATGGATACGAATATGACGAATGAGGCATCACAAAGAACGGTATCAATAGCGAATAACTGAGAACCCAGCATAACAGCGAATTCGCATATTCGCGTTTTATTCGTAATTCGTAACCACGGCAAACCGTATCAACCACATTTCCATTAAAATAACAGTAGAACCATTAAATCAAATAAAAAACATGGCAACACGTAAAGAATTAATGGAAGCATTTGAAAGAATGGAGAACGAACGCCAGCAGTTGCTCAAGCGATTGGAGCAATATTCTGAAGAAATCCTCTCCAAAAAACCTGCTGCTGATTCATGGTCGGTTACGGAAACGGTCTATCACCTTAAGGTTGCAGAAAATGGGGCATTGCAATACATGCTGAAAAAACTGGAGGTTGGCGGACATCAGAAAGCCACATTTGGTGCAGCCGTAAAGCAGAAGTTGCTGAATTTGGCTGTTTCTCTTCCAATTAAGTACAAGGCGCCACCCGTGGCTCAAATTCCTGAGGGAATAAACGTCACATACGCACAAGCCGTGGCAGAATGGAACGAAGTGCGTGGTGGCCTTAGAAAGCAGTATGAAACAGTAGATGAAAACATCATCGGGAATGAGCTTTTCAAGCATCCAGCAGCAGGAAAATTGAGTGTTTTACAAAGTGTCAAATTCATGCGTCAGCACGTAATTCGACACATTGGTCAGATTGACCGTATTTTGAAGGTTGTGGCCTAAGGCACAACAAATTTTACCGAGGAGGGTATTCCGTTCCGATCTCCTCTAAATATGTAATGGCCCGAAATTAAGAACGAAAAATCGATGTTGGAACCGTTTACATTTCCGGTTGCAACGGTTTGTCCGAGCGTATTAATAACCATCCAATTGGTAAGGTCGTTACAGTCTACCTGCATGGTTCTCTGGCCATAATTGTAATTCAGGCAATCGTCTATTGATTCTTTCGCATCTTCATCCGAAATTGAAAGGATATCGGTCATTCTAGCCAAGAAACAATCTCCATAGTCTGCATTACCAATAGTTATTTGGTCGAAATCTGCGAAGAAGAAATAATAACCGGTTATGTAAAGACTTTGATCTGGCCCAAGACAAATGGCTGTACCGAAATCTGAACTTGCAGCACCCGCATTGCGACCATATCTGATTGTTCCATCAGGATTGTATTTCAGAATGAAAATATCGTAGCCATTGCCTTCAAAAGAGATGTTTTGGGCAAACATTTCATTTTCAAAAAACCCGGTCAGGTACGTTGATCCGTCCCAATCCACGGCCATCCCCAAGCAGTTGTCCAAGTTCCAACTGCCTGCAGAACTGAGCCATTCACAGTTCCCATCAGCATCAAATTTGGACACGAAAACGTCATTATAATCGATGGCCGTTGCTGAGAAAGTTTGAAAGAAAGTGGTGCCTTGGTAGTACCCTGCAACGAATACTTTTCCGTTGAGATCGGTTCCTACAGATGTTGCCACATCCACGGAAGTGCCACCATTGGTTCTGACCCATTGTAAAGTTCCGTCTTCGGTGAATTTGGCCAAAAACATGTCTGAACTTCCCATTGCTTGAAGTTGTGATTGCCCAAACTGCGCCTGATCGTAAAAGTCTCCTGTAATATAGATGGCCTCGCCATTTCCAACGGCAACAGATGCTGCAATATCGTGTTCCAAACCTCCACCATTTCTAATCCAATGGGCGTTGCCTCCCATATCCATTTTCAAGAGAAAAGCATCCGAAAGCCCGTTTGAGAGGATGGTAGCCGTGCCGAAACTTGCACGGTTTTCAAATCCTCCGCTTACATACAGTTTTCCGCTCCATCTATATTGGTCTATATCGGTGGCGGTATCGTTTCCAGTACCACCTCCAGTCAGTTTCCACATCAGTTGCCCATTGGGTGAATATTTAACCACAAACACATCTTGGCCTCCAGCAGACTTGGCGGCAATAGTGCCGGTGGGAGTTACGGCAAACGTGACCGTATCCGTGAAGTGTCCGACCACATAGGCGTTTCCTTCATAATCGGTCACTACCCCTCTAGCCATATCCTCCAAAGGGCCAGAAATGACCCGCGCCCAAAGAAAATCCCCTTCTGAGGTGAACTTGGCAACGAACGCTTCCATCGAGCCATAACCAGTAAGAAACGTATCGGCAATGTGTGTTCCGCCCGTAAAATTCCCTACTACAAATACGTTTCCATCCTCATCTGTTGTAACGGCTCGCCCAACATCAAGACCAAGGCCTCCAATACTTTCTGCCCAATCGAATTGCTGTGCTTTGGATTGGAAAAAGATAAGGCACAAAAAAAGCGACCAAACAAACGATCGCTTTAAATGAATTTTTTTGAATGACATTAGAATTAAGCTACTGCCCACGCACGAATTTTATCAACCAGCGCATAAACTTTCTCCATTTTTGCAGCATCAACAGTGGCATCTTCGCCTTCGCCAACGCGGATTTCGCTTGCCACTAAGACCATTGACAATTCTTCCAATTTAGATGCAAATTCTGCTGCCAAAGGGTCGCCTTCTACCATTTTCATGGCGAATACAATTTTGGTCAACACCTTCTCCTGTTCCAAAATAAGAAGCGAAATAATATCTGCTGGTCTGCCGCCATTAGCACCAAGGTTTGCTGCTAAATACATCGACTCAATCCAACCTCCTCCGAGCATCAACACAGAAGTGTTCATTCGGTTGTTCTCTTTCAAATACTGGTTAGCCACATCATACGCTGCGCTGAGGATTTGAAGCAACGAATCGCGATTTTCGATATTGGACTCTACCCGATCAAACATGCTTTGACCGAATGCATCCGAAAGGCCGATGTCATCAGACAGTTTACGCACATTATTTAAGTAGAAGACGGTTTCCTGCGTTTGCTTGTAAAGCGAGGTATAACCTACATCCGAGCTATAAACGCCCATGTTGATGGTCTTTTTACCCTTGGTCACATACGAATCCAAGTTTTTGACATCATTGAGCAATTTTGGGTTGTATTCGCCTCCGGCATGTTTAACAAGAATCGCCATTTCAATAGGAGATGGCATGTTTTGGATCATCTCATCTGCCTGGGCGAGGTCTTCTGCTGTCATTTCCGAAGCAGCATCTTCGGCAGCTGGCTTTTGTTCTGATCCGCACGAAGCGAGAATGAAGGTGGCAAACGCCAGACCTAATAGTGTTTTCATTGGTTTGTACATGTTCCTAAATTCCTTTGTGGGAACAAAAATAGAATTTCGTTCGTGCTGTGCAATTGATGGCTTACGCTGAACAACAAAGAAGGGTTCGATGGTTATTGTATTCGGCAGAGAACCAAAACAGTTTTATACGTAGCCAAATGTGTGGTTGAATGTGAGATTTGGCTGACAATGGAGATGTTGGTAAGGCAAAATTCAATGCGCCTCCAGCCAATTCTTTCCAACACCCATATCTACCACCATCGGAACTTCGAGATCTACGGCACCGACCATTTTGTCTTTGACGAGTTCTTTCAGTTCTTCCAATTCATCTTTATGCGCATCAAAAACGAGCTCATCATGCACTTGAAGTAGCAATCTCGATTTCATTTTTCGCTTATTCATTTCTGCATGGATATTGATCATGGCCACTTTAATGATGTCGGCTGCCGAGCCTTGAATAGGCGCATTAATGGCGTTGCGTTCGGCATAACCACGAACGGTCTGATTGTTTGAATTGATGTCTCTCAGGTAGCGTCTGCGGCCCATGATGGTTTCTACATATCCATTTTCCTTAGCAAACTGAATATTGCTGTCCATGTAAGCACGAATGGTTGGGAATTGCTTGAAATATTCTTCGATAATATCTTTCGCTTCTGTTCTTGAAATGCCCAGATTATCTGCCAAACCGAAGGCTGATTGTCCGTACATCAATCCAAAGTTGACAGCTTTGGCCTTGCTTCGCATATCGCGATCTACTTCTTCCAACTTCACCCCAAAAACCTTTGCTGCCGTGGCTGCGTGAATGTCCAACCCGTTCTTGAATGCCTCAATCATGGGTCCATCCTTGCTCAAGGCAGCAATGATTCGGAGTTCCACCTGCGAATAATCCGCTGCAAGCAGAACGTAGTCTTCGCTTCGCGGTATGAATGCTTTTCTAATCTCGCGGCCGCGTTCCGTTCTGATTGGAATGTTCTGCAAATTTGGATTATCTGAACTCAAACGACCGGTTGCTGCTACTGCTTGATTGTAGCTGGTATGAATCTTTCCTGTCTTAGCATTCACCAATTCGGGTAGCGTATCAACATAAGTAGATTTCAGTTTTTGAACCGAACGGTAATCCAGAATTTTCGGAACGATGGCATGTTTCCCAACCAGTTTGCTCAAAACCTCCTCGCCCGTTTTGTATTGTTTGGTTTTGCCTGTACGCTTGGCGTTGGTATCGATTTTCAAATAATCGAAAAGGATTTCTCCCAACTGTTTTGGTGATTGAATATTGAAATCGACTCCAGCCAGATTGATAATCTCGGCCTGCAAACGGATGAGGTCTTCGTTCAGCTCGCCCGACATGGTTTTAAGTGCCGCCACATCCAACTTGATTCCTTCCATTTCCATGGCGCCCAATACGGGAATAAGTGGCATTTCCACTTCATTAAAGAGTTTTCGCGCTTCAACCTCATCCAATAACGGACTGAATTTCTCGAACAGTTGAAAGGTGATATCAGCATCTTCAGCAGCATATTCTTTCACTTCTTCCAGCGCCACGTCCTTCATGCTTCCCTGCGCTTTGCCTTTTTTTCCGATCAATTCTGTGATGGATTGCGGCTGATAACCGAGGTAGGTTTCGGCCAGCAAATCCATTCCGTGTCGCATATCTGGATTGATGAGATAATGCGCAATCATGGTGTCAAAGGTCTTGGCAGAAATGGTCAAACCATATCTCAGCAGAATGCACAAATCGTACTTCAAGTTCTGAGCAATCAAAGTTTTCGTTCCATCAGAAAAAATGGATTGAAACTCTGCACAGACCTTCTTGGCTTCATCCTCATTCTCAGGAATGGAAACATAAAATCCTTTTCCCTTTTCGATAGAAAAAGCGATGCCCAACAGTTCAGCTGTAAGCGTATCCAACCCAGTTGTTTCGGTGTCAAAACAGATGGTTTCTGCTTTGGAAAGTTTGGCAATCAGCTCCTTTCTTTTTTCGACTGTATCGATTAGTTGGTAATCGTGATTGGTATTGGCCAAGGTGTGATAGCCCGAGCCTTCAACCGTTTCAACCACCGTATCGTTGGCTGCGAACATATCAATCTGGCCCATGGCCGCAGATTTGGCCGTGGCCGGTTTCACAGCAGTTTGAATGGCAACTTCCTGTCCCAGCACTCTTTTGGCAATCGTCCGGAACTCCAACTCGCCAAACAATTCGGCCAATAATTCCTTGTCTGGCTCTTCCATGGTGAGGTCTGTCTCATCAAAATCTATCGGAACATCCAAAATGATGGTTGCCAACATTTTGGACATGATGGCCTTTTCGTGGTTGTTCTCCACGTTTTCCTTCATTTTGCCTTTTAGCTGATCGAGGTTTTCGTACAAACCTTCCATCGACCCATATTCCTGAATGAACTTGATGGCCGTCTTCTCTCCCACGCCAGGAATTCCAGGGATATTATCCACCGCATCGCCCCACATTCCGAGCACATCAATCAGTTGTTCGGGGCGCGCCAAACCATACCGCTCACAGATTTCCTTTGGCCCCAAAACGGCAATGTCGTTGCCCATGCTGGCGGGCTTGTACATGAAAATCTTCTCCGAAACCAACTGGCCGTAGTCCTTATCGGGCGTTACCATGTAAGTAGTGTAACCTTCTTTCTCGGCCTTCTTTGCTAATGTTCCAATCACATCATCCGCCTCGTATCCTTCAACACCAAGAACAGGAATTCGGAAACCTCGGATAAGGTCTTGGATGTACGAAATGCTATCGCGAAGATCATCGGGCATGGCCTGTCGGTTGGCCTTGTATTCGGTGAATTCCACCTCGCGATGCGTGGTTCCAGGCATATCAAATACCACAGCAATGTGCGATGGTTTTTCCTTTTCCAACAACTCCAAAAGCGTGTTGGTGAAACCGAAAATGGCCGATGTGTTCAGACCTTTTGAATTGACCATGGTGTAGCCGCTGGCGCGATTGCCATGTTTATCCACACGATTGCCCGCAAATGCGAAATAGGCGCGGTAAATAAGCGCGAATGCATCGAGTAGGAACAATCTTTTGTCTTCGGATGGGTCTTGTTTTGTCATATTTAATAGAACGCGGATACCACGGAAAGCGCGGAAAAAAGCGGATTTATTTTCGGTGATTGGAAAAGACCTTGCGTTTGTATTCTGGTTTTTTGCCGAAGTTAAGGAGTAGACCTACTTCCATTTCGGTGGCTCTCAGGTAATTTATCAATTGAGCTTCATGTCGTTCGGAGATTCCTTCAACAGCCTTCATCTCAATTATCACTTTATTCTCAACTAGAATATCAGCGAAGTATTCGCCAACATTTTCGTCATTATAAAACACCGTAATCGGATGTTGTGCTTTACAGATTAGGCCAAGTTCATCCAATTCAATGAGCATAGCATTTTCATATACTTTTTCAAGAAACCCGTATCCCAATTCGTGATAGACATTGAAAAATGCCTCCAGGATTTTTCCTGTTATCTCACCATGTATTAGGTTTCCCATTATCCGTGTTTATCCGCGCTTTCTGCGGCATCCGTGTTCCATTATCCTTGCGAATATAACGGAAAGGAAGAACTCACAACCGCTGCTTGAGCATCCGATCAGATGCAAGCAAATCCCGGTATTCCTTCAAATAATAGGCGTAGCCATCCTTTATCTTCAGGTGTTCCACAAACGTGGCATTGGGAAGTTCGGTGCTCGCTACGATGTGTCCGTCAATGAGGTCAATTTCAATCAAATAGAGCTTGTTCTTACTCTTGACCTGTGCGTATAATTTCTCACCATTCTCATCTGGAATGAGAACATTCCGCCACCCACTTACCTCCTGATGTTC
>Ga0209702_10004524_pt1 | contig 20060 bp, 10 predicted proteins | sample FRY01_FD_187210 | JGI IMG/M metagenome (GOLD analysis project Ga0209702, IMG submission 187210) | Freshwater microbial communities from Lake Fryxell liftoff mats and glacier meltwater in Antarctica - FRY-01 (SPAdes) (version 2) | ecosystem: Environmental > Aquatic > Freshwater > Ice > Glacier...
CCTTGGAACCCATTGACGCTCAACAATCGTCGACTTCCAGCGGCTGCACGTTAAGCTGGGCCAAATACGATGCGTCCCGGTTCAGTGACCGGGAATTGCTGTGGGGGGGGTGAGTGGAGGGCGGGGCTAAAGTCTGGTCGGGGTGGCCGTTCGTCACGGGCTTCTCAAGACAAGTCGCGTTGACGGTTTTGGATGCCACGGTGCATTGTGCAACGGGCCCTACGGCAGCTTTTGACCTACAGCGGCCTGCTTGACCACTTCCGCCTGGAGCAACACAGGATCGAGGAATAGGATCGGTTCCAGCCAGTCAACATGGGCTCCGATGTCCAGAATGTCTTCGGGTTTTCGGAGAGCGTCGTGGGTTGTGTCGGCCACCAGCACCAATCGACGGGGCTGGCCGTTGGCTGCGGGCAAAGCGATTAGCCCCGTGTCCAGCGGATAGCTGCCACCCACAAAAAGGCTGCTCTGGTAGAGCGGCTTCCCTTTGAGATCGTCCATGTAAACCCGCGCCGCTGCCGCACCCCGCGAGCCAGTGGTTGAGTCGATGCCAATCGTCGAACGAAAGCTCTGGGCACACTCAGGCAGTAGAAATGTCAGCTCATTGGGGGCGTGAACGCCATAGCCCCAGAGAAACTCACTGCCGCCGCTGCGGAGAATATCGCCCGTGACATTGCGGTTGAGTTTCCATTTCCAGCTATTGCCCAGCGAACTTCGCTGCACGACCGTTTGCGGCGCTAGTCGCGTGAGAGGCACAATGTGTGCTGCTGCCTGCCAGACCAAGCGCATCGTCTGCGGCGGCAGCGTGATCGCGGTGCGACACCAGACAGGTTGGATCGAGCGACGGCCCGTGGGAATATCGAGAGAAAGACGATTGGCCGAGGAGGTCAACCGCATGCCGTCGAGAGTCTCCACTTGAACCACTGTGCTCAAGCCAGTCGGATTCAGAGCAGCCAATTCGCGGTAGTAGGTTTCCCATGGGTCAGCCCCAGACAAACAGATTTCGGCCACATCCCGCAGCGACAATCGCTCCACACCCTCGTCTGTGAGAATGCTCACGCTGTCGGTACCCCAGCGAATGCTCTGAAACGAGACAAACCGGCCATCGCGACAGGCGAGCGATTGAGGAGGGCAGTTGCGGGCCCGCGACTTGTCGAGAACGATCCGTCGCACCCAGCTCAGATCGAGAGAAAATGTCTCCTCTGGCTTCGAGATATACATCGACTGGGTGCGCACAATCAGTTGTGCTGCAGAAGGCTGAACAGGCTGAGAGGCGGCCGTCTGATAGTCGATGATCCGGCCCCGCAGACTGTCACCGTTGTGAAACTCAATCGCCATATCGGTGCTGCTGTCGGCCTCTCCTTGCGGCGAATCAAATTGAACACACAAGAGTTCAGAGAGCTTGGCAGGATCGGGATAGGCCACCTTGCCGGAAGCATCGCTCCACCGCCAGCCCTGCAGCGGGTTTCCCTCCAGTCGAAAGCCATTGGCAAAGCGGGCCACAAAATTGGTCGTGCCCCCCATCTGCCGCAGTCGCTGGGCCAGTGAAAATTGATCTTCAACGCCGTCAGAGGTTTCTGCGTAGGGGCTGATAAAGACCGCCTCGCAATTCTTATTGCCAGGCCCCACGCCCCGGATCAGAATCTCTGCCGCTCCCTTTTTGAGCAAGGGCTTGCCGGCCAATCGCCAGCAGACTCCACCAGGGCCAATGGTGTGCGTGACATCCAGTTCTGTGCCCTGAACGGTGGTCTGCAAGGCGGTGAAATTCCCCTGCTGACCACGGGGATTTTCCATCGCGCGAACCCAGACAAAATAAGCGCCGTCGTGCGGAATCTCGACGGTCATTTTCATCGGCTCCAGTGCGATCGGTGCCGCAGCAGCGGCGAGTCGTCCAGTGATGCCTCCGGCACTCACGGGCCACGGCCCAGCAAAATCGCCAAGCGACAACAGCAGGGCGTCGGTCGGGAAGAATGGATCGATTGCATTCAGGCCGTAGCGACCGCGAAGGTAGCCCAGCAGACTGCGTTTTTCCGAGAACGAAAGGCTCTTGTTGAAGATCAGCACCTCGGCAATCTGCCCGCTAAAATTCGGTTCGGTGGGACTCAGACCTCCCAGAGTAAATTCTGGCAGACACTTGAGACTGCTGGGCTTCATCTCGATTGGAGCTTGCGCGGTCAAGCCGCCGAGAAACTCTCCCGAGCCGTCGTGATGCTCGGCAGATATTCTGTCGCCGCAGTTGAGCCAGCAGATACGCAAACGCCCTTCGCCGCCGCCGTCTCCAGGCAGGGTTTGACCAGGAATCAGGTCCTTATTTTTAAAAGCGCGAGCCACTCGCGGCGTTTTTCGATAGAGCATCGGGCCGCCAGCCACCGGCAGGCCAACCCCTATTTCGCGTTCGCCCATGGCGCTGCACATCAGCCAGCTCTGCACCGTTGGACAGGAGACGAGGGCATTGGCGGGGGGGAGATTTAAGTACTCGCGGGTGTTGCCCCCTTGGCCAACCGCGTAGACGGTGTTTCCTGAACCGGCCTGCTGTTGGAGCACGACGATTGTTGTCGATTCGGCCCGGTCGTGCATGAGGTCTTTGGCCCGAGTGAGAATCTGTCGGCCTGCAAACGAAACAACCGGCTGATTGCCAGCGGCAGCCTGTCGGGCAACAAACAATGGCGCCCGCTCTGGCTGCATGGCGATGAGATTGTATTTGTGGGCCGAACGATCGTTCCACTCCATCACGGCGCCAGAAAAAGCCGGGTCGTCTGTGCTGAGCCCCTTGCCGTCCTTGATGCCGGAATCGGCCCGCAGCCAGAGTCGTAAATCGGGGCTGTTGGGGTCTGGCTCGCCAGTCGGCAGGAGTGTTTCTGCTCGCAGGGAGTGAGCCTGCGGGCCGATCGCTGGAACCACACCGAAAACGATCAAGAAGGCCAAGGCGAATTGATACCCAGCGCGATGACTGGCAGAAGGCTCATTCCGGCAGGCGTTCATGGGTGTTCTCTTTGAGCCTCAGAGGCCGAGGCTGGGGCGGTGGATGTTATGAATAGCACTTTAAAAAATGCGTAAAAAATGGCATAAAAATCTCTGGAAACAGATTGAGACACAAGGGACCGCGATCACTGACCGGCCCCAGGCCAAGCCACCGCAGTAGGAATGGCAGTCTGCAATTCGTAGATGCGTTTGTCATTCGCTGGCGGCGATAGGTCGCCCTCGATGCCACGATTGCTGAAGCACCAGAGGCGATTGCCGGCGGCCACCATTGGCCCCAAGACGATCGCCTCGCGGGTGGTTTGTGTGAGACTCGTTTGGCTCTTTATCTCGCCTGTTGCCAGATCGATCCACGAAAACTCAACGAGCATTTTGTCTGGCAGCGTGACTTGCCGGGAGCAGAGCAGGAAACTTGAGTCGCCCGCCTTACCGTCACCGCTGGCAATGGCAATCGCCGACAGCATGGCCGAGAGATCGCGCCTCCAGAGAATCTTCCCGGTGGCCGCATCAAGGGCGAGGACTCCCTGCAACGCTTTCACGATCACGCGGTCGCCGACGACAGCAACGATGCGTTGCAAGCCGATAACGCCCCGTCTCCAGACCACCGCACCAGCCTCGGGCGCGAGGCACTCCACCGCGCCGTTGCCAGGTTGCTGGAGAAAGAGGCGGCCATTGGCTGCAATCGGCGGCAAAATTTCCTGCTGATCAAAATTGGGATCGACATCCAGCGGCAGTGAGCGACTGGAGCGTTGCCATTGAATCGTGCCCTGCAGATCGCAGCAGATCACGGCGCCCGAGATCGTTATCACCAAGCGATTGCCTATCCACGCCGTCAGGCATTCGTGCGGCATGTTCAGCCTCTCCGACAGCAGACACAGCGATCCGCTCTCGAGCACTTCGCCAGTTTCCGGATTCAATTCCACCAGCGACAAAAGAGACGAGAAGAGCCCACTCTGCTCAAGCGAGGCCCGCACCATCAGCGTAAAGAGTCGACCGTGCACCAGAAACGGATCAGCCACAACATTTTGACCGCAGTCGGTGCGCCAAAGTGCCCGGCCCGTTTTTAGATCCAGACAGACCACGCCATACTTAAGAGCCGATGGGGTGCCACGGAGAAAAACCCGGCCGCTGGCAATGACCGGCCGCAGCGGGCCAGGCAGCAGGGAGTTGCCCAGTTCGCTGCTCCAGCGCGGCTTTCTCGTGGCCAATTCAATGGCTGTTATGCGGCGGCGGTTGGTCACGATCATGAGATCATCGCTGATGACAGCCGAGGTGTTGCCCAAGGGCCAGACACGGGCACGGAGAATTTCGGCCATGGCATTGGGCTCGGCCACACCCTCGGAAAAATCTCCCCATGGCACAGCCCGCAGCGGTGCGGCTGCAAAGTCAGAGACGGCCAGCGATCCGGTCAGGGTCAGGGACGTTATCAAAGAGCCGGTTGACTGGGCAGCCAGAACGCCAACGCGTTGCTCAAAGCGATCGGCTGGAATACGGACAGTTCCAAAGGTAACTGGCTGGACTGGAGGCTCGCCGACCGGCTTGCCTAGAGCCGCTGAGGCCAATCGTAAGCGGGCCTTGAGGTCGGGTTGCTGTTCAGGGCTGGCGGCCGAAAGGCCTTCTTCGTACCAGTTCATGGCGGCGACAAAGTCGACATTGGCCAGTGCCCGATCTCCCAGCGCCTGACAGGCGGCGGCAGCCGTTGGAGTTCCTGTGGCTTGGATCGCCAGCCGTTCGATCGCGGCTGAATCGGTTTGTGCCAGCACCTGCTCAGCGTGTAGCTGCTGGGCAGGCGACAGATCTTGTTGAACAGCCTCGGCAAAATCGGGCTGACGCTGCTGGATCGAACGCAAGGCCAGCGGCAGCGACACATACAAGTGGCCGTCGCTAGGGCTGGGCACCAGGGCGTTGTAGTCTTGCAAGCTATTGGAGCGGAACAGGCGAACCACATCTTGATACTGCCGTTCCTGTAAGGCCGAAAGCAGGTCGATGTAGAAATTTTCCGCACTGCGGCTGACGGCGACGGAAACGGGTTGTGCAATGTTGCCAGAGGCGTTCGACTGGCCGGCTGCGCGGCTCAGGGCCTGGGCATGGAAGATGTCATAGAGGGCAATGCGACGGTCGTTGGTCAGCCATCCGCGCATCAACGGCTCACCAGAAATCCAGAAAGAAAACCAGTGAATAAAGCTGTCGAGTTCGGCGGTGCGATTCTCAGCGTGCAAGAGGAGCATCACATCGCTGGCAAAGATGCGGGAGACTGGACCAGATCGCGGCAGTGCGCCGACGATAGAGGCCTCCATATAAGCCTGCATAAAACGGGAGAGATCGGCCGAGTTGCCGTCGTAGATCACCTTGCGACCCAGCCGTTCCCAGAGATCGACCTGATGGAGGGCATCATCAGGACGGTTACGATTGATGAGAGCGGCATCGTCGAGCAGTTTGATCTGCTCCGACAGTCCCGGCAGGCTGGCTAATCGGGCATCTAAAACAGTGTCTAAAAGGACTTGTGAATATTCGACAGTGATGGCGTTTGCAAGAGCCTGCATGACACAGGCGTAGTGCCAGTCGGCCGTTTCGCAGCCAGCCGGCTTGAGCTTCATGACGCGGTCCAGCCAGATTGCGGGCGTTTCGGCAGGCAGCATCGAAGCACTGCTCGTGGCAGCTTGGCTGAGCACCTTGGCGTTGACGGCACCCGTCAAGCCGTCGAGTTCACGCACGATCACTTTTCCCAAACGAATCTTACGCACGGCCCCATCGGGCTTTTGCGGGTCGTTGGTTTCGCGAACAAAGAGGCCGATCGATCGCCAGTCGCCGGCTTTGCTACGAGGATCAAAAACACGGCCCCAGTGCAAGCCGTCGCCGCTTACCCAGTAGCGGGAGGTGCCGCCGGTCACAATCAACCGCACCCACTGACCGGGACCGAAGTAGGGCATGGGCCTGTTTTCCTCAGGCCATTGGTCGGGGTTGGGATTTTCGGCAGGCACCCCATTGCTGAAGATCAGCCGTCCTTGGCGGTTGCGAAAAAACTCGATTCCCTCAAGCGGTTCGCCCGCATCGTTGAGCAAGACAACCCCCGTGCCCGGAGTCGCCTCTTCGACCTGAAAGATCACTTCGTAAACGCCCTTGGTCTTTAAGGGAAATGAGACTCGCGACACAGTTGCGGTTTTCTCGGCGGAGAGTTCGACGGCCCCCGACAAGGTGCGTGTAAACAAACTGCCTTCCGGAAGTTCTTCCTTCCATGTGAGGTCGGCCGGCCGTGAGCCATCGAGAATAAGCCGGTGTTGAGAGATCGTTTCGGCAATCGCCGGCTGGGCAGTGACATGGGCTAAGTCTCGAACATCGATCTCGGTGGGGGCCTCGATAAAAACTGCCTGCACGGGCCCGTCGAGCGGCACCGACAAAATGCGAATGTCTCCCCGGTAGACGACAACCGATCCATTTTGGTAGCTGATGTGGCTAGTGCCGGTGGGAAGTCGCACGTTGCGGCCGTCGTCAGTGGCGAGGAGCGTTCCGTACGGCACTGACGGTTGCGTGGCCGACGCCCCTTGGCCTGGCACATCAAAGGTTTGGTAGGCTGCCACCGTTGTGTTGAGCGGATAAAAGCGGAGAGTGACCCCCTTTTTTGCGCCCCAGAAATGGACCCTCAGGTGCTCTCCCTGCTCAAAGCAGCTCAGCCGTAAAAGCGAGTCTGGGGTCCAATTGCGTATTCTCGCCAGTCCTTGAAAGCGGGCCGGCTGGTTGACATTCGAAGAAAGCATGAAGGGCTTGCTGACCGGCTCAAGCAGTGGCTGTATATCGGCCTGCGTGGGAAAGTGAAGAAACCCAGGGCCTTCGAGCAGCACTTCCGCAAAGGGCCGCAGGCCGTCGCTGACTCTATCGACATCAGTCTCAGCGGCCCAGCAAAAACCTGGCAGGCACACGAGGCATGTCGCGATCACCCAATTATTCAATTTCAGCATGGTATCGTGGTATCCGTCTGACGATCGCCTTCTGCCGACTGCCTTCTGCCGATTGGTTGCGAGCGCTGCATAGGGCTCGTTTACACATTCTGAGTATACACGCGACTAGCGTCCACGGTGCATCTGGCTGCGCTGATTGAGATAGTCGATCAGCACTTCGGCTTTATCGCGACTTGTGTCAACCAGCACCCGTTCGATGCGATTTCGCTCGCAGATTTCATCCAGTCGTTTGTTAAACGATTCCATGACACGCAGGTAGTTGTTGCGGATGGCTTCTGGCTGGGCTAATAATTCGCGGGAAACTTCCAGTCCGACGAATTTTGTCATCCGATCAAAATTGAAGACCAGTTCGTCGTGGTGCATGGTTTGAAACAGCACCACCTCGTGCAGCCTGTAACGCATCTGCTGCAGCGCCAGTTCCAGCGACGGCAGATCGGTGAAGAAGTCGCTGAAGATCATCACGATTTCCCGCCGCTTCATTCGTCCGCAAAGCTCGTTCAAGCAGTCGGCCATATGCGTTTTCTTGACAGGCTCCATGCGATCAAACGACTCCGACATGCGAATGATCTGGGCCATCGCATTGCTGGGGGCCACAACATCGCGCACTTCCTCGTCAAAAATAGCCAGCGAGACTTTGTCGCCCTGGCGTACGATCGTATGGCCTAGGGCAGCAATCATCTGTGCTGCGTAGTCGAGTTTCTGCTGCTCTTCCTTGCCATATCGCATCGAGGCACTGCAGTCGAGCAGGAAATGGCAGACATAGTTTGTCTCCATTTCATACTGCTTGATCATCAACTGGTCGCGGTTGAAAAACACCCGCCAGTCGATGTGCTTGGGATCATCCCCTGGCGCGTATTCCCGATGCCCGGCAAATTCGACGGCAAAGCCCGACAGCGGCGACTTGTGAGCGCCGGCCAGATTTCCCAACACCAGACCGCGAGGGTCGATCTGCCGGCCGGTGAGTCGGTTGAGGACTTCAGGATTGAGATACCGTGCAAGCGTCGATTGAGACATAAGGAATCACGTCAGGGGAACGAAGCGGAATAAAGGGAGAACAAAAAATCGGCCCGAGCTATCGAATGGAGCAGGAAGCGGTACTCGTGAGGCATGAATCAATAGAGCCATGTTCACTTCGAGTTGGTCACTACACGCACGTCGATCAGGCAGCTGGTTTCTCATATTTCTTATCGGGGGAAACATGTTTCAGCAGCAAGTCGATGATGCTGTCGCTGTTCATGCCAGACGCCTGAGCAGCGTAGTTGGGAGCGATGCGATGCCGCAGGCTTGGCTTGATCAGCCACTGGACATCTCCGATGGTGGCATGCACGCGACCGTGCAAGACGGCGCGGGCTTTGGCGCAGGTGATCAGCGTCAAAAGACCACGGGGACCAGAGCCCCATGCCACCCACTTGTTGACAAACTCAGGGGCCGCAGCGGTTTGCGGACGCGTGGCGAGCACGGCAGCCCAGGCATAGCCCAGCACCTGATCGCTGACAGGAACGCGTTCCACAAGCTTTTGCAGCTTGACAATATCTTCTCCCGTCAGCGAGGGAGCAATTTTGCCCCGCTTGCCGGACGTAATTCGACGAGCGATTTCCCATTCTTCAGCCGGCAGCGGATAGCCGACTTTAATGTAAAGCAGAAAACGATCGAGCTGGGCTTCGGGCAGCGGATAGGTGCCTTCCTGCTCCAGTGGATTCTGCGTGGCCAGCACGAAGAACGGATCGGGCAGCGGCATGATTGTGCCACCGGAGCTGATCTGTCGTTCCTGCATGGCTTCCAGCATCGCCGCCTGCGTCTTGGGGGGCGTACGATTGATTTCGTCAGCCAAGAGCATGTTGGTGAAGAGTGGGCCGGGTAAGAATTGATACTGGCGACGACGAGTCTCAGGATCTTCCTGAATGATCTGCGTGCCTGTGATGTCACTGGGCATCAAGTCGGGAGTAAATTGAATTCGCTTGAAGCTCAAGTGCATTGCTTGAGCGATAGAACTGATTAAGAGCGTTTTTGCCAAGCCTGGTACGCCTTCGAGCAAGGCATGGCCTCGGGCAAAGATAGCGATCAGCACTTGCTCAATAACATCTTCCTGTCCGACGATCACTTCGGAAAGTTCGGTGCAGATGCGGGTGTACGATTCCTTGCAGCGAGCCACGGCGGCAACGTCTTCCGGATTCGATATCGACTTGTCATCAGTCATGAAATTCCTCAATTATCGTTAAAAAAAGGACGGGTCAATGTTTGCGAGCCACTACTCTACTAAGGAGCTACGTTCTGAAAATATTCTTGAATCCGCCGGTCGTAACCGGTCGGCGGGTTGAGTCTGGAATTGGTACGAATCGATTCACGCACATCGGGCGGGAGGTCGGCAAACCAAGGTTCTTCACCAAACAGTGGCCCTTCGGTTAATACTGCATCAGGACCGTCAGCCCCATTGGGCTGATTGGGCATTGCCTTGCCGGGCGCACCCGCTTTGGATTTGTTGTAAGCAAGGCTTTTGCCCTCTGTTTGTTTCATGGCCATGCTTTCACTCGGAGGCGCCGGTGGGCCCGGTGGGCCCGGTGGGCCCGGTGGGCCCGGAGGGCCTGGCGGACCAGGCGGACCAGGCGGACCAGGCGGACCAGGCGGACCAGGAGGACCAGGAGGACCAGGAGGACCAGGAGGACCAGGAGGACCAGGAGGGCCTTTGCCCTTGCCAGCCATTTTTCCAGCCCCTGGTTTAGGAGCCCCGGGCTTACCAGCACCTGGCTTGGGAGCCCCTGGCTTACCAGCACCTGGCTTGGGAGCGCCTGGCTTGCCAGCAGTCTGTTTTGAATCGGCCTTGGGAGGCGCCGGTTTGTCATTTTTTGGAGGTGAATTGGCCTGTGCAGAGGGAGGAGTTGGGGGCGTGGGAGGCGCAGGCGGTGTTTCGCCAGGTTTTGGTGGGTCCTGCGGGGCCTGTGGATCTTGAGGCGGGGGGGGAGGGCTGTTTTGAGCCAACTGAGTCTTTTGGGCTTCTTTCAGTGCGTCCTGCAGGTTTTCAATCGCTTTTTTGGCTTCGGCCTGGGCCTCTGGAGTTTTTTGCTCAAAAAGTTTTTCTGCAACTTTTTCCGCAGCTTGCTGCGCCTTGCCGAGGGCCGCTTTGAGTTCTGGTGAGCTCGGCGTCATCGCTTTCATGACAGCTATGTCTTTGGCGATTTTATTTTGTTCGGCGGCATTCTTGTCGGCGGCATTGGCATCGAAATCTTTCTTCTCGCTTTCAGACAAAATCTCTTCCTGTTGCGCCAGTGCCGCGGCGATCTTATTTTCCAGTTCGCTGGCCGAACCGTCGATTGTTTTTTGTAGGCGTTGAATTTTTGCCAGCATCGACTGCAAAACCTCAATCACACCTTTTTGCTGGAGAATGGCTGGCTGAAAATCAGCCGACCGGAGGGCTGCTTCGGCATCAACGAGCCGATTGGTAAGTCGCTCCTGTTCGTAGATCTTGAGTGCCTCCGCCGCGTCTTGGCCAATCGTGCCAGAGAGTTGCACCGCATCGCGCAGATTTTTTTCGAACTGACCGCATGTGAGTCCCACATCGCGCTGGTCTTCAAGGGTCGCAAGATTTAAGTCCGCACGGCTCGACTCGGGCTGCTTGAAGAGATTCTGTGTTGAGGTCATCGTCTTTGTTTGCTGGACAATGAGTTGCTGCACCTGCCGGGCCAGTTCGGCAATCTTGAGCCGACGCAGCAAAATCTGCTGCTCAGCCAATAACTGAGTGACAATCAGACGGCTCTTTTCGCGAGCATCCTGAAAAATCTTCACGCGGGCTGCTTCGTCATCGACATCGGCTTTTTCAAGCAAGGCAATCACATCCGACATCTCGTTGGTGACGAGTTCATCGAGGTGGTCTCGCATCCGGGCGATTTCCACATAGTAGGGGTGGGAGACAAGATTATTTTCCCGCAGTTGTTGCAGTTGTAGATCCAGCACCTCGGCGGCGAGCCGCTCGGCCATGTCGTGCACCTGTTGCTGCACTCGCTGTTGCTGGCGGAGCTTGTCTGTGGGCAAGGCTTCAGACCGCACAACGCCAGAGAGAGTCATTAAAAAGAGCGCGAGGCTCCACGCTACGGGCGAGAATCGTTTAGCGAATTTCATGGCGTATCCCCCAGTCCTAGGAGTTGCTTGATAAACATCTCTAGCTCACGAGCCGATTTTTGATCGCCTTCTAACAGGCTGGCCATTATTCCCTGTTCGTCTGTCACCTGAAAAACGAGTGGCTCGGCATTTGTCGTTTTTCCAGGATTCTTGCCACGGTAGTCGGTGGCGTGGAATATGATCTTGAGCGCATCGCCACGGGTGAGAGGAATCTTTTTAAGATCAAAGGAATAGGCCCCCTCGAGAACCGGCTCCGGGACTTCGTTGCCCTCGATCTGGTAGAGCTCAATCGTGTATTGATTGGCAACATTTTCCGCAGCGGCAGCGGCCACGCTGGCAGCAGGCACATTGCCAAGCAGGTCATTGGCCGTGACGGCCACGGCCTTTGTGCCGGCAGTCTCCGCACTGCCGCTTCGCAGCACTTCCCAGGTAAACCAAATCCGACCCACGGCATGATCGTCTGTGACGCCGTAATACGATGTGGGCTGCGCACCAGGCAGAATAAACGGCGTTCTGGTGGCGGCCACAATGCGGGGAGGCAGATCGGGCTCAATCCGGATGAAACCCTCCAGGGGGCGTTCCAGAGTCTGATCTTCATTGTCGATCACGTCGATCGAATAGCGCAGCGGCTCAGCGATTGCGGTGAGCTGAGTGTTAGCCAATTGAGGCGACCAGATTTCCAGTTCTTTGGTCGAGGCTGAGGCGTTGCGATCAAATGCAATTGTTTTTTGTCCAGCCGTCAGCGTGACTTGCTTGAGCGGTCGATCGGACGAAACATTGAGTCGTACCTCTGATCCTTCGACAACGGAAAACTGTCGAGTGCCTCTGGGAAAAGTCAATAATTCTTGGCCGCCCGAGCGGGCGTAGAGGGGCGGCACGACTTCGGGCTCAACTTCAACGGTTGGCGAGGGAATAATCGTAAGTTTTAAGGGCTCAGTCCAAGCGTCGCCCAAATAAATCTGGCAGCGAGCGTCTTCCAGAAGTCGCGGATAGAGCCCCTTGAAGGCTGGGGCATCGTCGGGTGATGGAGGTGTTGGGGTTGGCTTAGCAGGGGGAACTGCTGGATCGGTCGAAGCAGTAGCTTGGGCGACTGGTTCCAGTGATACGACGGCAGACTGCCCGCCCTTCGCACCGGAGAGCTCGATGCGGCCACCGCTGATTTCCGGGCCTGTGGCCCGGATGTCAAACTTCACGGGGCGACCGTAGGCCACGCGAATGACTGCATCGCCCCGCTTGGAAAGATCGATGGTGCGGCCGTTGACAGCGATGGACTTGATCTGAGTCAGGGTTGGGTATTGCTGGGCACCCAGCAGAAGGCGATTGAAAAAGACGCCCACATAGCCTGGGATCAAGCAGGTGACCAGCAGCCAGACAGCAGCCACGATTCCCAGCATTTTCATTCGCTTGAAGAGTTGATCGCGACGGATAACACCCGTCACATCGACTTGACGCTGTCGCGACGAGACATTGTCGATCAGCGCGGTTGTCAGGGCAGGGGAGCCCCAGTCGACATTGGCAGAAGATTCAAATTGGAGGGCCGCCACTAAATCACTGTCGATGCCAGCATGACGCTGCACTCGCAGAGCCATCTCCATTGGTTCCTCGCGAGGCTTCAGCCACGGTTTGGCGTATCGCAAAAAGGCCCAGCCCAAAGCGGTCAGTCCTAGCCCCAGGACAAACAGTCGCTGGAAGGTGTCTTCGCTTTTTCGGAACGACCAGTCGAGGGCAAAAATGCCGGCCAGCACCAAGAGCAAGGCGATGGCCATGCCGCTGGCTGCGGTGGCAATGCGAACCCGCTGTGCCTGCCGGCAAAGATCGACGAGTTGTGAGCGAAAATAGTCGAGTTGTTTCATGGCAGGTTGATCCACTTACGGAGAAACCATTCGATCAGCAATAAGCCGGCGAATAGGCAGAAGCAGAGCCAGGTGTTGACGAGAGAGATTGCTTCAATGCTGGTTTCTGTTTTGGCAACGGGCTTGATTGCCTTGACGAGCGAATCGATATCTTTAAGGTCGACGCTGCGGCCGCCCGTCTCGGAGGCCAGCGACTCCTGCAAGACAACATTCCGAATGGCCCGCTGCCTTTCGACTGGCATGCTGACGACATTGAACGTCCATTCAATCGGTTTATTGCTGACAGGGTCTGTGACCCGCACGCGGTGCTCGCCCGACATTGCCGCAGGAAAACGCGCTTCAAAAGAGCCTTTTTTCACCTGCGTCAGATTGATGGGTTGGGGGGGTGACTCCCGGCCGCCGTCGTTGGGCAGCACCAACTCGCCGGTCAGTTTGCTGCCGACCAGATCGGCATCGGAAAGGGGCTGGTAATCGGCATTTCGGGCGTCGACTGTGACTGTAACGGGATCGTCGATTTGGTAGTTGCGACGATCGGTCCGCACGACAAATCGTTTGTCGGCACCGAGCGTGTGGTTGAGCGCAAGGCGTTCCATCACCTGCCCCCAAAACTGGCGAAACAACGGCTCGCCCATCGTGCGGCGAAGTCGGAATGTTTCATTGAAGCCAAGGTAGACCACCTCACCGCGTCCGTAGGAGCGAACGGCAATCAGGGGTTGCTTGTCCTTGCCGTCGATGCAGGTGGCCGTGGGATGCTCCGCCAGAACGGTGGCCTGGGGATGCTTGCGCAGCACAGGCTGATACCAGGGCAGTTCGCCGAGATTGTCCCAGCCTTCCTGAAGGTCTTTCAGCGTCGAGCCCTTGCCGAGTTGCATAAATTTATATTCGGCTGCCCTGGGCGTCAGACGCATCGTAAAGGGCATCTCATCTCTGAGCCGAGCGGCAGGATCGACAATCACCGGCAGCATGTCGGCCAAGGGCGTTCCCACCAACTGCTGGGGGCCAAACCGTGGGCCAGAGAGAAACACAACGCCGCCGCCAAGTTCACCGACAAACTCTTTCACCATTTCGCAAAACCGCGTACTCAGCGCCGAGAGCGGCGGGGCGGCGGGCATGTCACCGATGAAAATTAAGTCGTTGGCAAAAAACTCGCTTCGCGGCGGGGCCATCGTGGGCAGGAAGAGTTCATTTTGCTTGCGGACCTTCGGGTCGGAGGAATAGAGGAATGTGCGAAAACCCTTCATGCCAACAAGGCGATCGCGATGAAACACTTCCTTGATAAACCGCCATTCCCATGTCGGCTCGTATTCGACAAACATCAGTCGCAAAAAATCTTCAAGGACCGTGATCTCGCGACTGGCGCGGTTGTTGTCTTCGACGGCTTCGCCGGGGAGAGGCTCGACTTCGGCCACCATGTTGAAGCGACCGGCCCGCAGCGGCACATAGGGAAATTCGACCGCCTGCGATGCACCACTGAGCACGACTGTTTTTTCCCCAATCGTGGAACTTGAGCCAGCGTTGCTGCCAACGCTGCCGAGCGATTCGCTGAGGAGTCGCACGGTGGCTGTTTGGCCGTCGAGGCCCGTCTGCTTGACGACGACGATCACGGTGGTCTGTTCGTCTTTGTGGGCAAACGGTTCGGCCAGCACTTCAGCAGCAGCATCCACTGCCCGCGTGGCTCCGACGCCGACGGTGTAAACCTCGATGCCGAGTTGTTTGGCCACAGGCACCGCGGGCGGCCCGGCATTTTGGTTGAAATCGCTAAAGATAATCAGGCCGCTGACATTGGCTGTAGTCTGTCGACGAGCCAGATCGGTGAGGGCCGTGCTGATGGCTGTGACCTTGCCGGTGGTTGTGAGTTGCTCCGCCAAAAGCTTGCCGTTGGGCTTGCCCTTGGTCTCTTCTGTCAGCGGAATGGCCCGCACGCCTTGCGGAGAATCAAAGACAAAAGCCTGCAGCCGAAAATCCTTGCTCAACCGCTCGAGGATGCCGTCATCCTTCTTTTGAACCATTGCCCGGAGGTAGTCGATTCGGGAGGGCTCGCGCTGCGCTGACTGAATTTGTGCGGCATCGCCGGGAGAAGCTGGCGATTGTTTCTCAAGGCCGACAGCCTTGGCTGTGGCCGCTCGCTCTTCTTCGGGAAGATCATCGGCAATGCCCATGCTGTCTGTGCCGTCAAATAAGAGCCAGAGCGACGGTCGCTTTTTACTTTGCAGCGAAAGCAGCAAGATTGGTTCAGCCAGAAGTAAAAACACAAGGCTCAACAAGAGTCCGCGAATCACCAGCAATGCCAAGCGAGTGCGATGGCTGCGATTGGTTTGGTTGCGCAGATAAAAAACACCGGCCACAATAAAGAGCGCCACGCAGCCAAACAGCAGCCACATCGAGGCTCGCTGCGCCCATCCGGCGGCGAAGCCGAGCTTGCAGGAAGAGATGCTCTGCATCTGCTCCATGCCGAGTAGGCGTCCAAGCAGATCGTAAAACTGCTGTTGTAGCGTCATGCTCATAGTGCGGGCTCCGTACGGGGGGTCGATTTGGCGGCGACGTACAACTCTGCCAGCAACAGGCAGAGAACCAGTCCAATCAGCCATTTCCAAATATCAACATCCTCGTTCGCAGTTGTCTTCACGGTTGCGCCGGCACTGGCCACGGCAATAAAGTTGCGACCCCCTGCGGCCTTGCCGAGTTGGGAAACAATCAGCTCCGATTCGTCGGCAGGGCCGTTGACCGCCAGCGGCAGTTCCCAGAGTTTGGCTTCTTCTCCCGCAGCGCCATCGGCGGAGTCATTGGCCCGGGCGGCCGTGACGCGGTAGATGCCTCGTTGCGTCCAATTGCCAAGATTGATGCCGTAGCGGTCATTGCCCAACGCGTCGACCGTCAGGGCCTCCGCCTCGCCGTCGGGGCCTGTCAGCATGTAGCGAGCAGAGCGTTCGTTGGGTGCCACCGGCAGGACAAAGCCACCCTCGGTGCTCAGATTTCGCACCGGCAGTGTGTCTGTCAGTAAGCTGCGCACGATGCGGTCCATCAGCCACCACGACTGACCAACATCTGGCATGGTGGTCCACTGCGGCGACAAACTGGCAGAAAACAACAGCGTCACTCCACGGCCCCAATACCGTCGCACCAAGAGCGGCGTGCCATTGTTGAGCCGGGCCAAGACGGTTGGCCTGGCTCGTCGCGAGATTTCCTCAACGGTGCGCTGTTCTTCGGCACTGCGGCCAGCCTGATTTCTCCAGAGCAGCCACGCCGGCTTCACGGCGTCGATTTTTTGGATGAGATCAGTTTGCTGCTGCAGGGATTGAGCATTGCCAGCCGCGGCCGTGCCACGGCCTCCAGCCTGCAGGGCAGTGAGTTGCTTGTCGAGTGCGGCAAGCTGCTCGGCCTGCTGACCAAAATATTCAGTGGCGGCGGCAACGGCCTGCGTGTCGACTTGTTCGCTGGCCACAGGCACGAGAGATTTAAAGAATAGCGTCGGCGGACCATAAAGCCCCTTGAGCTCTTCTTCACTGACCCCCTCGGGCCGAAAATATTCATGCACAAGGCTGTCGAAATCAAAGACAAAAGGATCGATCTGGCCGGCCCGATCTTCGCGGAGCTTTCCGATGCACGCAGGCTCGAGCGCTGCCGGTAGAATCCCATGGCCGTCGTTCCATCCAACTTTATTCCAAGCCACTGGATCAAATCCACCACCGCCGGCCACGATCAGATTGCCACCCTGCTCAACATACTGACCCAGCACAACAATAGCCGCAGTGGAGGGCGCTGTCACACCGGCCACCACAACCAACCGCACATCGTCGAGCGTCTCTGAAGAGAGCTGCTCCAGCTTCAGACGACGAATCTGAATCAGCGGCTGCGGCTGTCCCGGCGTACTCAACTGAGGGGCCAGCAGCCGACGCAGCCAGAAGGTGTCGCCGTAGAGGCCCTGCGAGGGATTTTCTTCCTCGCCGAGATCGTCGACAAAGACAACCGGCAGACTTGCAACAACCGGCACCACGATCGACCGCTTATCGTCTTCGGGCAATTGATCGGGAGCCAAAGAAACTTCGACGGTTGAATAATTTGTTTTGCCCGCTTCATTCGGCACCGAAAATCGGTATTCAGGAAATTGCACTTCGCTGCGCTGATCCGGCTGGAGAGAAACGGTCTGCGAGGAGACGGCGACACCGTCGATCTTGAGCGTCATTTGCACATTGTCGCGAGCCACTTTGCCCTGATAGCCGATCGTGGCCAAAACGATCCCCGGCGACTGAGCATCGGCCACGCCGTCTTGAAGTTGGACATCCGCCACCCAAGCGTTGGATATGTCGTCGCTGAGCACTTCAATCACCTGAATCGGGGCGGGCAGGCTCTTGAGTTGCTGGTTTTCTGGGTCAGTCGACCAACCGCTGATCTGTTGATCGGCAATCAGCACGATGCGCTTGCTTGTGAGCTTGGTATTACGGCGGCAGGCTTCGGTCGCCAAATCAACGGTCGATGTGGCTCTGGCCGAGCGATCGACCGGCTTGATTGCCGCCAAGGCTTCCAGTGCCTCGTCGGTGCTGGCGTAGGCCTCGTAGTTGATGCCACCGGCGGCACCACTGATAGGAATCAGCGAGACCATGCTGCCTCGCGGCAAGCCTTCAATCAGTTGACGAGCCTTTGTTTTGCACTCGGCCAAAACACTGCCATCAAACTTTTGGTAGCTGGTGCTGAGGCTGTTATCGATCAACAAGACGGCGTGAACGGGACGGTTGGGATCGACCGTGGTCTTCGCTGCACGATTCCAAAACGGACGGGCCAGCGCCAAGCCAAATAGGATCAGGCAGAGGAGTCGCAGCAAGAGCAGCAGCAGATCGCGGAGTTCAAAAATGCGGCGGCTGCGAGAAACTGCCTCGAGCAGAAAGTCCATTGCGCCCCACTCGATCACCTGATAGCGGCGACGATTCAGAAGATGGACGATCAGTGGAATCGAGGCTGCGGCCGCACCGGCAATGGCAAACCAAGGAAATTGGAGGGCTGTCACAGGACATAAACCTGATGGAGGCGGGTCGGCCGAGACAAGTCAGCCGAGGGGAGCGGCGGTTGTGTGAATCAAGGGGAGAGAAACAGGTGATCAAACACCAAGGGGAAGAAAAGCGGAAGCATGTCTTTCGGGGCTAGCGGGCTCGTTTGGGAACTCACCTCAAAGGATCACTTCTCAAACTGTTTTCGCAAGCTGTCAATCTTACCTTCTTGAAGGATGGGCAAATAGCGATTGGGAATAGCCAACACAAAACAACAGACCGAAGTTTGGTAGAGGTCGCCCCAACCCCCATAAGCGGGAGTGCCTGTCGCTTGGCTTTGGGCTCGGATGATTTTTTCGCGAAGCAGCGGGTACGATCGCTGCCACGGTTCGCCGCCGACTTGATAGAGAGCCTGGGCCACGTAGTAGAGCGTGTAGGCATCCATTCCAATGCCACCACCCGGATTGTTGGAGGCTTCAAGAATAGCAGCCTCGATGACCTCAATATTTTTGGGAATCCGCCAGTCGTCGTATTGTGCAAACTCCTGCAAACAGACAACCCCGGCAGCAGCCATGGCGAGTGTTTTGCGGCCGTAATTGCCGTCGTAGGTGAATTGACCAGGCCTTTTTTTCTGCTCTTCTTCAGGCAGATTGCGGTCGCCCTCGGCGGGAGCGTAGTAGCGACGCACGTGCTTGATAGCGAGATCTGTAACAGCCGGGGGCACGCTGAATCCGCTATCGACAGCGCTGCGGAGGGCTTTGGCCTGCATAACGGCCAAGCTGAGATCGTGACCCCCAATGGGGGCAGCTTTGTAGTCCCAGCCACCGTCGGGACCTTGGCACTTGATGATCAGCGTCAGGGCTCGGTCAAGCACGGGACCGACACGATCGTTGTTGGTCATGCCGTAGGCTTGGCCGAGCACAAACGTCGAAAGGCCGTGGTTATACATATCCCGGCCTTCGCCGTTGATATTGAGCAATCCCGAGGGCTTGGCGTTGGTGAGGACGTAGTCGAGAGACCGCTCCAAAACAGAGCCGTATTTGCCTCGACCCGGGGCATGGCCGTCAGCCATAAACGCCAGCACGCCCATGCTGACAACACCCAGATCTTTTGTGCCCCAATTGCCATCGGAGTTTTGGGTTTTGGCTAGGTGCTCAAGGCCTCGTTCCAATGAAAGTTGACTGTCGGCCGTGATCTCCCACTTTGATTCGGCCCGCAAAACCGAAAACGAGGCAAAACACGCCAAGAGAGCCGAGGCGGCCAAGATCAAGCGTTTGGTGAGGTTTTGGGCAAGCATGTAAGAAGGCGTAAAGCCTCCCGGAGCCATCGAGCCTAATGCAGGCTATGAATTCAGCTCCAGCCTTTAAAACCTTGCGGTAAAGCTTCAGTGAACCACGCCTAACTCAAAAAACAGTATCCTCACAAAGTGACGGCGCCAAGGGGGGGCCATGGGATCGCGAAAAAACACGGAATCTTAGGAGTGCCAACTGTTTTGACCACAAAAAATGACCATCCCCACACTATGCCGGAGTGCAGACCTTCTGTGCCAATGATAGATAGGTGAGACACCTGCCTTTCTCCTATTAGACTAGAGGGCCCGGAGGACAGGACATGGAGAACTACAAGATGATAGGACCCCAAGAGGCGGTCGTGGACGCTCACCGTGATGCGCGCCCGCCCACTAAAATGACGGAAGACCCTAATGAGTAACGCACTGAAAACATCCAAAGACCGTGAAGTCGTTCGGATTCGTCGTCATGATCGAGGAGATGCCCGCTTGCCACTATGCCGCTGCCAATAACATGTCGCCTCGCGTGATGAACTCACCCAACTTCGCTCTGGCCGCTTGATGAGGAGCTATTGTCAAGAGTTGTGTTTTGAGGGTTTGAATCAGGCGGCGTTCTGTAGGACTCCGTCGGTGAAGATTCTTCCTTCGAGAACAAGAACGATCTGGTGATGCGCGTTGAGTCGTCGCCAACGTCGGCTGGCTGACTGAGCAAGCTTGAACATCATGGCTAAGCTGGCCTTCCTCGAGCCGCTACCCTTCGTCCGACGATGCCGAAGGCGGATCGTTGCGAAGGTGCTCTCGATGGGATTGGTCGTCCGCAGGTGGCCCCAGTGCTCGGCCGGGAAGTCGTAGAAGGCCAAGAGGGCTTCACGGTCCTTCGAGAGGCAACTGC
>Ga0209702_10004525_pt1 | contig 20057 bp, 19 predicted proteins | sample FRY01_FD_187210 | JGI IMG/M metagenome (GOLD analysis project Ga0209702, IMG submission 187210) | Freshwater microbial communities from Lake Fryxell liftoff mats and glacier meltwater in Antarctica - FRY-01 (SPAdes) (version 2) | ecosystem: Environmental > Aquatic > Freshwater > Ice > Glacier...
GCTTTTTTTGAAGCCGCTTTTTGCGGTTTAGAATTTGGCAGCCGGCTTTTAGACCGTTTTTTCTTGCCAGTCTCTCATTCTTACCAGATAATGTATTTCAGTCAATCAAATATTCAACAAAGCAGAATTAGGGAATCAACTATGGAATCAATCATTGGTTGTGAGCGGGCATTATTGTTTGACTGCATGAAAGCGGTTGTGATTGCGACCGCAGCTGTAGAGCGACGCCAAAGGGAGGACGGGGCTATGTACACCGCTCATCCCGAACTGAACGACACACCATTTCTGGCTGCATTGGAAGCGAAGTTGAACGAATTGCTTTAGCACAATCACAGATGGCATCAGAAACCAAGCATCACCGCAAGAGAAAAACGGCTGTGAACGGCTGATTCATCTGAACTTCACAGGCCCCGGCGCGGCCGTCCCGTGCCAGGAAAAGGAGACGCCACGCCGCCGGTCCCGCCCAGGCGCGCAACAGTAGAGCGTCCCAAGTTCGAACTTGGCCGCCATGCCGCCCTGTCCTTCGTTCTGCTGTGGCTTGGCCGTGGCTTATTAGTGGCTTAAAAACCTGCTTTAGCGTGCCTTTTCGTGCAACCCCGTTCCGTTCCGTGCATTCCTGATTTTCTCTGTAACCCGTTCATTTTCACTGTCTAAATCTGGAGCCAGCTGTCGGATTTGAACCGACGACCGACGGTTTACAAAACCGTTGCTCTACCACTGAGCTAAGCTGGCCGGAGGAGGGGAACGTCTAGCGCGGAGCGGGCGCGGGGGCAAATGGAATGAGCGGGCGGCGGGGGTGAGCGGGCGGCCGGGTCATGGTCGCCCGGGGGTGGGCGGGGCGTTGTCGGGAGGGTGGACGCGGAGGCTGTCGGCCCATTCGCGGGCGAAGTCGCGCTGGCATTTCCGGTTGATGCACGCGGTGAGGGTCATGGCGGCGAGGGCACCCGCGGCGGCGAGGGCCATGTCTTTCTGGGCATCCCAGGGGTCGCCCTGGGTGCCGAGGTAGGCGGCTCCGAGTTCGCCGCCGAAGAAGCAGGCGGCGCCCCATTCGATCATTTCGTAGAGGGCGGAGCTGGAGAGGGTGAGGTCGAACGGAAGGAAATAGCTCCAGAAGCCGCGCACTTTGGCGAGATGGAGGAAGATTTCGCGGATCGGGTAGGCCAGGAAGAGGCCGTAGAAGACGTGGATGATGCGGTCGAAATTATTGCGGTCCCAGCCGACGAGGTCGTTGAACGAGCTGCCGGTGAGCGCGCGCCACCATTCGTTGTAGGGGACTTCGGAGTAGGTGTAGTGGGCGCCGAGTTCATGGAGGCAGAGGAAGGCGAAGACGAAGGTCCAGGAGAGGCGCGAGAAGGGCAGGCGGCGGTAAATGGCCCAGAGGATCGGGGCGGCGAGGAGGACCAGGAGGTTTTCCAGGAGCCAGTCCTGCCGGTGTTTGGGGGCGAAGCCCGACCAGAGCGCGAGGAGGACGAAGATGCCGGCGAGGGACAGTACATACCGCCGGTGCGGGGCGTTCCGCACGGTGGCATCCGGGTGTTGAGTGGTGTCGGTCATCGGTGGTTTCGTCCTTGGAGGAAATCTATCGCACAGTAGAAAAGCCGTCCGGCTTAAGGAAAAGAAAAAGCGGGTTGGGCGGGGAGCGGCGGCACTCGGGGAAAAGCCCGCCGCGGCGCGGGCGGGGGCCGGGCGTTGAGGAAAAGGAGCGGGGTGTTCCCCCGCGCGTGGGTCCCTTGCCGCCAGGGTGGCGGGGGTGTGCTTTGGAGGGGGCGGATGGCAGAAAATCGGCGTGGACATTTGCGCCGGCTGGTGTTTCTGGGGGGATTCCCGATGCCAATCCGATTGTTCCTCGTTATCATCATTCATGCTTCAGACCCATGATCTTCGTGTGCGCGAGTTGGTGCGCCTGGTTCCGCCTCGTGAACTGAAGGCGGAGCTTCCGGTGAGCACCGCCGCGAACACCACTGTTTTCACTGGCCGCCAGGCGGTCCAGAACATCCTGGCCCGGGAGGATGACCGGCTGCTGGTGGTCATCGGGCCGTGTTCGATCCACGATCCGGCGGCCGCGCTGGAGTATGCGCGCCGGCTGCGGGCGCTGGCGGGCGAGATGGAGGACCGGTTGTTCATCGTGATGCGGGTGTATTTCGAGAAGCCGCGGACGACGGTGGGCTGGAAGGGATTGATCAACGATCCGCATCTTGACGGGTCGCACGACATTCAGGCCGGGCTGCGGCTTGGGCGCGAGGTCCTGCTGCGGATCAATGAGCTGGGGCTGCCGGCGGCCACCGAATTTCTGGATCCGATCGTGCCTCAATACCACGCCGACCTGGTGACCTGGGCGGCGATCGGGGCGCGGACGACGGAAAGCCAGACCCACCGGGAGATGGCCAGCGGGCTTTCCATGCCCGTGGGCTTCAAGAATGCGACCGACGGTTCGCTGCAGGTGGCGGTGGATGCGATGCGCGCGGCGATGATGCCGCATAGTTTCCTGGGCATCGACCAGGACGGATGCACCTCGATCGTGCGCACCACCGGGAACCCGTTTGGGCATGTCGTGCTGCGCGGCGGGCGGGCGCGTTCAAATTACGATCCCGAGAGCATTGCCTCAGCGCAGGCCGACCTGCGGAAGGCGGGGCTTTCCGAGGCCCTGATGGTGGATTGCAGCCACGCCAACTCCCATAAGCAGTACGCGCGTCAGGAAGAGGTGTGGCAGAGCGTCATTGCCCAGCGGGTCGAGGGCAACCGGGGGCTCACCGGGGTCATGGTGGAAAGCCATTTGTTCGAAGGCGCGCAACCGATCCCGTCGGAGCTTTCGCGGCTGAACTACGGGGTGTCGGTGACCGATGCGTGCATTGGCTGGGAAACGACCGAACGCATGCTGCGTCACGCGTATCGTGAGCTCGGGGCACCGCGCGAAATTGCGTTGGTCGCGGGCTGAGGTCGGGAGGAGGATCGGTGATCCCGGGCCGGGAGGCGCGGTTTAAGCCGGGAGGGCGGTCCGGCGCGGGGCCCCGGGAGTGCCGGGGGGCGAGGCCGCCCGGGGTCAGGGCCGCATCAGGCGGTGTTTGTCGCGCTGGCGCTGGCGGCGCGCGGCGGCGCTGCCCGGTGCGTCGGCGGCCTTGGCGCGGGCTCCGTGGAGGATTTTGTAGCCGCCGCCCTGCCAGACGACGTGGGTGTTGGGCAGGGCGTCGGCCAGAAAGCGTTCGTAGGGCAGGAATTGATTGGCGACCATCCAGAGCTGGCCGCCGGGACGGAGGGCACCGATGGCGGCGGCCATGAATTTGTGTCCGAGCAGCGGGTCGGCGTGGCGGCCTTGATGAAACGGGGGATTCATGACCACGGCGTCGAAGGTGGCGAAGCCCAGGCCCTCGGTGACATCGGCCCATTCGAAGGCGACGCTGGGAGCGCCTTCCTCCTTGCGGATCAGGGGGGCGAGGTTTTGGCGGGCGAGGGCGAGGGCGACGGCATCGGCCTCGTAGAGGTGCAGGTCCTGGACCAGTGGGCGGTTTTCCAGGATGAAGTGGGAGAGGTAGCCCCAGGAGGAGCCCAGGTCGGCGACGCGGCCGAGCAGGCCGGCCGGAAGGTGGTTGGCGAGGGCTTTCGAGCCCGGGTCGATGCCGTCCCAGCTGAAAACGCCCGGGCTGGTGACGAAGCGCGGGTCTTCCGGCAGCGGACGGGCCCGGCCGCCGTCCAGCCAGGCGGCGAGGAGATCGGCGTTGGCGGCTGGGGATTTCACTGCCCAGAAGGCGCGGCAATGGTGTTTGGAAATGGTGCCGACCTTCCCCGCCAGATCGCGGAGGTGTTTTTCATGGCGGGCGGCACCCCAGTCGTTCGGCAGGGCGACCAGCAGCGTGCCGCCGGGCCGGAGCAGGCGGAAGCCGCGCGCCATGTCGTAAAGCACCTGGTCGCGCTGCCGCTCGGGCCGCAGGAGGACCAGGTCGAATTGTTCCTCCCCCGCGAGCAGGGTGGAGGTGCTGGCAAAGCCTGAGACCGTGAGCGCCTCGGCCAGCGGCTTCCAGGTTTGTTCGCAGGTCAGGCGGCCGGCGAACCGGTGCAAACCTTCGTGGGGTCGCGCCCGCAGAAAGGCGACCGCGCCGTCCAGCCCTGCGATCCCTCCCTGCTCCAGCGCCAGAAACATGGTATGCACTGCGAAATCCATGCCTCCCTGTGGCGCGGTGGGCTTGGATTTCAACGAGGGAATGTGCCGGCAGCGCGGAGAGGGGGCAGGACAAAAAAGTGAAACCAGTGGGGTGGTGGAGAGGGAGAGGGAGAGGCCGGCCAACGGTCTGACTTACGATAGCCCAGGGCAACGCCCTGGGAATCAAGGTGCCAAAGCGACCAAGCCCTGGAGGGGCGCACTATTCGATGAATCGGTCTTTGGACGTCCTGCTGTCTGTAGGTGAGCCTCCAGTAGTCATCGACCAGCACACCGGGAGGTTCGTCCGGATCACTCCGCCGTCCGGTCAGTGAGGGCCCGGTCGTCCGGCCGGGAGGCGGTTCGGCACCGGGTTGGACCTGGGGTGCTGGATGAGGCGTTGCAAAATCAGGGTCGGGCCGCAGACTTGGGAATCGCCTTTCCCGCATGCCTGCGCCCCAGCCACTGACTGAAGTCGCCTCCACGCTCCTCCGCGACGTGGGGGCGCTGCTGGCGCGGCTGCTCACCGCGTGGTCGCTGGTGGTGTTTCATGCGTGGGACGAGGCCCGGGCCGGTTTCCGGCATTTTTTTGGTGCGAAGGAGGCGTGGCCGCTCAGCGAGGCGATCACGGCCTCGGGTCTGCCCGCCGGTTTGGCCCTGGCGACGGCGCTGACCTTTGCCTTGTGCGGGGTGGCGGCGGCCTTTCTGCTTGGGTTGCTGACGCGGGTGGCGGCGTTTGTATTGCTGGTGGTCACGGCGTCGGTGGCCGCGGTCGCCTCTGCTGATGCGTTGCAGGAAAGCGCGGGTGCCTACGCGGCCGTGGCCTGCGCGCTGTTGTTTGGGGGGGGCGGGCATGTCTCGCTCGACGCCCTGCACGTCCACTGGCGGGCGCTCAAGCGCAGGCCGGCGCCGAAGTACCGCTGAAGCGCGCCTCCGGGCCCGGTTTCGCTGGTCCTTCAGTGAAGTCCCGACACGCCCCGGCGGTGTTGCTGCGCGGAAATTATGGATGGCCCTGGACCGGCGGTGGGGCGAGGTGTCGGCTCCAGGCGTGGCGGGCCATGGCGGCGCGCAGGGAGGCGAGTTTGTCCTCCGGGGTGCGGCCGGCATCGGCGGCCAGGTCGCGGCCGAGGCCGAGGGCGAGGGCGAGGGCGATGCGGCGGGACCCGAGCAGCCGCTGGCGCAGCCGGGCCAGTTCGCGCTGGGCCGCGGCCTGGCCGCGGGCGTCGTTGCGCTCGCGGCGGAGGGTGGCGAGTTTTTCCGCGATGGTGCCGGCTTCGGGGCTGAGGGGCGACGAAGGGCTGGCCAGGTTGACGGCGGCGGCGTTCGGGTAGCGGGTCAGTTCGGGCCAGGCGGCTTCGTCGAGGGAGGCGGCGAGCGAGGCCAGTTCCTCCGGGGACCGGTCGGCCGCGCACTGGGCGAGCAGGGTCTGGAGGACGCCGGCGTGCAGGGCGGAGACGTTGTTCCAGGCGGCGCGCATCAGGCGGTAAAAGCGTGCGCGCAGGGCCGGATCGTTCGCGAGGCCGGGGGCCAGGTCGTGGTGGAGGTCGAGCCAGAGCCGGAGTTGTTCACGCAGCAGCGGAGCGGGCTGTGTGTTCATGGTGTTGGACGCATGGACGCGGTAGTCAAGCAGCGGCTCCGGCAGCACTCGGAGGGTGCCGTCCAGCGCGGCCCGGATCAGCAAATAATAATCGTAGCTGAAGCGGTAGGGTTTGGCCGGGTGGGTGTGGAAGAAGTCGCGGCGGGCGATGAAATTGCTGTTGCTGATGGCGAAGTTCCCCTGTCCGAGCCAGGCCACGAGGTCGGTCTCCGCGCCCTCCCATCGGCTCCAGACGGCCTCGGCCCATTGGCGGCGCGGATGGTCGGCCGGCAGCGGCTGGTCATGGTCGTCGATCAGGCGCAGACCGGTCACCAGCAGCTGCGCGCCGGGGTCGCGCTCGAACACCGGCAGCGCCCGCTGAAAACGGTCCGGCCTCAGCATGTCGTCGGAATCGAGCGTGGCGATGAGGTCGCAGTCGGTCGCGGCCAGCTCCAGCAGCCGGCGCACCGTGGCCGAGACCCCGCGGTTTTCCTGGGCGATGACCTGCACGCCGCGCGGCCCAAAAGCGCGTGCGGCGGCCAGCGACCCGTCGGTCGATCCGTCGTCGAGCACGATGATCCGGTCGGCCGGCCGGGTCTGCGCCAGCACCGACTCAAGGGTGCGGGTGATGAAGGCCGCGTGCTGGAAAAGGGGGATGACAACGGCGAGCCGCATGATGAGCGCTGACCGTAGCCGGTCTGCGGCGGACGCCAAGCCCGGCCGCAGGGCATGTGCGCCCGTCGCCGGCTAGGTCCCGAGCAGGAGGCGGCGGAACCCGGGGAGGTCGGCCGGGGGCCGCCGCCGCGCGCCGAACAGCCCGGACTTCGCGGGGGGGGCCAAGCCGAGCCAGTCGCGGTCGCGGCCGCCGGTCGCGGCGGCCAGTTTTTCATCCGCCAGCGAGCCGCAGTCGAAATCCGGGAGCACGCGCGCGAGGAGCGAGCGCGGCAGGGCGGGCGGGGATTCGACGGTGTAGCTGGCGCGGATGCCGGTGATTTTTTTGACCAGCCAGGCCCAGACCACGGTGTCGGCGCGGGCGGCGTGGAGGTGCCGAATTCCGCGCTGGCGGACCAGGGTTGCGGTGTGCACGGCGCGGCGGGCGTCGCGGAAGAACGATTCGCCATCGGCGGCGCCGAGGCGGGCGTGGAGTGCCTCGCAGACGGCCGCGTCCGCGGGCTGGGCCCGCCAGGAGGCTTCCAGGACGATGGCGTCCGGCAGGAAGTCGAGCCATTCCGGGGCCTGGGGGCCGGCGGCACCGGCCGTCAGCACGCCCATCGAGGGGGCGGTGGCTCCCTCATTTCCGGCGGTGAGGGAGGGCAGTTCGGGCTCGGTGGCGGCGGCGGAGAGGATGAGGACCGACGGGGGAGCGGCGGGCGGTTGCCCGGCGGCCGAACCGCCAGCGTCACGCGCCCGCACCTCGTCAAAACGCCGACCCAGCTCGGCGGCGGTCGTGTCCAGTGAGAACAAGGCCGCACACCGGTCCCGGCCCGCCGCGCCCAGGGCGGCCCGCGCTTCCGGATCGTCGTCGGCCAAGCGGGCCAGGGCGTCAGCCAGAGCGGGCGGGTCGGCCGGAGGGGTCAGCAGGCCGGTCACGCCGTCGATCACCATTTCCGGCACGCCGGCGACGCGGGTCGAGACCACCGGCAGGCGCGCGGCCATGGCCTCCATGATGACGGTGGGAAGGATGTCGCTCGCCCCCTTGTCATCGACGCAGCAGGCCAGCGCGAAGACGTCGCTGGCGGCGAGGGCCGCCTTGATGGATTCCTGGCCGAGCACCCCGGCCAGCCGGACGCGGTCGTCGAGCGCCTGGTCGGCGATCTGGCGGGCCAGCCGCTCGCGCCACGGCCCCTCGCCGATGATCTCGAGGCGCGCATCCACCCCGCGCAGCCGGAGCAGGGCGACGGCGTCGATGAGGTGGTGAAACCCCTTGAATTCGATGAGCCGTCCGATGCTGAGCAGGCGCAGCGGGCCGGGCTGGGCGGCGGGCTGGGTGGCGGGAAAATCGGCCAGCCGCAGGCCATTGTAGATCCGGTGGATGGTGCCGGTGCTGTCCGGGCAGCGGCGGCGGAGGTCGTCGCGGCTGAAGTTGCTCACGGCGATGACGAATTCCGCCTCGCGGGCCAGCTCGCGCAAGAGCTCGTCGCTGCCGAGGTCCACCATGTAATCCTGGGCGTGGGCGGTGAAGCTGAAGGTGAAGCCGGCGCGTTTCAGAAACAGCGCGGTGTGCGTGGCGCGGTTGGCGAAGTGGACGTGGATGTGACGCACGCCGCGCCGGGCCAGGGCTCGGGCGAACCAGGCGGCGTTGCGGGCCCGGGTGGCGGCCTTGAAGCCGGCACCGTAGCGGGTGTCGTGTTCGCCGGCCAGCGCGGTCATGGCGGCGGGCACGGGGAGTTCTTTCAGTACTGCGGCCGGGGGCGGGTAGAGGATCTCCGCCTTCAGGGTGCGGAGGCGTTCGTGGCGGAAGCTGTTGGGCGGGGGGTTGAGGGAGGCGACCACCACGCTTCGCCCCTGCGCCTCCAGCGCCAGCATTTCAGAGTCGCAAAACGTCTGCGACACCACCGGATAGCGACTGAAAAGATAAGCCAGGGACATGGGGGCAGCGGGGCGACGGGCAGGGGTGAGGCAGGGTGCGGGGGCGGGCGGAAGGGGAAACGAGATTCCATGGATTCTGCCGGTGACAATTCGCGGCGGAAACTTTATTCTGAACGCGTGACTGATGATTTTGACAATCCCGGACCGGTGAACCTGCGGGGATCGCTCATGCTGGCGGATCCTTCGCTGCGCGACCCGAATTTTGCGCGGACGGTCCTGCTGCTCACCGATCATGAGAGCGACCAGGGGGCGCACGGGTACGTGTTGAACCGGCCGATGGGCAAAAAGGTCGGCGAGCTGTTGACCGATCCGGTGTTTCAGCCGCTGGCGGAGGTGCCGATTTTCCATGGCGGGCCGGTGAGTCCCGAGCGGCTGACCTTTGCGGTGCTGGCGTGGGACGAGGCGGCGCGGCGCCTGGCGTTCACGACGCATCTGTCGGTGGACGATGCGCGGATGCTGCGGAACGACGGAGGGGAGGTGAGGGCGTTTGTGGGGTATTCGGGATGGTCGGAGGGGCAGCTGGAGAACGAGCTGCGGCAGCGCGCCTGGATCACGCGCCGGCCGGTGCCGGAGGTGGTGGCGATGAGGCATCCGGACACGCTGTGGCAGGACCTGCTGCGCTCCATGGGGCCCCACTACGGCCTGCTGGCTCGGATGCCGGAGGATCCGTCACTCAACTGAACCGATGGCCGTCAACCGAACCCGGGATGAGGAGCTTCGACGCGAGCGCGAGGAAGCGTGGCTGGGCGACGCGGCCCTCGCGCTGGTGGTGCGCGAATGGCTGCTGGAGCGGGAAGGGCGGATGGAGGCCGGGCTTTTTGCCGAGCTGACCTCCAATCAATTCCTGAGCCGCCTGGGGCCGCCCACGTCGGTGGAGGCGGCAATCGGCCGGGCCTATCGTGACGGCGGGCTGGAGGCGGCGCGCGCGTGGATTGGAGGGTGTCTGGTGCCGCACTTCGAGCGCAACCTCAACCGCCGCCATGCGCGCTCCTGAGCGGCCGCCGCAGAGGATGGCGCCGGGCGGGGGCGGGGGGGGGGAGGGGCCGGCGGTGATGTGGCAGCGGTGGGAGGACCTGCTTTTTCTGCACTGGGAGTACAATCCCGCGGTGATCCAGGGCACCCTGCCTGCGGGGTTGACGGTGGACCTTTTCGGTGGTCGGGCCTGGGTGGGAGTGGTGCCGTTTCGCATGGCGGCGGTCCGGCCGCGGTTCCTGCCGCCGCTGCCGGGGCTGTCGTGGTTTTGGGAGCTGAACGTGCGGACGTATGTGCGCGACCGGCACGGGCGGGCCGGGGTGTGGTTTTATTCGCTGGACTGCGACCAACCGCTGGCCTGCGCCTTGGCGCGGCGTTTTTTTCATCTCAATTACCGCGATGCGGATATGGAATGCCGGGTCGGGGCGGACGGGGCGCGCGACTACCGCAGCCGCTGCCGCGATGAGGCGTCGCAGGCGAGGCTGGAGTGGCGGGTGCGGGAGCCCGAAGCCGGCCCGGCCCCGGCCGCGCCGGGGTCGCTGGACCATTTTTTGATCGAACGCTACCGGCTTTTTTCCGGTGATGCGGCGGCCGGGCGGCTGCTGACCGGCGTGGTCGCCCATGAGCCGTACCGGTTGTCGCCGGCGGTGGCCGGGCCGCTGGAGGTGGACGACCTGTTTGTGTCCAACCGCCTGCCGCTGCCGGCCGGGCCGCCTGGGCACCTGGTTGCGTCCCGGGGCGTCCGGGTGCGCGTTTTCGGCGTTAAGATCTTGTCCTGATCAATGCCTGCCAGATGGCGCTACCTTCATCCATCCCCGTCATCACGCTTGCGGAATGCAATGTCTTTCCGCACGCGCTGCTGCCCCTGAACATCTTCGAGTCGCGCTACCGCGCGATGCTGGCCGAGGCGCTGCGCACCGACCGCTTCCTCGCCGTGGCCACGCTCCGGGTGGCGGGCGACGACCCGTGGGACGAGAGCGACGGCAACATCGACTCCTTTTCCTGTGCCGGGCTGCTGCGGGCATGCGTGGGGCAGCCGGACGGCAGCTCGCGCCTGATCCTGCAGGGCGTGGGGCGCGTCCGCCTCACCGGCTGGGCCCAGCGCGAGCCCTTTCGCATCGCCTGCTGCGAACCGGTGCCCAGCGAGGTCGGGGACGCGGACGCGGCGCGGCTGCTGGCGCGCCGGGCACTGGACCGGGCGCGGGGGGCGCTGTCGGGGGGCTCGCCTTTTGCCGAGCAGTTCGACAAACAATTCGGCTCGCTGGAAGACCCGGAGATCATTGCCGACGTGATCGGGTACAATTTTCTGCCCCGGGCCTCGGACCGGCAGCCGCTGCTCGGCATGAGCCGGGTGGAGGACCGGCTCGAATACATCCTGGGACGGCTGGCTCCGGTCTCCCCGACGAAGGAGCCCTGAACCGAGGGCTGCCTGCGGGTTCAATCGAGGGCCAGGCAGTCGATGACGGTTTTGAGGTGCAGGGTGAGCAGGCCGAGAAAATCGTCGACCCGGCGCGTTTCCTCCAGGTCGCCGTGCATGGCTTCGCGGAGCATGGCACCGAGCAGGGCCAGGTTCGGGTAGTTTTCGGTCCAGGCGGCGGCGGTGCTCATGACGTCGCCGGGAGGAGCCGCCTCCATGGCGGCGAGGAGCCGTTCATTTTCGGACAGCATGGCCTCGATGGCCTGCTCGTCGATTTCGCGGCGCGCGCGACCAGCGCGGCGGCAGACTTCATAGGCCCAGACGGCGAAGAGGGTGAGCTGGCCGCGCTCATCGTTGGCGAAGACGCCTTCCTCCACCGCGCGCACGTACCCGGCGAGTACAGGCTGCGCTTGGCGGAACCGGTCGATCCGGGCGGCGAGCTGTTCCGGCGATCCGGACAGCAGTTCGGACCACACCTCGTTGACGAGTTCAGCGGCGAGGCCGGTCATGGGGGGCACGCTGCCGCAGGGAGACCAGCCGGTCATGGAAAATGTGGAGGGGAAAAATCGGAGCGACACCGCTGCGAAAGCGCTATGATGACCCTATGGATCGTTATGGAGTGAAACTCAAAACCGGCAAGGTCCTTTGGATCGCGGCCGATGCGGTCGAGGTGCGCGAGGGGGTGGTGCTTTTTTGCCGCCGGGAGGCCGGAGGTTCGCGGGTGCTGGCGGGATTTACCCTTGGGGCCATTGATCAGTTTGGCCTGCCGGAAGCGTTTGTGTCGCCCGAGGCGGCCGGGTCGGGGGCCTGCGCGCCGGTGTTGTGATCGTCCCTTGGTTTCCGATTTTCCGTCATGCCCCCCGCCCGTTCTTCGTCCCTGCCCGTTGATCCCGCTTCCGCCGGACCGGTGGCGGGGGCGTTGCTGGAGGCGGCGCGCGAGCTGTCGGAGTCGTTGCGGCCGCTGCGGTTCAGCCCGCCGGTCACCCACATCTACAATCCGCTGGAGTATGCGTGGGAGGCGCATGCCGCATATGTCAAAAAGTTTGCCACGGGTCCGCGGCGGGTGGTTTTTCTGGGCATGAATCCCGGCCCCTTCGGCATGACTCAGACGGGGGTGCCCTTTGGCGAAGTGGCGGCGGTGCGGGACTGGATGGGACTGGCCACTCCGGTGGAAAAACCGCTCCGCGAGCATGCCCGCCGGCCCATCGAGGGCCTGGGGTGTGCGCGTTCGGAGGTGAGTGGACGGCGGCTCTGGGGCTGGGCCGCGGAACGTTTCGGCAGCGCGGATGATTTTTTTCGCGAGTGCTTTGTCATCAACTACTGTCCGTTGCTTTTTATGGAGGAAAGCGGGCGTAACCGGACCCCGGACAAAGTGCCGGCACCCGAGATGGAGCAGGTGTATGCCGCCTGCGATGCGCATCTGGGCCGGGTACTTTCCGCGCTGCAGCCGGAATGGGCGCTCGGGATCGGCGGCTTCGCCGAGAAGCGCCTGGCGGCGGTGGCTCCACTCGCCGCGCCGCAGGCGCGGGTTGGCTCGATCCTGCACCCGAGTCCGGCCAGTCCGGCGGCTAACCGCGGGTGGGCCGCGGCCGTGGACCGCCAGCTCGCCGCCCTGGGTGTCTTTCCGGATCGGACCGATCCCTCCTTCCGGTGCGGCTTAGGATACAGGGCGCATGGGGCCTAAGGAACAGCCGATGCCGCCGGTTATACTGGCGAGGTGGGGGTTGCGCCGCCTCCGCTTTTCCGCAGATTAACCGAGGACGCTCCAGTCCATTCCTTCAACGACGCCCAGACCATGGAAGATCCCGCGATCCAAGTATTCACGCAGCAGCTCGCCGTCAATCCGGCCGACTGGTTTGTACGGGCTCATCTGGCCGGGTTGCTGGAGGCTCAGGGCGACCGGCACGGCGCGGCCCAGGTCATCATGAGTGCTCCGGTCCTGCCTCAGGCCCGCGAGCACATTCTGGCCGCGATCCGCATTCTCACCCCGGTCAATCCCGCGGCCTCGCTGCCGTATCTGCAGCTGCTGGGCCAGAGTGGAGGCCCGGCTTTTGGCGCTGGTCCGCCTCCCGTGCCGGGGCCGGTGCCGGTGTCCATGATGCCGGTGTCCATGATGCCGGTGTCCATGATGCCGGTGTCCATGATGCCGGTGTCCATGATGCCGGTGTCCATGATGCCGGTGGCGAGCCCGGTTCAGGCGGTGCCGGTTGAAGATGCCGTGCCGGCGGCGGGGTGGGTCCAGTCGGATCCGGCGCTGCTGGCCGGAGAGGTGCATTTGACGGAGCGGGTCAAGCCGCCGTTCAGCGTCCGGCGTTTCGCCTTGGTGGTGGGGGCGCATGTCGCCTTGTTGGTCGTGGGTGCGATCTGGGTCATTTCCGAGCAGACGATCAAGAACAAGGACGAGCTCAAGTTCGACGCCCAGCCGCCGCGCGTTTCGGCGGTGCGCGGCACCGAGAATGCGGTCAAGATGGCGAAAAAGAAGAGTTCCAGCAGTGCTCCGGCGGCCGCCAGGCGGGTGCTGGCGAAAAATTCGCTGAGTTCAATCGCCCTTCCGGAGATCAAAAATTCCTCACCGCTTACCGATGTGGGCAATCTGACTGCGGGCATGGGCGGCAGCGGCATGGGTATTGGCTTCGGCGGGATCGGCGGCAATGGCCCGGGCGGAACCGGCATGGGGGGGGGCGGCCGGGGCCGCTTCATCGGGGCGCTTTCGATCGACAGCCGGTGCACCAAGGGTGACCGCGACCGCCGCATCGCCTCCGCCGGCGGGGTGCCCGAGACCGAGCGCAATGTGATCCGGTCGCTGACCTGGATGAAAAACCAGCAGAATCCGGACGGTTCCTGGGGATCGGCCAACCGCGCCTCGATGACCGGTCTCTGCCTGCTCAGCTACCTGGGCCACTGCGAGGTGCCGGACAGCTCCAAGGACTATGGCGAAACGGTTCTGAAAGGCATCACCTGGCTGGTGGACTTGTGGATGAAGCGGGAATTTTTGTCCGAGGGCGACTCGAAAAGCAATGCCGCTCCTTACGAACATGGCATTGCCGCGTATGCCTTGGCTGAAGCGTATTCCATGACGCGTTACGGGACCAAGCGCATCCCCAATCTGAGGGAGGCGGTGCTGGGCTCGATCGATGTCATCGTGAAGGGCCAGGACAGCGAGGGAGGCTGGAATTACGGGTACGGGGCTCCCTCCGGGGGCGGGTCGGACATGTCGGTTTCGGGGTGGCAGATCCAGGCGATGAATGCCGCGGGTCACACCGGGATGGAATTTCCCGGCATGCAGGAATGTTTTAAAAAGGCCATGCAATACGTTCAGAATTCGCAGGCGGAGAACGGGGCTTTCGGGTACCGTGGCAAGACCGGGGCTCGTTACGGCATGACCGGGGTGGCGGGACTGGCCTTGGTGGTGGGCGGGCAGGAACGAGGGCAGGAGCTGCGCCGCGGTCTTGATTTCATCCGCGACGAATGGGGAAGGCGCCGGATTCCCTTCGAATACGATTCACAGGATGCCGAGTTGTACGGATCGTATTACATCAATCAGGTGGCGTTCATGCGCGGAGGCAAAATGTGGCGCGATTGGAACAAGGCCTTGCAGGAGGAGCTGCTGCCGAACCAAAACGCCGACGGCAGCTATAAGCAGGAAGGCGGGGCGATGGGAGCCCATGGCAGCGGGGCCGCCGGGGCAGATGCCGACCTGTATCGCACCGCCTTGTGCACGCTGATGCTGGAGGTGTATTACCGCTACCTGCCGGCCACCGAGAAGCTCGGCGGCGGCTTCGGCGATTAGCCGAAGCGCGGTGAGGGAGACACGTGCGGGATGTTTTCTCCGGCCGGAGCCCTTGTTGCGGGCAGGGACGGTCGGAGTCGGGCCCTGCCGGCAGAGCCGGCCCCGGTCGCCGGAACTCCACGGGTTTTAAAGGATGAGGCCTCAGGCCGCGCGCAGCGGCCTGAGGCCTCACTTTTTCCCGTATTGACCCCATGGTCCGGCTCAACCCCGGTAAGCCGGATGTTCATTTTGAAAGCACGCTTTGTGCCAGGATGGGGGGCGGGCAGGGCGGCGGGAGGGGGTCGGAAGGTTGGCTCGGAAGAAAGTCGAGAAAGCGTGGGGGTCTGAGTTGCAAAGTTGGCACGGCGTTTGCTTTGCCCCGACTTGCTTCCATTAACCCGTGCCCGTCAGGCAGTCCTTCCCGCCTGGCGAGCGCTCCCTTCAACCAACCCGAAAACCATGACGACATTGACCCGAATGAAAACCTGGCTGCTTGGCCTGCCTGCTGCCGCGCTTCTCGCGACAGCCGGACTGACCGGCCCAGCCCTGGCCCAGGATGCCCCTCCGGCCGCCGCCGCGGAGGTGACGCCCGCCCCCGAGGGACCGACGATGGAGCAGAGGCTCTTCGATCTTGAGCAGTACATCAAAAATGGCGCGCCGGGCAAGGATGGCGACGTCGAGTGGACTTCGAACATTGCCGGACCGGGACCCGGGCACAGCGCCTGGCAGATGGTCAGCACTGCGCTGGTCATTTTCATGACCCTGCCCGGCCTGGCCTTGTTTTACGGCGGACTGGTGCGGCGGAAGAACGTGCTTTCGGTGATCGCCCAGTGCATGGGCATTGCCGGCCTGGTCACCATTCTATGGTGGGCGGTTGGCTACAGCCTCAGCTTTGGGGCTGGCAACAAGTTCATTGGAGACACCACCTACGCCTTCTTCAAAGGGGTAGAGCCCGGCAAGAGCGGGGCGGGCTACTACTGGATCTCCGATTCCATGTGGGCCATGTTCCAGCTTTCCTTCGCGATCATCACGCCGGCTCTGATCGTGGGCGCGATCGCCGAGCGCATGAAGTTCATCTCCGTGCTCGTCTTCACCGCCCTCTGGATGTTCGCGGTGTATTTCCCCTTCGCCCACATGGTCTGGTCCACCACCGGCTTCATGTGCGGACCGCTCAATCCTGAGGCCGGCATCAAGGCGATTGATTTTGCCGGCGGCACGGTGGTGCACATGACCTCGGGCTGGAGCGCCCTGGTGCTCTGTATCATCCTCGGCAAGCGGATCGGCCATGGCCGGGATTCGATGATGGCCCCCCACAGCATGGTGATGTGCGCCATCGGCACCGGCATGCTCTGGGTCGGCTGGTATGGATTCAACGCCGGTTCCGCCCTCGGTGCCGACGCCATCGCGGCCAACGCCTTCACCACCACCACCCTGGCCGCCGCCACGGCCGGTTTCGTCTGGGCCCTGGCTGAATGGATCACCCGTGGCAAGCCCAGCGTGCTCGGCTTCTGCTCCGGCATCGTCGCCGGTCTCGTCGTCATCACCCCCGGGGCGGGTTTCGTCACGGCCAGTTCCTCGGTCATCATGGGCGTGCTCGCCGGCATCGTGCCGTTCGCGGCCTGCGCCTACCTCAAGAAGGCGATCGGCTACGATGACGCCCTCGACACCTTCGGCATCCACGGCGTGGGCGGCACCCTCGGGGCCATCTTGACCGGCGTCTTCGCCGATGAGAGCGTGAACTCGGTGGTTGGCGGCCTCAAGGATGGCCTGGTGGTTGAGCAGCTCAAGGCGGTCGTGCTGACGATCGTCTGGAGCGTGGTCGCCACGGCCATCATCGCCTTCATTGTCAAGGCGGTGGTCGGACTGCGGCCCGATCCCGACACGGAAACCGCCGGTCTCGACCTCGCCGAGCATGGCGAGCAGGGTTACGAGCACTGAGAGCGGCCGCCCAGTTGCATCCTTTGGCCGGGGCATGGTGCACACCATGCCCCGGTTTTTTTTGGTTCCGGACGAGCTGGCAGGGTGGGTCGGGTTTGGCATTCGCCCAAAGCACATCGCTCAAACTGCGACCGTGCCACCTCATGGTTTGGATCGTGTGTCCATTCGATGAGGCTTCCCGACGAAGGCCACCACCACATCCCGCTCCGCCGCTTCCTGCAGCACCACTTCGGGATGGCTGGCAGCGATGACTTGGGAGTCCGTCTCGGCGGCGATGGTGGTGAGCAGGTGATAAACGTCCCGCTGCCGGAGGATCTCCAAGTGGGCGTCCGGCTCGTCCAGCAGCAACACCGCGCCGGGGTTGGCCAGCAGATGGCTCAGCAGCAGCAGCACCTGTTGGCAGCCGGGGCCGGAAGACGATATGTCCAATTCCACACCCCCGGCCTCACGAAAGCCCAGGGTAATTTCGCTCCGTTCCCGGATGAAGACTGGTCATAAGAGTTTTCGGCGGACATTCGGGCCCGGCCTTGGATGATGTGAATGGTTTCGAGGTTTTGGGGTTTGTCGAGGCTCAGGAGAGCCGGAGCCCGAACGGATAGAAGGTTCGCGAATAGTCGAGACCAAGCGTTGCAATCGAAGGAGCGCCGTCCAGCGTATTTGCGCATGTCCACCATCGCCGTTCTCGGAACTTACGACAGCAAAGGCCATGAGCTTGACTTCGTGGCCCGCCGCATTGCCGCCCGCGGGCACGTGCCCTTGAAGATTGACGTCGGCACGCTGGAGCCGCCGGTGGGGGCACCCGACGTGCGGCGGGAGAAGGTCCTGGATTTCTCCACGGTGTCTGAGCGCGCGGACCGCGGGGTTTGTGTGGCGGCGATGGCGGCGGCGGCTCCGGTCTTTCTAGCGCGGCTGGCGGCGGAGGGCAGGATTCAGGGGGTGATTTCGCTCGGGGGCGGGGGTGGCACGGCCATTGGCACGGCGGCGATGCGCGCGCTGCCGGTGGGTTTCCCCAAGGTGATGGTCAGCACGCTGGCCAGCGGCAACACGGCACCGTACGTGGGGACCACGGACATCGTCATGTTCCCGAGCATCGTGGACGTGGCCGGGCTCAACCGGGTCTCGCGGCTGCTTTTCACCCGGGCGGCCGGGGCCATTTGCGGGATGGTGGAGGCGGAGGTGGAGGTCGACGAGGCCCGACCGCTGGTGGTGGCGAGCATGTTTGGCAACACGACGGGCTGCGTGAATGCGGCGAAGGAAATCCTGGAGGCCGCTGGTCAGGAAGTGCTGGTTTTTCACGCCACCGGCATGGGTGGCCGGACGATGGAGGCGATGATCGGGAGCGGCCTGGTGGCCGGGGTGCTGGACGTGACTACGACCGAGTGGGCGGACGAGCTGGTGGGGGGCATTCTCGGGGCTGGGCCGACCCGGTTGGAGGCGGCCGGGCGCGCCGGGGTGCCGGCGGTGGTGGCACCGGGATGCCTGGACATGGTGAATTTTGGGGAGCCGGCGACGGTTCCGGCGCGTTTTGCCGGGCGGGTTTTTTATCATCACAACCCGCAGGTCACCCTGATGCGGACGAACGCGGCCGAGTGCGCGGAGCTGGGCCGCATCCTGGCGGAGAAGGTGAATGCCTACACCGGGCCGGTGACGGTGCTGCTGCCGCGGCGCGGGGTGAGCGTGATCAGCGCGGAGGGTGGCCCGTTTTATGCGCCGGACGCGGATGCCGCCTTGTTGGAGGCGATCCGCGCGCATCTTTCGCCGCGGGTCCGGTTGATCGAGCTGGACTGCCTGATCAATGATCCCGCCTTTGCGCGCGCCTGCGCGGAGGCGTTGCTGGCGCACATGGGCTGAAACTGGCGTTTGCAATCGGCGGCGCGTGGGTGTTACTAAGGTCTTGGCCAGTTCGGCTTGGTTAACCGCATGAAAGTCCCTGTTCTCGCATCCTTGCTCGCGCTCGCGTTCCTGACCGGAGCGTGTGAAAAGCAGTCGTATTCCGAAACCCGCGCCTTCACCCACCACGGCAAACATGCCGGGGCGGAAACGGGCAACCACGGCGCGGCCTCGGGGGCCCCAGGGGCTGCTCACGACAAGGCCGCCGCGGAAAAGCCCGCGGCCCATTAACCCCCGTTCCATGAGGATGTCCCGTCTCGGCCACACCGCGTTGGCGCTGCTGCTTGTCAGCACGCTCAGCCTCTCCTCATCCTGCGCGATGCTGGCTTCCGCGCTCAGCATCCCGTTTAGACTTCTTGGGCAGCTGCTCGGGGCGTTCGGCTCCAATCCCATCGGCACGGCAGCGTCCGCGGCCGCGCTGCTGTAAGGGGCAATCCGACGCGTTTTTCCCCGGCCCTCTTCGGCCCGCTGGGATTTATCACCGCGGCACCCCTGGTTACGGCCCGGGCGTGCCGGTTTTCTCCTGGGCTTCCTGGGCTTCCTGGAGGCGGCGGATTTCCGGGATTTCGCCATCGTCGGTGGCCGGTTCAGGCACGCCGGCGGGCTCGGTTGGGGGGGCGGGTTCGAGCGCGGCGGGTTCCGGTTCCGGTTCGGTCGGATCGGCCGCCATTGCAGGCGCGGGTTCGGGTCCAGGGTCGGCAGTCTGACGGGCGGCGACCGCGGGGCGGTCGCCGCGGGCTGAATCCTCCACGACCAAGCGGCCGTTTGGCTGGCGGCGCATCCAGACGGTGCGCAGAAGCTTTCCTGAATCGGCGGACAGGTGCATGCTGCCGACGATGGTGTCCTCGCGGTCGAGCAGCGTCAGCGTCCAGACCGGTTCATCGGAGTATTCACGGCAGTGGAGCTTGTAGTTGATGACATCGAAGCCGATGCCGGCGTCGCGGGCGACCTGTTCGGTCATGGCGAACGCCTGGGTTGAGTCGAGTTTGACCCGCTCGAGCGAAAGAAACCCCTTGGGCAGGCGGTCGGGGTAAAAATCGTCGCTCAATCCTTCGTCGGTGACGCGCTGGTCTCCGATCCAGAATTCCCGCAGGAGATCGCTGCGGCCGGGGGCGATGGCGGTCACCCGCCATTCGAGCGGCTGCGGATCGCCGGCGGTACCGGTCATTTCCACGATTTGCCGCACCGCCGGGCGGCCGAATTTGGCTTCCAGCTGCTGAAGTCCGAGCCGGGCTGGCACCGGTTCGGCGGCTCCGGCGGAGACGCAGGGAACCAAGGCGAGGGCGAGCGGAAGCCGGGCGAGGCGGGCGAGGCGGGCGAGGTGAGGCATGGCGTGGTGAAAATGGGGGTGCGGAGGGCAGCTCCGGGGGTAGGGGGAGGCGGGTGCCAGCTTACGGCGTTCAACGGGAGAGGCTTCTCCAAGGGCGGTGCGGGCCGGGTGGCTTGTCTGAAACTGCGCCGACCCGGGCAAGGCGGGTGAAGAATACTCGCCTTGGAAAGCGCTTCAACCCGCTTTCCGGACACGAAAAAAGACACCCGTGCAGGGTGCCTTCGTTCAGCGGAAGGACGGGGCGGCCCAGTGGGCCGTGGGCCGCCTCAGGCTTGGGGGGGTGGGGGCGCTCCGTCGGCCGGGCGCTTCTCGTGCATCAGGGTTTTCGCATTTGGAATGGTCGAAGTCTGAAGGAGAAGTGGTGCGAAATTTTCTGTAGACAAAAGCCCCATTTGAATCTCCTTTAGGCTGTGTCTTTTACTCACATTCCTGCGCTTAAAGATC
>Ga0209702_10004526_pt1 | contig 20052 bp, 10 predicted proteins | sample FRY01_FD_187210 | JGI IMG/M metagenome (GOLD analysis project Ga0209702, IMG submission 187210) | Freshwater microbial communities from Lake Fryxell liftoff mats and glacier meltwater in Antarctica - FRY-01 (SPAdes) (version 2) | ecosystem: Environmental > Aquatic > Freshwater > Ice > Glacier...
AACACTACTCACAACTCTATTTATTGTTTCTTGTGCAATTGGTCTTTTGGCACAAAACTTTATTCAGATGCCATTACCGGTGCAAACGAGCACCTTTGCCGGTAATGTTCGCGGATATTGGTTTGTTTCTCCTACTTGTTTTACTATAACAGGACTTGAGGTACCTACTGATGCGTCATCGGGACTTCAAAACATTGCAGTTTTAAAACTAGACTCCAACCCACCAACGTTCGCTGTAACTACGAACTCATTTACAACACTTTTTTTAACTCAGAACAATCCTGCTAGCGGAATCATTCCTGTCAGTATACAAGTAGCGGTGGGAGATATAATAGGAATTTTTGGAAACCGTGCAGATGTTAATTCTTATGGTATATCACCCTCCCCTTCTATGATAAATGGATACCCAATTACGATCACTCGACTGGGCATGCAATTTAATTTAAGTACTACCGCCCCTCAAGATGTTTGGACAGAAGCCGCCGGATCAATTAGTCGAGTATGGATGTATTATGACACCACCTTTGCTATAACAATAACCTATACATGGCAGGGCGGAACCAATTATTCGTTTAGCAATGGAACTAATGCCTTCACCACATCAGTTTGGGATTATGGGGATGGTACACCATTAGATACCGCCTTTAATCCCACCCATACTTTTGCATCACCGGGTACATATAATGTGTGTAGCTATTTAACCGGAACGTGTATAAGTGATACATCGTGTACTACAATTATCATTTGTCCCGCTCCGGCACTTTCTACGTTTACTTATGCCACCACTTACCCTACAGTTGACTTTACAGATGCTTCACAAAATGCAGTTACATATTCCTGGGACTTCGGAGATGGGTCACCGTTAGATAGCACAGCGAACCCCTCTCACACCTACGCTACATTTGGATTGTACATCGTTTGCTTAACGATCACCGATACATGCGGAGGCACACATACTTCTTGTCAAAATATATCCGTTTGCCCTGCATTGATTCCGGTAAGTTTGGGCAGTGATGTAACGGCTTGCGGAACTGCAACGCTAAACCCTCAATTTCCGAACGCGAGTTATCTGTGGAATACGGGAGCAACAACGGCTACGATCAATGCAACGGCATCTGGTAATTATCATGTTGTAGTAACAGACCAAAATGGATGTTCGGGAGCAGATACCATTGGCGTTACAATAAATCTCTTACCTATAGCGCCTTTAGGTCCCGATCTTAATTATTGCGGTAACTCAGCAACGTTAGATGCACAGAATCCGGGCATGTCTTATGTGTGGAGCACAAATGCGACTACACAAACGATCACAGTTACTACTAACGGCACGTATACAGTAACGATCACTGACGGACTAGGCTGCTCAAATCGTGATACGATAGTCGTAGCCTTGCTTGCTGTTCCTAATGCGAATTTGGGTAATGATATTACAATATGTCAAGGCTTAACATCATTGAGTACAGCGAGCGGAACCGGATATACTTATTTGTGGAACACAGGTTCAACTTTCGGTTCAATCATTATAAATACGGGCGGAAATTATTGGGTATTTGTAACTTCTAGCGCCGGATGTTCGGCAAGTGATACGGTTTTGGTGACGATGAATGCTCCGGCTGTTAGTTACAATGAAACACAAACACTAATTTGTATAAATGCATCTCCCATAACATTAACACCAGGCACACCTGCTGGCGGAGTGTACAGTGGACAGGGAGTAAGTGGCACCACATTCGATCCTACTCTAGCCGGTCTTGGCAATAAGAATGTTATTTATGCGGTGACGGATTCTGCAGGATGTGTGGGTAGAGATACTTCTGTTATTGTAGTGAGTACATGCTCCGGAATTACAGAGTTGAATGAAATCGGGTTGGAGTTGTTTCCAAATCCAACAAGTGGAATGATCAATGTAAAATATACATCCAATGTAGATGTAATTACTATTACAGATGCTTTAGGAAAAATCATTGAAACAATTTTACCTACGACCAAGCAATTACAAATTGACTTAAGTAAAGCGGCAGATGGAATGTATTTTCTGAATGTTAGAAATGAAAAAGGAATTTATGCGATGCCCTTTATGATTAAAAAATAAAATCAATAATCAACATAATAAAAAAGCCTCGGGGATTATTCCTGAGGCTTTTTTAATGCATGTATTTTTTGTTCGGATATTTAATTCACAACTAAGCGAGTGTAAAATAAATTCTTGTTTTGCAAATCAGTTATCTTTAAAAGATAAGTACCAGTTGCGATTCCATCTCGTTGAAGAAGATACGAAGAACCCTTAAAGATTTTATTGTTTACCACAGTTCGACCCGATACATCCATCAACTCAAGTAGATGTTGATGATCAGGATTCCCATCAAACTGAACAAAAGAATAATCGCTCATTGGATGAGGGCTTAAAGAAATAGGGCCTGCTCCGGATGAAGCAGAAGGAAGACCGACAGTCAATTCGCTAAAGGTCGTTAATGTAGTATTTGTTGTTATGGGGGAATTAAAATCAAAATAGATGTTCGAGGTATTTGTTACAAGCGTTGGATCCGAATTCGCGATATTCCCTCTAATTCTAAAGAAAACATAACCATGACTTGCTGGCTCATTCACATTGCTATCGGGAAGTAAAATATTGTCGAAATGAAAGCGCATTAATTCACCGCCTAATTTTTCAATCCAACAAAGATGAGAGGTTGCTATTACATAAAGGCTATTAATATTTAAGCCCGGATGGATAGTGTCAGTGACCAATACATTAAAAGCAGTATCGTTTCCTGTGTTTTGAAAACGGATGAGATAGCGCAATTCTTCTTCCATGCCCACCTGGTGATTCGCACCTATACCAATTGGAAAAACTTGTTTGTCATTCGGGTCGTAGGAGCACAGAACAGTGAAAAAGTGAAAAGATGTATCTGAGCTTAGAATGGCACCTGCACCATCAAAAGTTTGAACGAAAGTCGAGGTGTTTAATGTAGATCCTGCTCCCGGCAATAAATAAGCGGAGCTAAAAACTCGGGTTTCAAAGGGCAATAAATTGTCGAAAGCATAGGAAATACTATTTCCCGAAACCACCCCTCCGGATACAGATCCTGTATAGGACATCAACGGATCAAAATTAAATACTACCATTCCGGAATCAACATAAGTTCCTGTATTTGTAATGGAAGTACTAAATGAAACATTAGAATTGCAACGTGGCAAGGGAGTAAAACTATATGTATTAATAGCATGGAATTGAGAATCCGGCTGTACAGCAAAATATAACCCATTCACATCGGAATTAGTCATTAAAACTGAATACGAACCTATACCATTGCTAATTGAATACCCGTTTATGGGAAGATAAGAAATCGTACTCGAAGAGCCAGCAGTATCACCAAAAATATAATCTCCGTTCTGATCCGTAAATACGACTTGCCCCGAAGGATTTTTTTCAATTTGTTGTTGAGCCAGAGGAATGTCATTTGATCCGAAGACACTGTCATTATCAAGATCAAAAAATACTTTGCCGGTTAGTGCATATAAATTAGCACCACCAAAAGTGAGGTAGACGGAATCTGTTGCAGAACAACCAATCGTATCATAAACCATCACAGTATAAATACCGATGCCTAATCCACCAATAGTTGGAGTAGTGGCACCGTTACTCCAGAAATAAGTGTATGGAGGCATTCCGCCAGATACATTAACTTGAATGGAGCCATCGGTACAACCTGTACATGAGGGGTTGGTAGATGTTATCTGTGTTGTGAGTGCATTTCCGAAGCCGCTAACAGTAACAGCTGCCGTCCCGCTACAAATTGCTCCAGTATTATCAGTGACAATAAAACTATATGTGCCGGGACATAAGTTTGGAATGGTAAAATTTCCACCCTGGCTTAATAAATTTTGTCCGTTAAAATTAATATAATATGGCCCTGTTCCACCCTGAAGTGTCATAATAACAACTCCATTACAAGCACCGCAATTTGCGCTTGATTGTGCGAATACACTTACGAAGCATTGCGCGTTTGCATTACTCGCGCAAAAGAATAATGTGATAAATAGCAAGTAGAGATTACGCATGGTCATTAATTAAAATTTGGATATGTAATTATAAGGAGAATAATGGAATACACCAAACATGTGATTAGGTGCTTATGTGTAAAGTGAAAATGCGTGGCAAAAAAGGACTACACGAAGACATTCATCCTAATTTTATATAAAAACCACTTTGCTATTGATTTGATTGCCTATGGTTTAACTGTTCTGAACTGTCCTCCGTCAAAAGAAACTCGTTCTTCCGCAAGGATCTTTTTTCCGCAATGGAGCATTAGCAAAAAATCAGGTGTCTTCTTTAAAACATCAGCAGGCAATTCCATCCACAAGCGAGCCCCGTTTGTAATAGTGTAAGGAAGAGTTAAGCGTATCTCAGGACCATCAGGAAAATTAATTCCAAGATAGGTGGAGTCGGTAGGATAGAGCACCTGATTTTTTGAAAGTAGAACATCAACTGACAAAGCGTATGTAGTTGTGTTTAATTTGATTCCGGATGATATCTGTAAAATCGCATTTGATATTTGATTTGCATGTCCGTCATTCAACGAAAGATAATTTTCTTCGGGAAGTTTAAAATAATTTTGATTTAATCCCGAAACAGGAAGAATCACCTCTGTCCATTTTACCCATTGAGCAGCGCGCACTAAATTTCCTTGTTGTGCAATCCTATCCACATGCTCTTTTTGTAAAATAACACTCACTGAGGAATCGGGTCCCTTAAACGATGACATCAATAAGGTTTCAATGGGATAACACCATCCGGTCATCGCAAAGCTATTCTGCTCAAGTAAGTCTTCGTTCACAATCACTTTTCTGATGCCCAGTGATTGTGAAACTTCAGTAAGCGACTCCATTTGTTGTACGCGCAAAGTGTAGGGCTTTGCCGTGATGCGCAAAACATCAATATGCAAAAGCAGAATTAATATCAACCCAACAAAAGCAATCAGTTTTGGAACAAACACTCTGGAGAATGAAATAACCCCGGAGGCAGCAATAGCAATCATGGCAGGCAATGGAAGTAACATGCGTTCGGAATAATTACTTATTTCTACAAAACGATGTGTTGCTGCGATGATAGTTAAGTAACTTAATACAGAAACAAGAAGCAACAAACTCATTTTTCCTCTTTGTTGTAATAGATAGAGGAGTGCTGTAGAAAGAAAAAGAATACAAGTCAGGGGGTAAGCACCCACTATCATCTTGATTAAATCAAAAATGGTTTCAAAAGAAAGTGATTTTAAGTATCCATAATCCTTATAAACCACCGGATAAAATGTTTTTTGATAATCGTATGTATCCAGAAGAAACATTTTCGCAGCAATCAATACGAATAGCGCAGGCCAGATATATCTTGGCAAACGACTTTTCTCATAGTTGCTGGACTTAGCCCCTTCAGCTCGGCTCATCGACCACCAAATAAAAGTGAAAGCGAGAGGAAAAAACAAGAGTGGATGTGAAAAAATAATCAATGCCATGATCACAATCAATAGAGGAATTCGAAAACGAAATGACCTTCCTAACAAACTCAACCAAACAGGAAGTAATGCCAGGCCTTGTAATAATTCTGTTACAGGACAAAAGAAGCTATACCTCACCGTTAGTGATAATATGAGTAACAATGCAATGATTCCTCTTCTCGATTCGATTTTGTAAGCCATCAATAGAAAGAGAAGGTAATACCACAGTATATCTCCTACGCTGTATAAAATTGCAATTGCTTTAAGAGGAAGATGCAACCAAACACCAATGACAGGCAATACTTGTGAAACAATACCGAGTGGACGATGATGTGCTACATAAAAAAATTGTCGATCAACAATTTCAAATAAATAATGTGCAGCATCAAATGCTTGTCGCTCTTTCCAAAAATAAATAGAAAGCATCGTCAAACAAAGGAAAAACAATTGTCCTGCAACTTGCAATACAATCAAATCATGTTTTGTATCCGGGTGTTTACGTTCCAAAGTGTGTGATAATCGGCATGAAAGTAGTAATTTTTTTTAAAATGGCTTTTTAAAGACGGTTATTTTGCGCCCTCCACCACTACTACAATTTCTCCTTTTACACCTTTTACCTCGAAATAATTTTTTAGTGAAATTAAAGTTCCTCGCTTGGTCTCTTCAAACATTTTTGAAATTTCACGTGACACAGAGGCCAATCGTTCTTCACCAAAATGGGTGATGCACTCATCTAATAATTTAACGAGCCGGAAGGGAGATTCGTAAAATACCATGGTGCGCGACTCTTCTTTTAAAGCAAGTAATCGTGTTTGTCGCCCTTTTTTCTGTGGAAGAAATCCTTCAAATATAAATCGATCGCAAGGCAAACCACTCATGACTAATGCAGGCACAAAGGCAGTTGCCCCCGGTAAACACAATATCGGAATTTCTTCTTTGATACATTCTCTTACTAATAAAAATCCCGGATCACTAATACCCGGCGTTCCTGCATCGCTGATCATCGCTATTTTTTGTCCTGCTCTCATCAGTCGAATTAATTCGGATAGCGCCTGATGTTCGTTGTGCTGATGGTGAGATAAGACTCGCTTGTCAATCCCAAAATGGCGAAGTAAAACTTTGCTGGTTCTTGTATCCTCTGCTAAAATGATGTCCGCTTCTTTTAATACCTCCAACGCACGTAATGTGATGTCTTGTAAATTTCCAATGGGAGTGGGGACGAGCGTCAGCATATTCTTGAAGCCCAAAGGTCATGGTTTAATTGGGAATATAAAAATGACAATTTTAAATTAGTTCTAAAGAAGGGGATTCAATCGCATCTGCTTAATTGTGAATATGCTTTAAAGCACTCCTCCTTATTGCGATTGAAACTTAACCACTTATGAGATGAAGAAGAATGTGCACAGTGATTATTTGCAAGGAGATTTTGATTTTCTTAAATTCGTTAACCTCACGCAGCTTGTACGCGTATATAAGGTATTCGTTTTTTATTCTTTCCGATAAAATCATGCTAATAAAAATTTATAATTTATGATTAAAGTCTTACGATTTATTCCGATTATTCTCTTGCTGCTAGCTTCCGGTACTCAAGCACAGAAAAACTATAAATTACAACTTCAAAGCGGCACTATTGAAGCGGAGGAAAATCTGCATTCTTTTATTTCCGGACCACAAATACCCAACGAATTTAATGGATACTATTATCGCTTTTTGCAGTTTAATACCATCCCCGGAAAAAGCCAACAAGATGAAATGCGCAATATGGGATTGGTGTTGATGGATTACATCCCCGGCAATGCTTTTATGACGGCTATTCCGGTGCAATTTAACAAGCAATTATTAAAAAACTTTGGAGTGCGCGCTGTATTGAAACAATCCTCCACTCAAAAAATCAGCAAGAATATTATAGGTGGTTTTCAGGACTGGGCGATGAACGAAAAAGGAAAAGTGGATTTGAATGTGCAGTATCACTCTAGTATTCCCGTGGCTGTTGCATTGGCTGCTGCTCAAAAGCAAGGTCAAATACTTTCGGTGCAAAGCGAAAACAATGTAATAGTTATGCGCATAAGCGACTTTTCATTGATGACTCTTGCTGCTGAGCCGTGGGTGTTCTTTATCAATACCATTGCAGCTCCTTCCGAAAAAGAAGATACAAAAGGAAGAAGTCTGCATCGTTCCAATATCATCAATAGCGATTATGCTACCGGAAGACATTACGATGGATTGGATGTGACTGTTGCTATTGCCGATGATGGTTTTGTGGGGCCACATATTGATTTCACCGGACGCTTAACCAATTTCGCAACTGGTACAGGTCAATCGCATGGCGACATGACAAGTGGAATTTGTGTAGGCGCAGGAAATTTAAATCCTGTGATTCGAGGAATGGCCACCGGTGCTTACCTCTATGCCTATAACATTAGCGGCTATCCGCAAATAGTGAGCGCTGTCGCAAATTTTAATAGCTATGGAACTGTTATCGCCTCCACTTCTTATTCGCAAGGATGCAATGAATATACTTCCGATACTCAGTTTGGAGATAATTTAATTTATAATAATCCGCAATTGTCTTTTGTTTTTTCAGGTGGCAATAGTGGAAGTACCAATTGTGGTTATGGTGCAGGAACGGCATGGGGGAATATTACCGGAGGTTATAAACAAGGAAAAAACGTAGTTGCTTGCGGTAATTTGACGGAGTTGGAAGTTTTGACTTCGTCAAGTAGCAGAGGACCTTCTGCAGATGGACGCATCAAACCCGATATTTGTGCGAACGGAACAAATCAACTAAGTACGAATGAAAACAATACCTATCAAGTAGGAGGTGGAACATCCGCAGCATCTCCGGGAGTTGCCGGAGTATTCGCACAATTGTATCAAGCCTATAAATCTTTATTCAGTGTGCCGAATCCGCCATCAGCATTAATTAAGGCTTGTGCTTTAAATACAGCAGAAGACATTGGTAACGCAGGTCCTGATTTTATTTTTGGCTGGGGTCGAATTAATGCGTTGCGTGCAGTGCAAACATTAGAACAAAATCGATTTCTAACAGATAGCATTATTCAAGGACAGAATAAAACACATTCGATTATTGTACCTGCCGGAACAAAGCAAATTAGAGTAATGGTGTATTGGTCAGATGTGGGTGGATCTCCCGCCGCATCTCCGGCATTGGTGAATAATCTGAACATGCAAGTTGCCGACCCCTCACTCGTCAATTGGAATCCATGGGTACTTGACCCAACTCCGATTGCCGCAAATTTAAATGCGCTTGCAGTTCGAGGTGTCGATAGTCTCAACAACATGGAACAAGTAACCCTGGACAATCCAGCTGCCGGAACGTATACCGTGAATATTAACGGTTACGCAGTACCGTCAATTGGCCAGCGATATTATTTAGTGTGGGAGTTTAGGTCAGAGGAAATGACGATCACTTACCCGAATGGCGGCGAAGGATTTGTTCCGGGCGAAGTGGAAGTGATTCGCTGGGATGGACAAAGAAACTTGGGCACCTATCTTTTGCAATATTCTACAAATAACGGCAGCAGCTGGACAACGATTTCATCTACCATCGCCCAAACGGTGCAACAATTTTCCTGGACCGTTCCGAGCACAGTTACCGGACAGGCCAGAATACGAATTAGCAGAAACGGATTTAGTGATACAAGTGATTCTTCTTTTGCAATTATTGGAGTTCCCGCCGGACTTACGGTGGCTTGGGCTTGTCCCGATTCCATGAAATTGCAATGGACTGCAGTAAGCGGTGCTGCGGGATACACAACGTATAAACTTGGAACGAAATACATGGAGCCCATAGGCACAAGCGTTAGTAATGAAATAGTGATTATAAGCCCAACCTCCTCTTTGGCTGGCTGGTTTAGTGTATGTGCAAATACTACACAAGGCAATAAAGGTCGTCGTGCTTTTGCCATCAACAAAGCAGCTGGAACGTTTGCTTGTCCACTGCCTTTTGATGCTCGATTAGTTACAGTCACTAATCCACCTTCGGGAATTTTACATAGTTGTCAGAATAATTCCGCATTACAAATTCAAGTTCAGGTGGAAAATAGTGGACAGAATTCATTGTCGAACATCCCAATCAAATACAGATTGAATGGAGGAGCTATTATCACAGAAATTATCCCGGGCACATTAAATGCCGGAGCGAGTACAAATTACGGTTTCACTTCTACTGTGAACTATTCTTTGCCGGCGGTGTATGCTTTGGATGTATGGGTGGCTTTATCAGGCGATTTGAATTCTTTAAATGACAGCATCAAAATAACAACGACTGTCTTTGCAATAAATCCACTGCCCTCACTCGAAACTTTTCAGGGGGTCACCTTCCCTCCTAATGCATGGAATGTGGAAAATCCCGATGGCCTCACGACTTGGGTAAAATCTGCCTCGGTAACCGGTGCAAGTGGCACTTCTACCAACGCTGCAACAATCAACAACTATAGTTATAATAGTTCCGGAGCTCAAGATCGTCTTGTTAGTTCAGGTGTCTCTTTAATCGGAACAAGTACTGCTCAATTAATTTTTGATGTTGCTTATGCCCGCTATGGTGCCACGTATTTAGACACCCTGCGAATTGATATCTCTACAGATTGCGGACTTACCTGGCAGCCGACGGGATATTCGAAAAGTGATTTAGTCTTGGCTACAGCAGGTACAAATACAAGTTCTTTTTCCCCGACTTTAGCTTCTCAATGGAGAAAAGACACTGTGAACCTTAATTCATGGGCAGGAAATATTGTATTTGTTCGTTTCGTAAACATTACCGGTTACGGAAACAATCTGTATATCGACAATGTCAATATTTCTACCGGCTCTTCGAATGCAATTGTTAACGTAACGATGTTAATTGAAGGCTTTCATAATGGCAGTGGAGGATTGGTGCCTGCGCTGATGAATTCCGGAGTGGGTTTAAATCCTACAGAGTGCGATACGGTAACTTTAAATGTTCGGAATGCATTGAGTCCATTTGCGGTTGTTGCTACATCAAAATCAATTCTAACAACAAGCGGAGCAACTAGCTTTATGATGCCAGGCGCATTAATTGGAAATCAATATTACATCGAAATTTCTCATCGCAATGCCATTCAAACCTGGAGTGCAAATCCGGTTTTGTTTTCGGGCACAACTGCTTACAATTTCAGTACTTCTGCGAGTCAAGCCTATGGTTCAAATTTGAAACTATTGATGCCGGGAGTTTTTGCATTATATTCCGGCGACATGTTACCAAAAGACGAAGTTGTAGATATAGTTGACCAGCTACTACTGGATAATGATATTTTCAATTTTTCGAATGGATACCGTGTTACTGATTTATCGGGAGATGGAACAGTTGATATCATTGATCAAATTATTATGGATAACAATATATCCGGATTTGTGAGCGCTTTACACCCTTGATTTAATTGTGTTTTTCTTCGGAATAGAATAAAAACTTGTATTTTTCTATTGATTTTTACTTGAACAGTATTTTTTAAGCAAAAACTATGGTTTTTTAATTACTTTCGTTAGCAGGAAATCAAATGCTATTTTCCTTACCCAACTCGATATATAGTATTCGCTATTTATTGAAGATGTTATTATAAGTTTAAAACAATCCAAAACAACCTAAAACACAATTAATATGAATCGTATTTACAATTGGTTGCTGGCTACCGGAATTTTCTTTTCGGTTGCTGCATCAGCCCAACAAAACAATCGTTTGTATCTGCAGAGCGGAACAGTACAAACGGAAACAAATCTTTCCGCATTTATTTCTGAAGGAACCCCTTCTGATGTGTTTAACGGATACTACTATAGGTTTATCCAGTTTAATGAGATGCCCAACGCTGATCAGCAAATGGCTCTTCGCAACAGCGGTTTAGTTATTATGGATTATGTGCCTAAAAACACGTTCATGGTAGCCATCCCTCTTAACTATGATAAAAACAAACTTTACGCTCATAATGTGTATGCGGTTCTTCAGCAATCACCCACACAGAAGATCAGTAAAAATATCATTGGTGGATTTCAGGATTGGTCGATCAACGAAAGGGGAACGGTAGATTTGAATGTGCAATACCAAGGAAATATTTCTCATGCAGCAGCAATTGCATCTGCACTTAAGCACGGCAAAGTATTGGCTGAAGAATCTCAAAATAGAATAATTTCACTTCGCGTAAGCGATTTTTCTTTGATGAGCTTAGCTGCGGAATCTTGGGTGTTTTATGTGAATTCTATTGCAGCCCCTTCTGTAAAAGATGATACAAAGGGACGGAGTTTACATCGCTCGAATGTGATTAATAGTGATTATGCAAGCGGTCGTCACTACGACGGCAAAGGCGTTTCTATTGCTATTGCCGATGATGGATTTGTAGGTCCACATATTGATTTTACAGGTCGACTTACCAATTTCGCCACCGGATCAGGACCGAGTCATGGAGACATGACGACAGGAATCTGTGGGGGTGCGGGAAATTTAAATCCGGCTATTCGTGGTATGGCATCCGGCGCTGATTTATACTCATTCAATATTAGTTCTTATCCGCAAGTAGTAGATGCCGTTACTAATTTTAACACGAACGGGATTGTTATTTCTTCAACCTCCTATTCTCAAGGCTGTAATGAATATACGGCCGACACGCAGTTTGGCGATCAATTACTATTTGATAATCCACAAATCCAATTTGTATTCTCGGGTGGAAATTTTGGAAGTGCTAATTGTAACTATGGCGCAGGCTCAGGTTGGGGAAACATCACCGGAGGTTATAAGCAAGGAAAGAATGTGGTGGCTTGTGGCAATTTAGATGCACTAGAAGTTTTGGATCCTACCAGTAGTCGCGGACCTGCTTCCGATGGTCGTGTTAAACCTGATATTTGCTCAAATGGTCGCGATCAATTAAGTACAAACGAAAACAATACCTATCAAGTAGGTGGTGGAACTTCTGCCGCTGCTCCCGGTATCGCCGGTATTTTCGGACAGATGTACCAAGCGTATAAAGAATTAACAGGAGCTCCAAATCCTCCGGCTGCATTAATCAAAGCCTGCCTTTTAAATACAGCAGAAGATATTGGAAACCCGGGTCCCGATTTTATTTATGGTTGGGGTCGTGTGAATTCTCTACGCGCCTTAACTACACTTGAAGACAATCGTTATCTTTCTGATTCCGTTTCTCAAGGAGCAACCAACACGCATTCTATTACTGTTCCTGCAGGAGTAGTAGAAGTTCGTGTAATGGTGTATTGGCATGATGCAGGTGGTTCGCCGGCATCTGCCCCATCTTTAGTGAATAATATTAATATGACGCTTACAGATCCATCTGCAGGAGTATGGAACCCTTGGATTTTAGATCCTACACCGCTTGTTGCCAGCTTAAATGCACCCGCAGTTCGTGGTGTAGATAGCTTGAACAATATGGAGCAAATTACTTTGGCTACTCCTGCTGCCGGAGTATACACTGTAGACATTAACGGTTACGCCTTACCGTCAACCGGGCAGCGTTACTATCTTGTATGGGAATTTAGAACAGATGATGTAACACTTACTTATCCAAACGGCGGAGAAGGTTTTGTTCCCGGAGAATCAGAAGTGATTCGTTGGGATGGTCTCCGTAACACCGGAAATTATTTGTTGGAATACACAACAGATAATGGAGCGAACTGGAATACGATTTCTTCAGTAATACCTCAAACATTACAACAATTTACTTGGTCTGTTCCGAGTTCAGTTTCCGGAGCTGCTAAGTTGCGTATTAGTCGCAATGGCTTCAGCGATGAATCAGATTCTTCATTCGCAATTATTGGTGTCCCTTCAGGTATTGTTGTGGACTGGGCTTGTCCAGATTCTGTTCAATTGAGTTTTACAGGAGTTTCCGGTGCAGTAGGTTATACTGCGTATATGCTTGGAAATAAATACATGGATTTTAAAGGAACGAGTGCAATTACTACAATCGTAGTGCAAGGCGTTAACCCAACCATTGACAATTGGTTTAGCATAAGTGCTAATACCGTCGATGGAAATACCGGAAGAAGAGCCTTAGCTATTTTCAAACCTGCAGGTGTTTTTGGCTGTACCTTGGCTACAGATGCAAACCTTTCTGCTATCGCAAGTCCGGGAACAGGTTCTTTATTGGATTGTCATGATAATTCAGTGATTCCAGTTGGGGTACTTATCGATAATGATGGATTAGGTTCATTAACAAATATTCCGGTGAGCTACTCTGTGAACGGCGGCACACCTATAACAGAAATATATACAGGCACCATCGCTGCGGGAGCATCACAACTTTTCACATTCACTTCTACGCTTAACCTTAGCGTTGCCGGAAATTATTATGTGGAGGTATGGATCACTTACCCCGGCGATCAAAATTTGTATAATGATACCGCTGCAGCTTCAATCACAGTATTGGGTGGAACATTAGTAAACTTACCGTCCATCAGCGATTTTGAAGCAGAGTCACTTTGTGCAGTTACTTCTGATTGTGAGGCGACGGTATGTCCACTTACTAACGGATGGATCAACGAAACAAATTTAGATCAGGACGATATCGATTTCCGTGTGAATAGCGGTGCAACTGCATCAACAGGAACTGGTCCGGTAGTCGATCATACATTTGGCACTGCTGCCGGAAAATATATTTACCTGGAAGCCTCTACTTGTTTTAATAAAACGTCAAATCTGATTTCTCCTTGTTTCGATTTAACTACGGCAGCTACTCCTCAATTGTCATTCTGGTATCACATGTGGGGTCCGGGAATGGGAGAGTTGCATGTTGACATCTTCTCACAAAACGCTTGGATCAATGATGCGATTCCTGCCATCTCCGGAAACCAAGGAAATAACTGGTTGCAAGCCATTGTGAATTTAGCACCATGGGCGGGCGAAGTCATTAATGTACGTTTAAGAGGAATAACAGGAGCCGCATTTACATCCGATATTGCTATTGATGATATTAATGTAATTGAAGCCACCGGTCCTCCGGTTCCTGCTTTCAGTGCAAGCGCATCAACCGGTTGTGCCGGAAAGGTGATTTCATTTACCGATCAAAGTTTAAACGCACCCACTTCTTGGGCTTGGGTGTTTACTCCGGCAACAGTATCTTATGTGAATGGTACCACTGCCGGTTCTGCAAATCCTGATGTTGTGTTTAATAGCGTAGGTGCTTATGATGTAGAATTGACCGCAACCAATGGTTTTGGTGGTGGAACAGTTACTCAAACATCTTACATCAATATTCTTTCTGCTGCTCTAACTCCGGTTGTGGAAGATTTCCAAAGCGGATCTTACCCTCCTTATGGTTGGAGTATCAACGATGCAGGTGCTGCGATTACCTGGGCAGAAATTACAGGTATCACAGGGTCTGATGGAAATCCGACAACCTGTTCTTATGTAAACAACTTTGCATATAATAACGTAGGTGCAGAAGATGCAATGGTAACTCTGGAAATGTCATTGACGAATGCCAGTGCTGCACTTCTTACGTTTGATGTGTCCTATGCACGTTTTAGTGCTGCGTTCACGGATACAATGCGTATTGATATCTCTACAGATTGTGGTAGTACCTGGACTCCTTCAGGCTATCAAAAGGATGGATTGACATTGTCAACCGCTGGTGATGTAGCTGCAACATGGGCTCCCGCAACTGCTGCAGAGTGGAGAAATGATACCCTGAACCTTAGTGCATGGTTGGGATCAAATATTTTGGTTGGATTCGTAAATGTGAATGGCTTTGGCAACAATCTTTACATTGATAATATTAATGTAGATGCTACAGTTGGTATCAATGAAGCCGATCAGTTGGGTCAGGTTAATATCTATCCAAATCCATCTTCCGGAATGTTCAATCTCGAATTAAAAGGAGTGGATGCGAAGCAAGTTTCTTATGTTGTTACTGATCTCGAAGGTCGTGAGATTATGAATCAGAGAATTAACACAGGCAGCAATTACCGTGGAATCATTGATTTACGTCAGTCGCCACAAGGAGTTTACCTTCTTCGCTTAATAACAGAGTCGGGCAACCGCACTGTAAAGCTGGTGAAGTTGTAATCAAACAATAATTTATTCATGGAGAAAGCCACTTGATTTAATTCGAGTGGCTTTTTTCATTGTATTCGGCCTTAACGGGATGGATTTCTATGCTAGAAATGATTCCAAGAGCAATATATCTTGTAAATTTGCGCCATGGATTCAGTGCGTCAACAGAAATATGCAAAACTTGTTCAGAAAGAATTGGGTGAAATTTTCCAGCGGGAAGGAAGTAATTGGTACGGTCCTCAGTTTGTAACGGTCACTCACGTAAAAATTACTCCGGATTTGGGACTTGCCCGCGTACATCTCAGCGTTTTTAAAGCACCTAAACCACAAGAGATTTTGAAAAGTATCAATAAACATAAAGCCGAAGTACGTTTCCATCTCGGAAAAAAAATCGGGAAACAAGCGCGTATCATTCCCGAGCTGGAGTTTTTTATTGATGATAGTCTCGACTACTCCGATAAAATGGATGCGATATTTAGAAATTTAGATATTCCACCAGCTGAAGAATAAATTCATCAGCACAAATTTATACTCTTAAAAAAGCATTATTACCTTCGCCATCGATGCAATACGATCCAATAAAGCGCAGTCTCGGGAATGTTTTTAATAAATCTCCCTTCCTTCGAAAAGTATTTTACCGTCTTCTTGATTTACTCTTGTTGCGTGCATGGCATGTTCACAAGGAATTAAAAACATGGATCAAACAAGCTCCGGCGAATCCTATGATTTTGGATGCAGGTGCAGGCTATGGGCAACATTCACTCTGGTTGAATCAACGTCTTCCCGAAGCAGAAATTTTGGCTGTGGATGTGAAAGAAGAACAAGTAGAAGATTGCAATACTTTTTTTAATCAAATTGGTTCCGGCGAAAAAGTAAAGTTTGTGGTGGATGATTTAACAAAGTACGTAGCCCCGGACCGTTATGACTTGGCAATCTCTGTAGATGTGATGGAACATATTTTGGAAGATGTGCAGGTTTTTAAAAATATAAATGCATCTCTGAAAAAAGGCGGCATGTTGTTGATCTCTACTCCAAGCGATCAGGGTGGTTCCGATGTGCATGGCGACGAAGAAAGTTCTTTCATTGAGGAACACGTTCGCGATGGCTATAACATCAAAGAGATCGAAGATAAATTGCGTTCCGCAGGATTTACAAAAGTGGAGGCGCGTTATCAATACGGAACACCCGGAAAAATTTCTTGGCGTTTGTCAATGAAGTATCCAATTGTGATGTTAGGAAAAACAAAATTGTTTTTTATCCTGCTGCCATTTTATTATTTAATCACTTACCCGATTGCGTACCTGTTGAACTGGATGGATGTGATGATGCATCACACTACCGGCACAGGACTCATCGTGAAAGCCTGGAAATAAATGAAGAGCCTTGCCTGGACCATTACCCGGCGTTATCTTTTTGCGAAAAAATCGCATCACCTTATCAATGTTATTAGTTGGATCAGCGTTCTCGGTGTGGCTGTGGGTACTTTCGGATTGGTGGTGGTGCTTTCGGTGTTCAATGGTTTTGGAAATTTGGTGATGCAACTTTACAATTCTTTTGATCCCGATATAAAAGTTCAGTTGGCGACAGGTAGAAATTTTGAAGATGCAGATTCTTTGCATCAGCTTTTATTGAAACGGACCGACATTGCAGCCATCACTTTTGTGAAAGAAGAAAATGCATTGCTACGTTACATGGATCGGCAATATGTAGTCACATTAAAAGGAGTAAGTACTTCTTTTTTTGAAACAAGCGATATTAAAAATCAGTTGTTGGAGGGAGATGCTATTCTTGAAGAAGAAAATGCCAACTTCATGATTCCCGGAGCGCAGATCGCCTACTCGATGGGAATTCGTCCGAATGATTTGTTGAATCCCGTGAATGTTTTTTTACCGCGTCGAGGAATTGATCCCGGACTTACCCTCTTAGATCCTTCCGATGCCTTTACGCAAAAACCAATTGTTGCCTCTGGAATTTTTGGTGTGCAACAGGATTTTGATGCGAAGTATGTGATTGTTCCGATGCGTTTCATGCAAGAACTCACCGGCGACATTTCAAAGTTATCGTCGTTCGAAATAAAGTTGAAGCCAGGTGTTGATGTTGATAAAGCACGAAAGGAATTGCAATTATTTTTTGGAGATGATTTTATTGTCAAAGATAGAATCATGCAACACGATTTTCTTGCGAAGGTAATTGGAGCGGAAAAAGTGGCGGTGTATTTCATTCTTGGATTCATCTTACTGATTGCCGCATTCAATCTCTTTGGAACTTTAACAATCTTGATTCTCGACAAACGCGACGACTTGCAAACTTTGTTTCACATGGGTGCCGATTTAAAATTAGCACAGCGAATATTTTTATTCGAAGGCTTGGTGATTTCTGTTGGCGGTGCTTTGGTGGGGATGGTATTAGGAGCCCTACTTTGCGGATTGCAACAGCATTATGGATTTATAAAAATTGGTGAGGGAGATGGGTTTGTCGTAGATGCGTATCCGGTAGCGATGCAGTTAAATGATTTTTTAATGGTGATGGGAATCGTGATTGTTATTGGATGGTCGGCAGCAGCATATACATCAAGAAATATTGTGCGTCGTGTAAGTGATCAACGATTGATTGAAGCGTAAATAGTGAAGAGAATATTCATGTCCAACTGGAAACCATTCGCCGCACTTGCCTCCCTTTGTGTTATATGGGGCACTACTTATTTGGCGATTCGCATTGGCATGCAGGAACATTTTCCACCCTTTCTGTATTCGGGAATTCGTTTTATGATTGCGGGTGGAGTTATGCTCTTATGGTTTATTCTTAGAGGAAAAAAAATTGAAGTAACAAAACGTGACTTAAAAAGACTTTTAGTAAGCGGGATGTTTATTTTTCCCGGTGGAAATTTATTTTTAGTGCTGGCAGAACAAAGCATTGATAGCGGAATTGCCGCTTTGTTTAATTCAGCATTTCCGCTTTGGATTTTAGTCATCACGCGCATTTGGAATCCCGATGAAAAAACACCTACACTTGCATTTACGGGAATCATTGTTGGTTTCCTCGGACAATTTTTAATTTTTTACGATAATTTATTTATGGAAGGAAGTAATTTATTTCAGGTAGGACTCATCTTCCTAATTGGCGGAGTCATCAACGGATCATTGGGAAGCGTGCACATGAAAAAATATCCGGTAAGTTTAAGTCCTGTTATCACGGCAGGATTACAAATGTTTTTATGCGGAAGTATTACTGCATTGGTCGGACTTGCAAAAGGCGAGTGGACCCATCTGCCGAAGGCGATGCCCGGCTGGTGGTCGATGTTATACTTAATCATTGTAGGATCCATCATCGGCTACACACTCTTCGTGTACGCCATGCGATATTTACCCGCGCAACAAGTTTCCATTTATGCTTATGTAAATCCGATTGTAGCCGTTTTTTTAGGATGGCTATTTTTGAGTGAGCAAATAAGTACAAAAAGTTTAATCGCCATGTGCATCACAATTTTTGGCGTTTATCTCGTTAATAGAGGGATGCAAAGACATCGACTGAAAGAAAAAGCAGCGCTAAATAATATTGAATAGTAAAAGGTTGTGCTAGAGATTAGAAAAAAAAGAACGCAAAAACAAAAAGAATTCGAATAACAAGGATAAAGACGATTCCAGCAATAGAGATTAGAAAAAAAGGAAAACCAATTTACCACAAAGGCACGTAGATACCACAGAGGCTAGCGCTACCCTTACCAACATTTTATTCGATAAATCATACCTCCGTGATCTCTGTGAAAAAACTTCGTGACCTTTGTGGTTAAAGTACGATAATCAAATTTGGATAAATTCCATTGAAGAAATCGATTCAATTCCCGAAATTCGCATCTCCACCAATAAACAACAAAATGAAAAACTTACATACTATTTCCCTTCTCTTCTTCTTCTTGATAGGAATTATTTCTTGTAAAAACAACGCACAAAAACCATTCGGAAAAGATCCGGCATTAGAAAAAAGAAAATGGATGCTCGTTGAATTACAAGGACAAAAAATTGAAGCAGCAGCGGATGAGCAGCAAATCCATCTCACTTTCGAGGGCGAGAGCAACACCTTTGGCGGCAATGCGGGCTGCAATCAATGCAACGGCATGTACACCACGCAAGACGATATGATTCGGCTACACATGATGGCAGTCACCAAAATGGCATGCCCTGCGATGGAAACCGAAAGCAAATTTTTAAAGAGTTTGGACGAAAGCAATCGCTACGTCCTCCAAAGCATCAAAGAAAACAAACAGAAAGTCGAGTATTTGTATTTGTATAAAGACCAAGAGATGGTGATGAAGTTGAAAGCTTTCTTTTAAGCCGCAAGCTACAAGCCGCAAGCTTTTTTAGTTCAAGCTTGAAGCTACTTGAGGCTTGAGGCTTGCAGCTTGAGGCTTTTTCACCATTTCACAAATTTTCCCGTCAAAACTTCTTTGTCCGTTTGCAATCTCACAATATAAACTCCATCTGCTTGCGAAGAAAATAAATTGCTGGACGAATAATACCCACCATCAACAAC
>Ga0209702_10004528_pt1 | contig 20037 bp, 21 predicted proteins | sample FRY01_FD_187210 | JGI IMG/M metagenome (GOLD analysis project Ga0209702, IMG submission 187210) | Freshwater microbial communities from Lake Fryxell liftoff mats and glacier meltwater in Antarctica - FRY-01 (SPAdes) (version 2) | ecosystem: Environmental > Aquatic > Freshwater > Ice > Glacier...
CCGTAGTAGCGGACGGTTTGTTGGCCCTTGGGCGGGAGGTGGAGGAGGGCCGCAGCGATGAATTCCGGGGCGGAAAAAATCTGGAAGTTGCGCTTGGTGTTGTAGTGGCGCTTGGAGCGGTAGATGACGGTCTTGGACGTGGCGTTCCAGGTGATTTTCTGAAGGGAAAACGGGTGCCGGAGGAGATACTCGGCGAGGCGCTTGCGCCCAGCATGGTCGTCGGGCTGGACCCGCTGTTCCGCTCCGGCGTGGATGTGAAAGCCGGAGTGTTTCCAGGCGAGAAGGTGGGCGAGTTTCTTCGGGCTGATTAGCTTGGCCTCGCGCAGGGCGTGGAGGAAGCGGTGGCGGAAGAGTTCGATGGCAGGGGCGAGGTCTTCGGCAGGCATGCAATGGAAGGTGCCGTCCGGGGCGAAGAGTCCATCGGCGGCGAGGACATGCAGGTGGGGATGGAAGAGGAGGTAGTCCCCGAAGGTGTGGATGGCAGCGACAGCGCCGAGTTTTCCATCGGGGAGGTCGAGGCGGAGGCGGAAGTGATCCCGGAGGCACTCGCTGGCGGTGGGGAAAGGAGGGTGAGAAGGTGGCGGCGTTTGCGAAAGATGCCGCGGAGGACCTTGGGGATGGTGAAGACGAACTGGCAGTGCGGAACCTCGTGGCAGACGGCGGTGGCGATCCATTCGCTGGTGCCCCGTACTCGGCGTTGGTGGCAGGATGGGCAGAAGTGGCGGGACTTGCAGGTGAAGGCGAGGAGGCGTTCGTGGCCGCAGTCCGGGCACTGAAGTCGGGTGAATCCGCAGGCGAGGTCACCGCAACGGAGAAAGGATTGGACGGTGGCCGCGGTGTTGGGGCGGAGTGGGCCGAGGGACTTCCGGTGGCGGTGTTCGTAACGAGCGAGGAACTCGTTCCAGCCGTGGTGGACGATCTGCCAGAGGGGCGAGGCGCGGGGGCGGCGCGGCTGGTAGACGGAAGGCACAATATATGTTCATAAGAACACTTTTTCCATGAATCAACCAATCCTTCGGGAGGTTCAAGGCGCTTCGCAAAGTTGGAAAATCAGGCCCGTTTGAACACCCGCCCTCCCTCCGGCCTCCCGACAGCTAAAAAGAGGCCGCCCTTCCTCCCCGGGATGCATCAGGACCCGGGGAGGCGATCATGCTCAAATTCGACACTGTGTCGTTTTTGGCCTTCCTTGGGAGGCTGGGCGGTTTTGTCGCCATTTGGCGACACTCCCGGGTGACACCAATTGGTGCCACCCGGTCAGCATTCACAGCGTCGGTGCCTCCTGCTTGAACTTCAACTGGTCGACTGTGCAATCCTCGGCCGGGATGTCGTCGCGTGGCCCGAGGTAGACGGGTTGGTAAACCGAGCCGCTCTGCTGGTGGGCATAGAGATAGCGAATCTCAGCAACAGTCCCCATTTGGGGAATGGCGTGGTTGGTTGGGACGGTGACGTTGCCGGCGGGAGTGCGCTGGCCGGAGCCATTGACAAGTTCGAGAGCCACGCTGCGCCGTCCCGGGTTCGCTGGGCCGACGATGAAGGAGGCGGTTTCGACAAACTTGAACTTCAGCTGGGGGCCACCGGTGTTGGGGCGTCCCGGGGCGTAGGGGGCGTTGATGTCCTTGAAGACGATTCCCTCGGCTCCGGTGAGGTGGAGTTCCTCGTAGGTCTCCACCTTGGCATCGGGATCGATCGCGGTGCTGACCCAGAGGAGTGCCGGGTGGCCGAGCGGGAGGAGCATCAGGAGGGTGGAGTGCCGGTCGATGTAGCGGTGCGAGCGGAGGTCCTCGCCCTCGGCTTGGAGGATGTCGAAGACGTGGAGGGTGTTGCCTACCGCTTCCCCGTCGAGGAGGACGTCGCAGGGGAGTTCGGCGACCGCTTGGTGGTATTCCTACAGGGGACTTGAACCCCATTTACAACGTGCCCATGCTGGGCACACACAAGACGCAGATGGCGACGCCGAGGAAGCTCCCTGATTAGATCGGAAGTTGACCCCGGCGCGCCATTGCTCAAACGTCTAGCCCCGGAAATCCCGACCAGCGTGGTTGCTCGACCAGTGGACAGGAGAATGATCCTTTTGACATTTCTCGTGACGAAGCTACGATTCCTACGTGTCGATCAACGAAATCAAGAAGGAAATTCAAACCCTTTCCGGGGATGAGCGCCACGAGCTTTCGGCTTTTCTGGTGGAGCTAGACCTTGCCGATGATTCGGGATATTGGGACCGCGTCCGGCGAAGGTCCGATGACAAGGATCCCAACCATTGGGTCAGCGTCGAACAGCTTAGCAAAAGCTGATGGCGAAGGATTATCGAGTTTTTGTCCACTTCGAGGCTCTGGATGCGCTTCCGAAGACCGGCAAGCGCAGGACGGCTGTCATACATTTCCTCGAGATACTCGGGCAGGTTGCCCATCTGGGCGGGGATTACGAGAGAGTAGATCCGGCCACGGGGCGATCCGTCAGCGTATCGGAGATCAGTGGATTCGCGATCAGCTAGTGGACTGATGAACCAGTATTGGAGGTCAAGGTGATCGACATTAAACCGGCAACAAAATGGGGCTAATAGGGTCCCCGTGACTGACTAGCGTCAGCCACGGGTCCCACACCACCCTGCGTCCGGCTCCCTCCTTCGCTGAAGCTACGGCGGGCAGGCCGGACAGGACAGTTCCAATCAGACTCGGGCCTTCTTGTCCGCCGAAGCCTGGGCGAAGGAGGCCCGTGGATTACACCATTTCAGGGGGTTCCAACAGCTGCGGGCTCTTGTGTTGCGCAGATGCTCAGAAGCGGGTCACCCCTGCACTACTCCCCGCCCTTCTCACGCGGAGCAAACAACTTCCAGGCCAGGTAGCTCGAAACGATCATCATCAGATGGGCGGACACCTCAAAGGTCTCTTCGAAGGAAATGTGATACTGTTTCTCCATCGGCAAGCCACCCAGATGCCGCTCCGCAAAAACCCGCCGCGCAATGATCTGCGACAAAAAGTAGCCACTCGCCGTGGCCATCAGCCAAATTTTCAGCGGCGTCCCCGCGATCATCGGCCCGATCACCTTGCGACGGTACAGATACCACCCGGCAAAGGCTAAGAGGGCAACGTAGATCCCGTTCGAGGTCCCCACGAAGTGCCACTCCCGGCAAAAGAAGGCCACGTTCAACAAGGTCATCGCGATGAGCAGCTCGTTCTTCGTCTTCGAAGCCAGAATGCCGTAGCTGAGAATCGAGACCGCCACCAAAGGCAGCGCAATGATTTCCGTCGACTCCCGCGAGCACAAGCAATCCCACCCATTGCCCCGCGTCACGTAAACCCACGCCAAGGCGAAGGGGATGTACAAGAAGGGCCAGAATTGAAGCACCTTCTGGAGGCCTGATGGCCGGCCCCCCGCCGCTGTGTTCCCAATGGATTCGTTCATGAGCTTATGCAGACCAATTCCGCGCATCTTCTCAAACCACCATCTCTTGACCATCGTCAAAGAGGAACGGAGCCCAAGAATTCCGACCCGGTCTAAGAGGGGCCTTGAGGGCAGTCAATGCTTTCCGATTCGGCGGGTTTTCGGCCTCCCCTCAGGCGCACCGCAGCAGCCCTCTGGCGTGCGTTCGCCACCTCCCCCACCATCACCTTCCTCCACCCCCCTGACGGGGTTGCTCAGCCCTGCACCCTCCCCCGCACCGCCGCTTTTTTCGAGTTCTTTCAAACTCCCACTGATTTGTCAGTTGTCAGAACACGTCTATTGCTTGTCAGCGCGCTCAGAGGTCTTGCTGAAATAGTTGCAGGTGGATACAAATGCTATACATTCAATAGAGGTCCTCTTGGCCTTTCCTCCAAAAAACACTAGACCGTGCGCACTTCCATCACCAACCGCGTTTCCTGCCCCGGCTCCCGTTCCCTCCCTCCCCCCCCCCTTCTGCCGCCGCTCAAAATTCCGCAGCGGCTTTGCGATTATCGTCACTGTCTCCATTCTCGTGCTCCTCGCGGTCGTCGCCGTGGGCCTGCTCACCCTCAGCACAGTCACCGTCCGCGCCTCCAAACAGGGAGATGCCGCAGCCATCGCCCGGTCCAATGCCCGGCTTGCGCTGATGCTCGCAATCGGAGATCTCCAAAAAAGCGCCGGCCCCGATCAGCGCATTACCGCCCGGGCCAACATCTTCGGCGAGAACGTCGCAAATTCCCAGATCACCGGCGTGTGGAGCTCTTGGGAGATCAAAGCCACCGATCCACCAAGTCCCTCCGCATTCGAAAAATCCGCCCGTGATGCCAAATTTCGAACCTGGCTCGTTTCCAACCCAAATCCAACCAAAGCCACCAGCGTCGATTTTGTCCGGGCCGAACCCACCGAACCGGTCACTCTCTGGGGGAAGGGAACCTTGGGCGCCAATGCCGACACCTCGAGCCAGGTGCGCGCCTCCAAGGTCCCCGTCGCCACCTCAAAGGGTTCCTTCGCCTACGCCGTCCTCGACGAGGGCGTGAAGGCCCGGATCAACACCGGTTATCAGGACAACGTCGTTTCCGCGGGCGCGAAAGCCGCTTCCCTTGGCTCCGGCGAACGGGCCGCTGTCGAGTTCATGCCCGGCCTCGACGGACTCCATCGTGATTTCTTCAAATTGGGTGCCGCCGAGTTCGACCAGATCAATAAGGGCATCACTCCGCTCAACTACGCCATGGCGGCGGAGGCCCTCGCCCCAGGGGCGCGGGACGCCCTCCAGTTGCTCACCCACGATGTCAGCACCCAGTCCGTGGGCCTCTTCACCAACGTGGCCCGGGGCGGCCTCAAGGAGGATTTTCAATTGATGACCAACTCCGGGTCCCTGCCCTCCCGACTCGGTGGCGCGGGTCCCTATGTCACCAACCTTGGCCTGAGCGCCTCAGCGGCCCCCTCCGACCCGCGCTGGGAGTCCCTGTTCGAGTTTTCCAACCTCTACCGCGACGGCCTGACCAACAGCGGCAACCTTCCCCTCCTGAAGAGCAAGACCCCCAGCGGCTGGAACGCGATCACTGCCGGACGCCAGGGCGACATCGTGAACACCGCCCCGCCTCCCGGCCTGACCCTCCTTCCCACCATCGCAAAAGTGCAGGTGCTCTTCAGCCTCATCGGCCGCGACCTCTACGACTATCCCGCCCCGGCCGGAAACACCATCCCTCCCGATGCCCCGGTGTTCCACAATCCCCAAGGCAGCCACTTTCGTGGTACGCAGTACCAATATGACCTGCACGTCATGTACACGCCGATCGTCACTCTCCACAACCCCTACAACGTGGCTCTCGAGTTCGAAAACTTGCGGGTCGAATTCGTCCACACCCCCTTCGCCTTGCAGATCTTCCGCAACGGCATCGCACAAAGCAGGGGTCTCGTTCCGGTGGAAACCATGTACGCCGACAACGAAAGCGGCTCCCAAAACAAGACCTTCGGGATCAACCTGAAGAACAGCAAGCGTGCCATCCCGGACTCGCCCATCTTTCGCCTTCTGCCCGGCGAGGTGAAGGTATTCTCGCCTTACGTCGATCCCAATCGTTCCTATCGGGATGAGTTCAACAAGGCGCGGGAAACCTGGGACATCTATGTCTCCACCGGCATCACCAATCAAATCAACGCCATCCCCGGTTGGCGCGGCGATGGGATCGGCTATAGCTGCGACTGGGTCACCGGCGCACAACGCGTGAATGGCAATGCTGAGGAGGGACATTGGGCGGCCTGCCTCGGTCTTGCCAAAAATGACAGGATTCACGTCCTCTTCGCCCCGCTGAGCGTCCCCCAATACAGCGACAACAAGTTCCTCGTTCGGATGACGGCCTCCACCGGCGGCAGAACCACCGTGGTCAATGCCATCGAAATCGACTACGAAAATCCCGACGGCCTCCAGCAGACCCTCCTCGGCAGGAGCGGCACCCTCCGCTACCCCACGTCAGGCTCCATCCAGGGCATCGACCTCGTCGATCACTCCACCACCAAACTCAAGGATATCGCCAAAGTCAAACCGTTCGCCCTGCTGAGCGTCCAGGCCAAAACCACCCACGGCGCAGCCGATTCCAGCAAGGAAGACGGGCGCCTCGCCACCAAGCCCTGGGCCTTCGCCCATTCCGTCATGGGAAGCTCCACACAAAAAATCCTCTCCCAACACTCCGCCAACTTCTCCCACGAAATCGATCTGCAACTCCTCGAAAACGGCACCGCCAACCTTGTGCAAGTCGATGCCAAGGACCGCGGCAACTTCATCAGCGGACATTCGGCCTTCAATGGCACGAAGTTCGGGGTGCACTACGACATCCCCCTCGCCCCGCTCCAAACCCTCGCCAGCCTCAACGGTGCCAACCCCGGGGGCTCTTCCGGCTTGCTCCCCCGCTTCGCCAACCCCATCGGCAACTCGTGGGCCCACCCCCTCCTCTCGCCCTCCACCTTGCTGGAACCCGGCATCGGCGGGAACTACCTCGATCACTCCTTCCTGCTCAACCTCGCCCTCTATGACCGCTATTACTTCTCGGGTCTGGCCAATCAAACGGGCCCCTTCGGCACGGGCAGGACGACCGCCTCCCTCGCCGCCGACTTTGCCGCAGGCACCCCCCTCGACGACCCCCGCCTGATCTATCACCTACCCGGCGGCCAAAGGGACGCCGCCCTCACCGACGAGGTCACAAAAACCACCGCCAACATTCCCGCCAGCCTCAAGTCCGCCATTCTGGTCTTCCTCCCCAATCCCAAGGAAACCGCCGACCTCCCCTGGCGCATCTTTGTGATCGACGACTCCGTCAAAAATTTCCCCTTCGGCGGTGCTCTCGTCGCCAACCTTCACCGCGGCGATATCGCCTTCACCGTCGGCGAACACAAGATCAAGCTCCGCCCCGGCACGTCCCATGGACTGGCACGTCCAGCCGTCCTCGACGACTTCAACATGGCCCCCGTCAGCTTCCAGTTTCAACAGCAGGACACCTGGCGGATCGCCAGCGAAAGCAAGCTCCGCTTCGTGCCAGCCATCCGCTACCTCATCTTCGCCTACATCGACCCAACCTCCGGAAGGCCTCGCCTCAGCACCCTTCAGGATTTCAAGCCGCTTCCCACACCAGAAGTGAACTGACCACACCTCCGGAAGGCACCCCCCGCTGCTACGCCCCGGTCACCCGCGAGTTCAGCGACCCGGGTGACCTTCCTCTCACCCGGCCAAAATCGACGCTCTGCCGACCCTGCCCGTCTCAGCCGGCGAATCGCCTCATTCCACCCCTCCCCGCAAAAAACTCAGTGCAATCCCCGCCATCCGTGGTTCCTATTGCCCCGGACATGCCCGCCTTCGACGTCGCCGCCATCCGCGCCCAATTCCCCATCCTCTCCCGCGAGGTTCATGGGAAGCCTCTCGTCTATCTCGACAACGCCGCCACCGCCCAAAAGCCCCGCGCCGTCCTCGACGCCAGCCGCCGCTACTACGGGGAGATCAACGCCAACATCCACCGCGGCACCCACCACCTCTCCCAACTCGCCACCGTCGCCCATGAGGAGGCCCGCCTCACCGTCGCCCGGCACCTCAACGCCCCCACCCCGGACGAAATCATTTTCACCGCCGGCACCACCGACAGCATCAACCTCGTCGCCTCCATCCTCGGTCGCGCCCGGCACCTCAAACCCGGCGACGAAATCCTCCTCTCCCACCTCGAACACCACTCCAACATCGTCCCCTGGCAGATGCTCTGCGAACGCAGCGGTGCCACCCTCCAGGTCATCCCCGTCCACGACGACGGCTCCCTCGACCTCCCCGCCTTCCACCGCCTCATCACCGAACGCACCAAGGTCCTCGCCCTCACCCACATCTCCAACGCCTTCGGCACCGTCAACCCCGTCCGCGAACTCCTCGCCGCCGCCAAAAAGGCCGGGGCCCTCACCCTCCTCGACGGTGCCCAGGCCGTCCCCCACCTCCCCATCGACGTGCAGGACCTCGACGTCGACTTCTACGCCTTCTCCGGCCACAAGGTCTATGCCCCCACCGGCATCGGCGTCCTCTACGGCCGCTACAAGATCCTCGACACCCTCCCCCCCTGGCGCGGCGGCGGCGAGATGATCAAAAAGGTCTCCTTCTCCGGCACCACCTACAACAACCTCCCCTTCCGCTACGAAGCCGGCACCCCGAACATCGAGGGGGCCATCGGCCTCGCTGCCGCCCTCGACTGGATCAACAGCATCGGCCTCGACCCTCTCCACCAACACGAACAGGCCCTCATCCGACAAGCCGCCGCCGCCCTCTCCGCTCTCGACGGCCTCCACCTCTACGGCCCCTCCGACCGCGCCGCCTCGCTCTCCTTCAACCTCGACGGCATCCACCACTACGACCTCGGCACCCTCCTCGATCAAATGGGCATCGCCGTGCGCACCGGCCACCACTGCTGCCAGCCACTCATGGAGCGCTTCGCCGTCACCGGCACCATCCGCGCCTCCTTCGCCGCCTACAACACCACCGCCGAAGTCACCCAACTCGCCGCCGCCGTCAAAAAGGCCGCATCCATGCTGCGCTAATCCCCTCCCCAAAAAAACAGGTGCATCCCCCGTCAATCGATGCTTCCAATCCCCCCGCCGTGACGATCGCCGAAACCCAACAGCAACTCCTCGAGGAACTCAGCCTCTTCCAGGACTGGACCGAACGCTACGAATACGTCATCGGCCTCGGCAAGCACCTCGCCCCCATGCCCGGGGAACTCCAGACCAGGGACCGCCTCATCGAAGGCTGCCAGTCACAGGTCTGGCTCGACGCCTCCTGCCCAGCCGGCAAGATGCACTACCTCGCCGACTCCGATTCCCTCATCACCAAAGGCATGATCGCCCTCTTCGTCCGCGTCCTCGACGGACAAACCCCCGACGATGTCCTCACCGCCGACATGTCCTTCATCGATCAAACCGGCCTCAAGGAACACCTCGCCCCCACCCGCGCCAACGCCCTCAACCTCATGGCCACCCAGATGAAACAACGGGCCCTCGAGTTTGCAGGAAAGTGAACTCGCTCGCGCTCCAACCACGAAGTGGCACCGCCAAGTAGCTCCGCGGGTTCACCCCGGGGATCAGCCCCACCAACAACGCAAAGCTCCGAAGGAGCGCAGGCGACCACCGCTCGCTCCCTCCCCCCTTTCTCCTTTCCCCCCTCCCGTCCTCACTCCTTCGGCAACCCATTCCCCTGCCCGATCCGCCACCACGAGATCCCGTGCATCAAATCATACCGCCGTCGCGCGGCAGCGAGCCTGCCCGGCGCCTCGATACTCTTCCCGCTCAAATCCTGCACCCCACTGCTCCCGTCCGCCGGAACAACAAAATCACTCCCCAACAACCAAAGCCGCGAAACAGCCACGTCCTCCTCCCTGGTCTCCAAAATATTTCGTCCCATCGCCCGATACTCGTGCCCCGCCTCCGCCGCCAACTCGATCAGCGTCGCCCCGAGATCATAATGGCTGCCGCACATTGACCCGGCATCCCGATCCTCCGGCAAAATGCCCGGCCCATACAGCACCAGCGGAACCAAGGCCTGCTCGAGTAATGTCGGCCGCGGCCCCGGGAAGGCCCGCCCCCAGTGATCGCCGGTGATCGCAAACAGACAGCCCTCCTCCTTCGCCGACGCCTCCCGCACGAACTTGCCCACCTCGTGATCCGAATACCAATGATGCCCCAGCATCTTCAGCGACGCGTCACCATCCTCAAACTCCTCCCGATACTTCTCCGGCACCTCCTTGAGCGGGCAGTCCTCCGCCTCCAGATCCACCGAATACGGCGGATGGTTGCTGGAGGTCAGCACCAGATTGAAGGTCGGCTTCCCCGTCACGAAGTTCTTCGCCATGTAGGAAAAGAGCGCCTTGTCGGTCCCCCCCCCATTCATTGGTGTCCCCCCCGTCCTCCATGCTCGGCCCCAGATGGGTGTGCTCGAACCCCTGCTCCCGCGAAAAATCATCCACCCGCTCCCAACCACCATAGCCCGCGTAATAAAGGTGCGTCTCATAGCCCAGCTTCTTCATCTGCTCCGCAATGGCCGTGCCATACGGTCCCTCTCCCGGACGGGAACGCTCGTTGGTGATGATCCCCGCGTCCGCCATCCCGCCGATCACCGAGGCCATCGAGGTCATCGTGCTGCGGGATCCCGAAAGGAATCGCTGCACGTAGATCCCCTCCCTCCCCAGCGTCTTCATCTCATTGGAAATATTCCAACCCGCATGCTCATCAAGCATCGTCCAGCCGTCGTAGCTTTCCATCAAGATCAGGAAAATATGCCGCGGCTTCTCGCCCGGTCGTCCCTTCGCGGCCCGCAAAAAGACGTCATCCACCGCAGCAAGCCCATCCCGTCCCGCAAACTCCCCGCAGGCGGCGGTAATACTCTCCTTCCCCAGGTAACTGTCCAATCCATTGGCCTCCATCAGTTTGCCATGGGCCTTCACCGCATAGATGAATGCCGTGAAGGAATTGACCACGCACCGGTTGAGCAGAAAATCCTCCGTCCGCGCCGCATCCTTCATCTGCATCGGGCGACTCCCCCACGATCCCCGCAAACCAAGCAGGAGCAGACAAAGCACGATCACCGCCACCCCCATCCTGCCCACACCCGTCCCCGGACCCCGCAGCGCCCCGAACCCGAACGTCCGCCGCAGCCAGCGCCTCCCGAGCCACAGCAACCCCGCCACCACCACCACCATCACCAGCAGGCCCCGGATCACCGGGTAGCCCTTCCAGACCGTCTGCACGATCGCCCCGAAATCATCGTGCACCAGACCGAGGACGTTCGCGTCGAACTGATTGTGGAACTGCTTGAAATACCCAAGCGTGAGCGTCGTGACGATCACCCAGAACGCCGTGAACAGCCCAAACGTCCACCCCCGCACAACCATCGCCACCTTCTCCCAACGGAACGAACCGCACAGGAAACTGAGCAACAGGGATGGAATGATGACCACGGTGGCCACCCGCACGTCGAACCGGAATCCCGCAAGGAACACCTCCACATAATCGGTGAAGCCCACCTCCTCCGCGAAGCCCGCCACGTTGCTCCAGATCAGGATGGCCCGCGCCGCAAAGAGCAGGAACACCACCCAAAGCCACAGCCGCAGATCCATGCCAAACTGCCGCGTGAAGGCAACCCAGCCGCTTCCCGATGGTGCCGTCCCCCGGCTTCTTGAATGCTTTTTCATCCTGGATCGCTCGTCTGGGCCAACCCCGAAAGGGTGAAATCCCCTCCGGAAGTTTGCCTCTCTCTGCGGGCCGTCTGCTGTCGCCACCCGCCCCGGCCACTCCTTACCCGACCATCCCACCCTTGTCCACCACCGCCAGATACCCCCTCCCCGCCCATTTTCCCTTCCACCACTCCCAGCCTTGATTCCCCGCCCGATCTTTCAGAGTCTGGCCGCAGATGGCACACGAAGAAGACATCGCCCTGGTCGACGCCGCCCTCGCCGGAGATGTGGCCGCCAGTACCAGGATCCGCAGCGACGAGATCACCGGCTGGCTCGCCGCCGTCCTCGCCAAACGCGGAGCCTCCCAGACCGAAGCCCAGGATCTCGCCGCCGACCTCATCGCCGATTGCTTCGGAGCCCGCGAGGGCAAACCACCCCTCCTCGAGTCCTACAACGGCCAGGGCCCCCTCCGCGGCTTCCTCAGCCGCGCCGCCATCAATCGCCTCATCGACCTCAAGCGCCGCCAGAAGTTCCAAGGCAATCTCCCCGAGCGCAACCTCGAGAGCGGCCCCACCGACGAATTCGACCTCCTCCCCGGCGAGGACGACGCCCCCACCGACGACGCCCTCGTCGCCCTCCTTCGCGATTCCCTCATCACCGCCTTCTCCAAATGCAATCCCCGCGACCTCATGCTCATGCGCCTCGTCGCCATCCACGGCGTCCGCCAGGAGGCCATCGCCGCCATGTTCGGCTGGAGCCAGTCCAAGGTCAGCCGCGCCATCGGCGGCGTCATGGAGGAAATTCGCGAGAAAACCCTCGAAGAAATGAGAAAATCCGACCCCTGGCTCGAGCTGGAATGGGACGATTTCGTCTCCCTCTGCCGCTCTTCCAGCGATTTCCTGGTCGGTGCCATGCGATGAGAAAAAAAAGTGAAGAAAAGATGAATACGCCCCCCCCCCCCCCCCCCCCATGGGCATGAACAAACCCCAATGACTATGGACACCAACTACCAAACCATCCACACCTTCCTCCAGGCCTTCGCACCCGAAATTGGCGGCCGCAGCAGCGACGTCGTCACCCCGGAGCTCGAAAAAACCATCCAGAGCTTCGCCGCCGGCGAACTCAGCGAGGATCAGGTCAACGAACTCTCCCGCGAACTCCTCTCCAACGAGAACGCCCTCGAGAAGCTCGCCGCCCTCCTGAAAGGCTGATCCCCCCCATGCCTTCCTCCGCCCAGCCCCGTCCCCGACCCGCCGAGTGGATCTCCACCGGCCTCGTGGATGAGGCCACTTCCTTCCTCCTGCGCGAACTCCTCCGCCGCTCCGCCCTCGCCGCCGGCGCGGAGAATACCGCCCTCTGGCTCGTCCGCGACAACTCCCTCGCCGCCGTCCTCGGCACCGGCCCCCACGCCGCTCACTTCGTCGGCCACTACGAACAGGCCCTCGAACGCGGCATCATCAGCCTCGTTTACGTCTCCGGCCAACCCGTCTGCGAAAACGCCATCGCCGATAACCCCCAGCACAACCCCACCCTCGATCACCAACTCGGCATCACTTCCGATGCCATGATCGCCTTGCCCATCACCGCCCTCGGCGAAATCGCCGGCGTCCTCACCTGCGTCCATTGCCGCCCCGCCGACTCCACCGAGGAGCCCTCCCGCTTCCATGCCAAGGACCTCGCCGAATTCGAATTCGCCGCCGCCTGTGTCGGCCGCATCCTCGATTCCTCCCTCCTGAGCGCAGGCTGATGCCCCATGCCAACCCCCAAAGACGCCCCGCCCCCCTGGATCACTCCCGATGAAGCCCGCCGCGCCATCGCCGAGGGCGACGGCCGCGGCGTCCGCATCGCCGTCCTCGACTCCGGCATCGACCGAAGCCATCCCCAACTCGCCAAGCTCACCATCGACGACGACATCGCCATCCTCTCCGAAGGCGGCCGCATCAACGTCCGCGACTCGGACCAAGGCGATGTCTTCGGCCATGGCACCGCCGTCGCCGGCATCATCCACGCCCTCGCCCCCGCCGCCACCATCGGCTCCATCCGCGTCCTCGGCCACTTCAAGGAATCCCGCTCCGCCATCATCCGCGAAGGCGTCCGCCAAGCCGCACAACGCGGCTACCACATCGTCCAGTGCAGCTTCGGAGCCCCCGCCCGCGCCCAGGACGCCGCCCTCTACAAGAGCTGGATCGATGCCCTCTACCTCCGCGGCATGCACCTCGTCGCGGCCGGCTCCAACTCCGGATTCCAAAGCGCCGAATGGCCCGCCCACTTTCCTACGGTCATCGCCGTAGGGAGCGATCCCGAAAACCGCGGCGAACTCTGCGCCGCAACAGGGGGACTCGTCGAGTTTGCCTCACGTGGCGAGGAAGCCGCCGCCCTCTGGCCCGGCGGCGGCACCCGCAACCTCTTCGGCAGCAGCTTCGCCGCACCACGCGCCGCCGCCTACCTGGCCCGCCTTCTCGGCCTCCATCCCGGCCTTTCCCCCCTCCTCGCCAAGGCCGTCCTCCGCCAGATCGCCCTCCCCGGCCCCGCCGAATAAGGGCTTGCACCCCACCCCGTTAATATCATTGTGGGGCGGGACCAATTCCCCTAAGATTTCTTAACTAATTCGACCGCTTCATGGAACTCGACCTGCTGGACGTCCACTTTGACCTGAAAAAGATCAAACCTCGCGAAATCGAGGAGGCTCTTGAGGACCCCTTCGCGGTCAGATTCCTCCCCGACGCCGACCGTCCCGACGGAGAAACCCGCTACTACGCCCTCGGCCGCACCGTCTCCGATCGCTACCTCTTCCTCTGCTTCTGGACCGACGGCAAAAACGTCCGCGTCATCGCCGCCCGGGAACTCACCGACGGAGAACTCAAGTTCTACGATCGCAAATACGCCCAATTTAAATAAGTCCTCCCATGGAATCAATCACCTCTTGGGAGCAAATCCCCGAATTCGCCGACGAAGAAGAAGAAGCCGCCTTCTGGCTCACCCATGAACTCGATGCGAGCCTCATGAAGGGCTCCGAACACTCCCCCGACAGCCGCGAATCCACCACCATCACCCTCCGCTTCGATCCGCGCATGCTCTCCCGCATCAAACGCATGGCCCGCTCCCGCTTCCTCAATTACCAGTCCATGATGAAACAATGGCTGGCCGAGCGACTTGAAGACGAGGTCCGCAAAATGGACTGACCCCGGGCCTTCCCTCCCGATGATTCTTCCCGCGGTCACCCGTCGCAGCCGCTTCTGGTTCGCCGCCTTCGTGGTCTGGTTCGTCGTCCTCTGGTTTCTTTCCAGCTCCCCCCCGCCCAGCCCGCCCGGGCCAAAGATCCCCCAAATCGACAAGGTCCTCCACTTCGGCTACTACTTCGGCGGGGCCGGCATCCTCTCCGCCGCCCTGTTCCTCCTCCGCCGCGACCCCCGCCTCGGCTGGGACGTCATCCACCTCCTCACCCTCTTCCTCCTCACCACCACCGGGGCCATCGACGAATGGCACCAATCCTGGTACCCCTTCCGCTCCGGCAACGACGCCATCGACCTCGCCGCCGACTTCTTCGGGGCCTTCACCGGCACCCTCCTCTTCCGTCGCTTCAGCCACCTCCTCCAGGAACCCCCTCCTCCGGGAGGTCGCCCCCTCCGGGAGCCCCGACCCCCTCCACCCGCAGGGAAAAATAAATACGGGGGAAGCGCAAAAAAATCTTGCCAACCATTTCCGGATCACTCAAAAAGGCCTCCTTGGATTGTTTCAGCATGAGAATCCGAGTCCAAAAATACACCATCAATGAACTCGAAAACCGCCCTCATCTTTGCCGCAGGCCTCGCCGGAACACTTGGCTCCTAGGCCGCGCTGCTTCTTTACGAACCGTTTAATTACACGTCCGGGACAACGTCCGGTCCGACCAGCAACGGATACGCACTGGGCGGCCAGAGCGGCGGCCTCGGCATGACCGGCAACTGGTCCGCGTTTACCAACAGTAGCAGCCCCATCACCGTTTACAGCGGGGCCAGCCAATCCGGGGTCAATCTCAACAACACCGGTCCGGTCCTCCTCGACTACGACGGCTCGGTCTCGAATCTCCAGACCAGCGGCGGATACGTGGGCATGGGGGGATCCAACAACACGGATCACATGGTCATGACCCGCACACTCGCCTCCACCGTGACCGACACCTTCGTGGACGGCACCACGACGTGGTTCAGCTTCGTGTCGGTGAGAGGCTATGTCGCAAACCCCTCGGGCATAAAACTCGCGCTCGGCTACAGCGGCTTGACCGAAGACCGCGGACACAACTCCCTCGGCGAGGCGATCGGCGGGGGCGGCGGCCTCGGCAGCTCCGTCCGCAACGGATACAAGGTCTATCCGCAGTTCTGGGACGCCACCACCGAATCCCCCGGCGAGACTGTTGGCACCTTCACTAACTACGACATCACGGGCATGCAGAATGGCACGGGCAGCAGCGTCACGGCCCTGAGCGCGCCTTGGGCGGCGGCTGGTTATGGCGCAACGCCATCCGGCCAGTCCGAAGGTCTCCAGTCAATGCTGTTGGACTACGGCGGCGTGGCAGTCCAACCCAATGGCGCCCGCAACATCATTGTCGGCCGGATTGAATGGCACGACGGCGCGCCGGACGTGATTGCCATGGTCACCTTCACGGAAGGCGATACCCTGAGCGAAGGGGCGTTCAATGCCCTCATCACCGCCCAGCCCGGCCTCTCGTCCTCCAGCTGGACGACCCAGCCGGATCTGGACCAATCCAATTTCGACACCCTCTCGCTTGCAGGCGGCAAGTGGTTCGTGGACGAGGTGCGCCTTGCCACGACCTTCGGCGAGGCGGTCCCCTTTATCCCCGAGCCCTCCGCCATGCTGCTGTCGCTGCTCGGCCTCGGTGCCTGCCTCCGCCGCCGCCGGAATTAGGCCCCCATTCCCGTCGGTTCCACCAACCGACCTCGGATTTCAGCCAACCCATCAGCTTGTCATCGGTCCCGCAGGAGGAACCGATGACAAGCCGGGTGGCTTCCGCCCTCCGGAATCGATTCCCTCCCCGGGCTCTCGCGATGGACCCGACGAAACCGCGGCCCAACTGAAGGCAACTGTGCCCCAAGCCTTCCCCCCCCGGAAAGCGGCCCCTCCTAAAACGGCCAGATCACCGGAATCAACGCCGTCGCCGCAAGCCACAACAACACCGACAACGGTGCCCCCGTCCGCAAGAAATCTCCGAACCGATACCCTCCCGCACCATACACAAAGGTATTCGTCTGATACCCGATCGGAGTCAGAAAACTCGCCGAGGCTCCGAACATCACCGCGATCACCAACGGCCGCGGATCATCCAATCCCAGCTTCTGCCCCAACACGATCGCCAACGGGGCCAGCAACGCCGCCACCGCGTTGTTGCTGATCACTTCCGTCAACAGCATCGCCGTCAAATACAGCGCGCCAATCATCAGATAGCGATTGTCCCCCACCACCTCCGCCAAGCCGCCCGCCAGACGCCCCGCCAACCCCGACCGCTCCAGCGCCATCCCCAGACCCAGCATCCCGCAGATCAGGAAAATCACCTTCCAGTCAATGCTCCGATACGCCTCCTTCGGATCCACACACCCCGTCAACAACACGAGCAACGCCGCCCCCATCGCCAACATCACCACCGGGATCTCCGGCACCACCCCGAATCCAATCAACGCACCCACCACCATGAACCCCACGATCGCCACGATCGCCACCGGAGCCCGCTTCGGACGCAACACCGTGCCCTTCGATTCACTGAGGTTGATGAAGTCGCGCATCTCGAACAACTGCCGCATCTGCTCCGCCGGTCCCTGCACCAGAATGGTGTCTCCAAACGACAACTTCTCATCCTCGAACCGCTCCCGCAAATTCCGTCCCCGTCGATGCACCGCAAGGATGATCACCCCGAAGCGCTGCCGAAAATTCAACTCCCGCAAACTCTTCCCCGCCAGCGAGGAGTCCGGACCGATGATCCCCTCCATCAACAAGGCCGACTCGGTCCGCACCGCCTCCAAACCCATCGATTCATTCCCCCGCAAGTTGATGCCCTCCGTCTCGGATATCCCCATCAACCCCTCCACCTGACCCTTGAAGACAATCTCATCCCCCCCTTCAAAGACGATTTGGTTCAACGGCTGTGTCACCCGCTGCCCGTTGCGGATCACCTCCAGCACGCGGGCCTTCCGCATCTTCGCCAGGCCCGATTCCAAAAACGCCGCTCCCGCCAGGGCCGAATCCCGCCCCACAAACGCATGCGTGATGAACTCGCGGCTCTGCTCGCTGTCGATCAACGAGGCCAGCGTCACCCGATCCGGCAACAATTTCCGCCCCAGGGTCATCATGTAGATCACCGCCACCACCACAAAGACCAACCCCAGCGGCGTCACATCAAACATCGCCATCGGCTTGTAGCCCTTCTCCGCCAATATTCCCCCAGCCACCAGATTGGTGGAGGTGCCGATCATGGTCATCGTCCCCCCCACGATCGAGGCATAGGACAACGGAATGAGATACTTCGAGGCCTTCCAGTCCTTCCGACGGCAGATCGCGATCACGATCGGCATGAACACCACCACCACCGGCGTGTTGTTCATGAAAGCGGACACGAAGGCCACGAACACCATCAGGACGAACAACATCCTCATCGGACTCGTCGCCGCGAGCCGCTCAAACTGATGCCCCAGCGCCTCAACCACACCGGTCTTTTCCAGCGCGGAACTCAGGATGAACATGCAGGCCACCGTGATCGGCGCGGGATGCGCAAAGACCCGCAACGCGTCAAATCGGAACAACTCCGGATCGGTTGTCGCCACCGGCAGGATCCCCGCCGCCACGCACAGGACCAGTGCCCCGATTGCCACCAATTCAATGGACAACCACTCCCGGATGAAGGCGGCGAAGACCGCCACCACCAGGACCACCATGAATATCTCCTGTTGCCACTGCTCAAGCACCACGGATGAATGCTAGGTCACGGGACGACCCGATACCAGTCTTTGCGCCAGAGGAGCAAAATAGGCCCATCCCCCAACCCGGCCCTGCATAGACCAGATCCAATTAGAAGCTGGGACCAGGGCTTTAACCCATCCGATACACGATCCGCGCTTTGGACGTGTCGTAGGGGGACATCTCCATCTTCACCCGGTCACCGACCACCAGACGAATGAAACGCTTCCGCATTTTCCCGGAGATGTGCGCCAACAATTCGTGACCACTGGCGAGCTTCACCTTGAACATAGTTCCCGCAAGCACCGCGGAAATGACTCCTTCCATTTCCACCGACTTCTCCTCCCCGTCCGCCGTCCGGTTCTTGCCGCGGCGCTCAAGGTCATAACGGCGCCGACGACGGCCTCCGCCGCCTCCTCCGCCTCGCTTTTTTGGGGGTCCTGGAATAAGTCAAAAATGGTTGAACCGAAGCCACATGAGCCACGGCGGCGCGATCATCTTCGATTTCCCTTACTCCGCAATAGAAATTTCCCCATTTCCTTAGGAAGTCCCCGCTATGCACCGCCCCCACAACAAAATGCACCCCCCCTCCTCCCGCAGCTCGATCCAGCCCCCCCCGAATCCACTTCCCGGGCGCCTCCTCTCCCAACCCAGCAAAAACCAGCGGAATTTCACGAAATCCGTGGCCAAATCCACCCTCTCCACTCCACCCTCCCCGTCCTGATCTCATCCCTCCAACCGCCCCTCCCCGCCGGGATCCCAAAACGCCCGCAGATTGGGGACTTTTCCGTTGACAGTCCCGAGGCTCCTTCCTAGCTTTCGCGCCCCTGCGCGTCCGGTATCTACCGGGCAACCCGCGGAGCTATTGAGGATGAAGACCTTTTCTGCCAAATCACAAGACGTCGTCCGCAAGTGGTACGTCATCGATGCTGCTGATCAAATCGTCGGCCGAGTCGCCGTCGAGGCTGCCCGTGTCCTGCGCGGCAAGCACAAGCCCATTTTCACGTCCCACGTCGACACCGGTGACTTCGTCATCATCGTCAACGCCGACAAGGCCATCTTCAGTGGCAACAAGGAAACCCAGAAGATCTACACCAGCTACTCCGGCCACGTCGGTGGACTGAAGGTGGAGACTCCGAAGCACATCCGCCGTCGCGGTCGCCCCGAGATCATCATGGAACGCGCCGTCAAGGGCATGATCCCCCACAACCGCCTCGGCAGCGTCCAGGCCTCGAAGCTCAAAATCTACACCGGCGCGGATCACCCCCACGCCGCCCAAAACCCCGAGCCTCTCGTCATCTCCTAACTCTCTCTCCTCTTCACGACATGGCTGCTACTCAAACCGTTTATTCCGCCACCGGACGCCGCAAGACGGCCGTGGCCCGCGTCTGGCTCACCGAAGGCACCGGCTCGATCACCATCAATGATCGCCCCTTCGAAGAATACTTCCCGAACCTGCCACACCAGAATGAGGTGCTTGCACCCCTCCAGGTGTCCAGCCTCATGAACAAGTATGACATCAAGATCGTCGCCAAAGGCGGCGGCCTCCTCGGTCAGGCTGGTGCCATCAAACTTGGCGTGGCCCGCGCCATTACCCAGATCGACCTCGAGCTTCGCGGCGATCTCAAGGCGGCCGGCCACCTTCGCCGCGATCCGCGCATGAAGGAACGCAAAAAGCCCGGCCAACCCGGCGCACGGAAACGCTTCCAGTTCTCCAAGCGTTAATCTTTCCCTCTCCACACACCCCAACCGGTGTCCTTCGGGACACCAAAGCAGGCAGCCGCGGTCCCCCCCGCGGCTGTTTGCGTTCCCTCCCCACCCGTGGCGGCGGTTTCCAACCGCCCAGCCGTCTCCCCCCACCGTGGCGTGACCGTCCCGGTCGCACGCCCTCCCCCCGCGTAGCGGCGCCTCTGCGAGGCGTCGGCGGTTCCACCTCACACCCCACCAAGGCCCCTCCCCCACCCACGCCCAGCCGTCTTCCCCC
>Ga0209702_10004529_pt1 | contig 20035 bp, 13 predicted proteins | sample FRY01_FD_187210 | JGI IMG/M metagenome (GOLD analysis project Ga0209702, IMG submission 187210) | Freshwater microbial communities from Lake Fryxell liftoff mats and glacier meltwater in Antarctica - FRY-01 (SPAdes) (version 2) | ecosystem: Environmental > Aquatic > Freshwater > Ice > Glacier...
AATCTGTCAAATTCATAGCATTCTTACAATGCTCATTCAAAAACATTTGAATATTAAACTGATTGTTAGTAGTGTTATGACTGTTTGTATTATGTGAAATTGTAGTATTACCCATATGCGGCATAATTTCCATCATCTTATGTAACATACTACTATTTGAATTCGTTATATTTGAGACTAGTTCAGTCATGAACTCTTGGTTCTTTGACATGATAAACTCTACTAATTTCTGTGTCATATCACTTTTGTCAATATATGTAGTAGAGTTTATATTGCCATTTGTATTTTCTTCACCTTGAAATTTCAAGCATGTCTTTTTGTGTCTATAATATCCACTGCTCCAATTATATTCTTTACCACACATACAAGTATACAGAGTATTTTGCGCTAAATTAGTATCATTTACTACCATATTGCTATCTTTGGTATGTTTCAGTGTGTTAATATGTCTTATCCAATCACATTCTTTCCTACATTTAAAGTCACATTTTTCACAATTAAATTTAACGGCGTTTTTTGGCGTTGGTAATGTATCATTTGATACCATTTATATTGGTATAAGATAAAAACGCCTAAATATTGTCGCATAAACCCCGAAAAATACAGTCACACAAAATGAAATCCCAAAATGAAAATGAGAGCATTATGGTCTAAAACGCATTTTCACGCTTTTTCCAATCCTATTTTCAAAAATAAAAAAAACACACAATAATACTGTGTGTAATTTTTTAAAATCGAAAATCAAATTGAAAAACACGAAAAAAGTGACTTGCCTACATTCATCAAAGACAGTGTCTTTTTTTCAGTTGATAAAACCTCCCTACATATGTAGGGGACTACCTACATGAACCTACATGAACCATCTTTTTTGAAACAAACGACGATTGTATGTAGTATAACTTTACCTACATAAATAACCATATAAATCATGTTCCAAAAAACGAAAATCAATATAATAACAATGGAATTGTAGTATTTGGAGGATAATAAACGACAAAATATGTTGGAACAAATGGATAGGTGTAGGTGTATTTTCTCTCTATGCTGTAGTAAAATATGTTTGGGTGTATAGAATGTGTAGATTGTGTATATTATTTAGATTATTTAGAATATTTAATGTCTCATAATATAATATAATGTCTACTGTTACATATGACGGTATAACAGCCACGTTTTCAGGCACAGGAGCATTAACTGGAGCAACAGCTCAATTAAATGGAGCAACAATAGCTATTGTAGAAGGTTACAGTAGCCTTGGATCAGATTCATTCATGGGTGCGACAACTTTGACATCAGTAACCCTTCCATCAAGTGTTACTAGCATTGGGTATAGGTCGTTCCAAGGTGCGACAAGTTTGACATCTATTACCATTCCAGCAGGTGTTACCACCATTGGGTCGAATGCGTTCCGAGATGTGACAAGTTTGACATCTATTACCATTCCAGCAAGTGTTACCACCATTGGAGAGTATGCGTTTTATGGAACGCTAAGTTTGACCTCATTAACATTTGAAGAAAATTCCCAATTAACCAGCATTGGACAGAATGCGTTCCGGGGTGCGAGAAGTTTGACCTCTATATCCATTCCAGCAGGTGTTACCAGCATTGGAAATAGTTTGTTCCGAGATGCGAGAAGTTTGACCTCTATATCCATTCCAGCAGGTGTTACCACCATTGGACAGAATGCGTTCCAGGGTGCGACAAGTTTGACATCTATTACCATTCCAGCAGGTGTTACCAGCATTGGGTCGAATGCGTTCCAGGGTGCGACAAGTTTGACAGACATAACAGTAGTTCCATCCAATACCATTTATAAAGATATTTCAGGAGTTTTATTTAATTTTAGTGGAACAACATTAATTCAGTATCCGGGAGGTAACACCACTAGAACCAGCTATGAAATTCCAGATAGTGTTACAACCATTGGATCAAGTGCGTTCCAATTTACAAATTTAATCTCAATTACCATTCCAGCAGGTGTTACTACCATAGGAAATAATGCGTTTCGCGATTCAAATTTGGAAAGCATCATATTTGCTCCAAATTCCCAATTAACTAGCATTGGACAATATGCGTTCAACAGTGCAACAAGGTTGGTCTCTATATCAATTCCAGAAGGTGTTACCATACTTGAAATAGAGTTGTTCTATAATGCGACAAGTTTAACATCTGTAACCATTCCAACAAGTGTTACCACCATTGGAAATAATGCGTTTTATAGAACGCTAAGTTTGACCTCTATTAATGTTGATTCTGATAATCCTAACTATAGTGATAATAACGGAGTATTATTTAATAAGAATAAAACAACACTAATACAATACACTCTTGGTAGTCCACTAACAGAATATATCATTCCAGCAATTGTTACTAGTATTACAACTAATGCGTTCACTGGATCAGTAAATTTGACCTCTATTCAGGTTGATTCTGATAATCCTAACTATAGTGATAATAACGGAGTATTATTTAATAAGAATAAAACAACATTACTACAATACCCTCTTGGTAATTCACGAACAGAATATATCATTCCAGAAGGTGTTACCAGCATTGGACAAGAGGCGTTCATATATGCGATAAGTTTGACCTCTATTATCATTCCAGAAGGTGTTACCAGCATTGGACAAGAGGCGTTCGTATATGCGATAAGTTTGACCTCTATATCCATTCCAGCAAGTGTTACCAGCATTGGGTTGGAGGCGTTCCAGGATACGACAAGTTTGACCCATATATCCATTCCAGCTAGTAATGGACTAAATATACCTTCTCCAGCATCCGACGTTTCGTTCTTTGGAAGAACAGTTACTACGACAACAATTACTTTACCACCAGCAGCAGCAGCAGCAGCAGCAGCAGCAGTGCTTGCCAATACAAATTTTAATAGTGTTTTAAGTAATATTGGTGTAGATACTGGTGGCATGACAAGTGTGCTTAATATAATAGCATCCAATCCACGAGGAAAAATATTTAATGGAGTTATCACTATTCCAAATGGTGTTTTTGGAAATCTAACAGATGATAATAAAAGTCAGCTAATTGCGAAAATAAAAGAGTCATATGCCACGGCATTATCTGTAGATGAAGATCGCATTCGGGTTACTTTATCAAGTGGTTCTATTATAGCGACTGTAGATGTATATGAATCTGGTTCAGTAGTACCTATTTGCTTTCCGGCTGGAACACCTGTTACTACTGATCAAGGATTTGTCCCTATTGAAAAATTAAATCCAGATAAACATACCATTGATGGAAAGAAGATTGTTGCGATTACACAAACGAGACCTCTTTTCAAGGAAATCGTTTCCATCAAAAAGAATGCTCTAGCTAATAATGTCCCATCGCAAAATACTCAAATAAGTAATCATCATATGGTATCTTATCAAGGAAATATGATCCAGGCATGCGAATTAGCAAATGTATGCGAAGGAGTTAATTTTATTCCGTATAATGGTGAAACCTTGTATAATGTGCTTCTCGAAAAGCATTCAGTCATGACAATAAACAACATGGTCTGTGAAACATTGCATCCACGTAATGTCATGGCAATTATATATGGCAGCAAGTTCAATACAACTGAAAAGGATAAATTACTGAATGTGTTAGCATCCATTTTCAAAAAAAGAGATCGTGATGCTTATTATAAGATAATATCTATCGTTGATGGGATAAATCAACATAGAAAATCGCAAACTATTGCGAAGTAAAATATATCCATAATATATCAATAATATATCAATAATATATCAATAATATATCAATAATATATCCATAATATTTCATAATATAATATAATACATATTATGAAACTTCTCATTTTACAGGATTACACACTTGAAGATTCAAACTTCAAGTAAGATACCAGTAACGATTTGAAACCAAGCACCCCTAGTAGGTGCGGTTTTAAATATTCACTGGTATAAAACGCAATTTCGTTGTCAATAGGCAAAAAGACATGTAATAAAAGTTATATGTTCAAAAAAGAAATTTACTCTTCATTGTCATCAAATTGTAGCGCGTATTCGTCGTCAGCATCGCCCATATCGTCGTCGTCTGGAATATCATTCATGTCATAGACATCCTCCTCAATTCTGTCAGCCACTATTTGCCCCTCTTCCTGTTCCAACATGGCGATTTCGTGGTCAGCAGTCATGGCTTGACCAAACATTTCTCTATTTTCGATTTGGCGCTCCATAATAAGCTCTTTTTCTCTTTCAGCTCGTTCTTCATCATATGTTTTCGCGACATATTGCGTTAGTCCTTTTTGTAAACCCTTGTTCCATCTTTCAAGGCGATGATTTTTAAATAAATTTTCAATAGCTCTTTCTTCTTTAGTCATATCGCGTAATGTAGAGGTGATTTTATGTCTTTCTTTGTCCTTGGAACGATTGATTTTTTCTTTCACCATTTGAGAATTCATGTTAATAATGCTTTTCTCTCGTTTAATCATATTCAATGTAGTCACCATAAACCCGGCTATTTTCTCTCTAACGCTTTGTTGTTCTCCTCGAACAATATCGATTTCAGTAATCTCTGCCATGTCATCTTCTTCGTTTTGAACAGTAGTTGTAATGATATCTTCTTCGGATGGGGGAATGACTTCAGCACGAAGCAAATTACGATTATCAGCAAGTCGTATCAAATTTGTAAGCATATATAAGAAATAAAACTGAAATAATTGATAGGATGTCTTATTATCTAAGATGGATGATATTTCCTCCCCCTCCAATGTAATAACATTGGCATACAAATTAGTATAACTAGCCAATTGACACAAGTCTTGTAAGTCGGTTTCATTTTTTTTTAAATAGGGAAGAATAGTAGTCTCCTCATAGAACTTGCGTAATTGGCTGTAAAAGTCAGTAATGATATTTTTAATGTCCTTGGTATGTTCTGTAGATAATTTCCAGTGTGTAGGAATTTTAACTTCATTGTAATTCACACGATTAGATACAATATTAGGATAAACATTGATAAAATTGAACATGGCATTTTTAACAAATAGAATGGAACGATATAACGTTTCATCTTCCGCATTTGTAAAATAATTGTTGCCATTTGTATTAAAGTCCATGATTGTTTTAATAAATTCACCCATGTTTGCTTTATCGGTTCGACCAATATTAGCATATGTATTTAAATAGTCTACGACAATTCGTTCATATTGTTGTATTTTCTCTCCTAATAAATTGCGGAGGTCTCTGGCGTCTCTATTATCAGTTCGAGTATCAATACTATAAGAGTCCAATACAATTTTAAGTTTATTCAAAAAGTCCTTACCTATGTCATTATTACTATCAATCATATGGGTAATCAAATCTCTAACATGAGACAAACTCGAAGGGGTTGTATGAACTAAATCCAACGGAACAATATTCATCTTATTAACAGCATTCAAAAGTTCCTCAAAAGATTGTAACGAATAATTTTTGCCTTCATTTTTCATCTTGCGAATATTTTCCTTCAATGTTTCATTTTTATCATAGTCATCTGGCTTTGATAAACAAACAGCCATTAATTTATTGTTGATGGGAATATCACTGTTGAAATTACAGTATTCAATAAAACCTCTGTAAATGGTATCTTCCGAAAACTCATCGCTTACGGGTGGAAATTTAATTTTACTGTCTTTAGGGTCGACCAATAATGTAGGCTGTGCCATATTAACCATATCAAAGTCAATATTATACAAATAAGACACAAACTCGTTATAAGTATTAATTGATGGTTCACGTTTGGCAAAATAATCAATCGTTTTATACTCACCTGTATTACAGCAAGCATTTTGTAAAAAAGGGACTTTGTTAGCATTAGTGAGCAGTAGTTTTTCCTTATGAACAACCTTTTGAATGGATTGAATAATCGCCATAGAGAAATAAATAATTTTGGAACGAATAATTCTCAATTTCTCAAACTGGTCTTTTGAGCCAACCTTCAAGTTTTCCAATAATGAATTACGAAACGACGCATCTAAATTGGTGGGGGTTTTATTAGTAATTTCTTGTAGAGGCGGCAAAAAATTAATCCAGTTGCGAATATCAAGTTCGATCGGAATTAAATCATTGGCATTTTGTAGCAAATAATTGCGTTTTTCATCAATCAACATTTTGATATCGCCTTGCTTTAGAATATAAGCATCCAATATACTCTTCATGGCCGTAGCAATTTTATCAGCAGCTTTAGGAAGTGCTTTCCAAGGATATATATTTGTTTTAATACCAGCAGCAGTACACGCAATATATTGTATATTTGATAGATCCTCTTCCCCCGTAATTGGATAACCAATTAACGAACGTTTACATCCAGGAAAGGTTTTTTTCGAGGAAATAGAAGGAATGGAAACAGCAATGTAGGTCAACATATAAGATAGGGTAAACGTGAGCAAAGATTTATTAAAAACATCATTATAACTAGGCATTTTTTTACCTTCCTTCGTTTTTTGTGCCAGTTTAGCCTCATAATCATCTTGTGTATCCACCGTTTCTTCGAGAGCCAATAGAGTATGTTTAATAATCTCTTCACGTTGACTATCTAAAACAATACCCATGTAATTAGTAACTGAAGTAATGACATTGTTAATAATTTTCCCTTTAGGATTAGCAAGTAAATCCTTTTTCACTTGTTTTTGTTCAGACGGTGTTTGAAAAATAGCAGTGCCAGCATCCATTTCAAGTATTTCTCTCGTTTGTTTTTTAAATCCAGATGATTCGAAGCCTTCTTCACCACTCATCATGATTTTTTCGATTTCCCAACCACTATGTTTATCAACTGTTCTGTCATCAATATCAATACCTTGGTCATTTTTAATAACTATCATGGCTTCGTAATAGTTGCCATTTTCAACAAAAACACTGGCTAGTTTAGAAACGAATATAGGCAATAATTTAGTATTTGTATCAATACAATATAACCAGAATTCGTTTTCATCTTTAAGTGGAATAGCTTGTCGTGTATATTTGGTAACAAATCGAACGATATCATTCTGTTTTTTGACAAAATCGCCCTGACCAAGAATAATGTCTAATAACTTGACATGGGGAGAGATAATAATGTCGGTTTCTTCCACATTAGAAGCCAATTTTAGCTTAGCATTTTCGTATTTATATAATAAGAAGCGATTGATTTGTTTTAATTTGGATATTCTCTCCTTTTGAAATTTAAAAAGGGCGTCTATTTTTTGCTTGTATTTGTCGACACCTTCGATATAATTGGCATCAAATTCATCATACATTTCACGAATTAAACTGGCCTTGACAAGATCATTACTTAGAGCAGGATCGGCGCATTTTTTGTCAATTTGAATACATTTTTGTTGAATATTACAAAACAGTTCATTGGATCCAAAAAAGGAGTTTTCAGGAATCGTTTCATCACGTATCCAATTATTATTTTCTCGTTTATAATAGTAATATTTGATATTGTCAATATTGTCAACTTCTAATACAGCATAGTGTCCATCGATAACTTCCCTTTTTTTCTCTATCATAGAAGTGGCTTCATATTTGGCATCAGGACGTTTAAGCCCAACATTTTTAATTAATTGGTCAATAATAAAGTTTTTGAATGCGACAGGGTCCATTTCATTTTGCTCGAATTTATACTCGTTCAAAATGTCATAAACAGTTGTGTCGTATTTTTTATCAAAATATACAGGGATCTCATTATCGGCATTCAAATCCTCGAGAGAAATGTATCGTTTTGTTAGCACATATTGTGCACATTGATTTTCCTTCTCCTTTTTATCCAATCCAACTTTATATTCTTCCTTCTTTTCCTCTAACAAATCGTCGAAATTAAAAGGAGTAAATAAATCAATATTCAGAACAGTAAGTGATGTATTAAAGAGTTTTGTATAATCAATTTCATTCATGAATTTTATCATTTCAGCAGATGACAAAACAGTATTGGTAGGTATTGTACCACTATACAACTTACCCGTCGTGCCTAATCCATATTCTGCCAAAATCATGTTACCTATGTCGTTACGTCCTTTAAGAAGCTTGTAGAACATGGTTTCATACATGATGGTATTTCTCATCTTGCTTAATTTGGAAAATAGTTCCCTATTGGTAGCATACTGTTTTTTGTAATCTAATATTCTTAACTCGATATACTGTGTAATGTCTTCGTATTGTTTGAACGAAATATCATCCAAGTAAATTAAAAAGGGTTGTAAATAATTTACGACTGAAACAAGCGACAACTTACCATTAATATGTTTTTTTACAAGGTTGAATAATGTGCGAGTTTTAGGAATAATCATGTCAAGGTATTTTTTAAATTTGTCAGGGTCGGTGTTATCTTCACTTAATAAATATTCAGTTTTATTTTTAAGGTATGGTATAGTATCTTTATCGAAATCAATAGGTGTATTTAAATTGTCAACAAAGCGGGTAGTTATAGACGTATTTTCTCTAAACAATTGCCAGTAATTCAAAAAGTTTCTATTCAAGTTTGTTTTGTCATATATATTGGTGGACGGCAGGTTAATATTTGAAAAATGAACAACTGGTTCTTGTAAGGTCATGATTGATTTAACCGACATTAAATCATTATTTGTCAAGGGAACCAATTTAGTTTTCATTTTTATAGATGTTAATTCAGTCGTTTGTAATTTAGAAAGACCCAAATTATATCTAGAAATTAAAAAGCGTTTGCGTTTAATAGTATCGTTTTTGGCTATAGAGGAGTAAAAATTGTCCAAGTTGTCAATAACTGTATCGAAGTTTTCCAAGACGTTGGTAACTGTTAAAGGCTGAGTATTATATACTGTATCAAATGGCGTCAAATACGGATTTAGTTTGTTCATATATGTGGAATAGTTATCAGTATTTGTTTTATATAATTCACGAACATCATATTCATTAATCCTGGTCTGTGCTAATGTTAACGGTAACACATCGGGCACCTCATTATTGTCGTCAATGTCTAAATTATACATTTTTTTAATGTTCTGGGCAACCGGTAAAATCCAGGATAGTTTATAATTCAAATTATTTACTCTGTCGATTAAAGGTTTATAATTGGCACCTTTAAAAACAGGCATATTTGCGTTTCCATTCTGGTCAAACGTAGAAAATTTCGTTCTTAGTTGTTTAAATCGTTCAATCATAATATGAATATTATTCAATACGTTGCGGGTGCGTTGTGCGTTTGGAATAGAAGCTAACAAGTCATCAAGCAACTCGTTTGTTTGAGTTTCAATACCATATCTTTTTTGTTCTTCGGGGACTTCGACCAATTGAGTGATAGCTTCTAATTGTGGTCCAAAATAAATTTGGTCAGCTTCTAAAATAATATCCTTTAATTGTGTTTTTATTTGTTCAACCGGGATAGCAACAGTAGTTGTATCGGCAATATAGGTATCCGGTTCATATCTTTCATCTTCTTCCAAATCATAATCATCCATCTCTTTGGTTTCATCGATTCCTTCCTTATCTATTGCGATAAGTCGTTTTTCAGCAACAACTTTTGTAGCAATTTCAGGAGCATTTCGAATAATAATCTTGTCAATCGGAATATCTTCGGGAATGCCTTTATAGCCGAAATCAATGTAAATAGTCTCTTTTACAGATGTGTCATCCATTTCACCAGTTTCACCAGTTTCACGGACCAATTCGATTTCAATCATGTCTTCTTCTAAATTAGTAATTTGCCCGGTAATAATTGTTGGAAGATCGCCTCCAAAATGAATATCTACCCAATTATTAGGAACAAGGTTGTTTTGTCTAGCATAACCAGATACGTCTGGACGATTTAAAATAGAAATAGAGATAACACTTTCATCTATTAAATTACCATCAGCAGTAATGTTTAATGTGCGATTTACATTGTCTTCACCGATAATTTTAATTTTCTTCTTGTCAATAAAATTAATGAGAAAGATTTGTTCATTCAATTCAGAGTTGGTTGGAGCATCGAATTGAATAATATCACCTAATTGTAAAAAAATATTATTAGATGTCGTTGTCATTACTTTATATTTATAGTAGAAATTATTATGAATAACGAAAAAATTGATTATAAAAATCAGTTAAAGAAACTGTAATATAATTAGTAAGATGGCGTATAACTTGAATAATGTTCCTAAGATTGACGGTTTGCTTTGCGATGGAGAGAATAGAAGAGACATTGCAAAATCACTAAATTTGAAGTATAATGTTTGGAAACATACCAATGGTGTAAATTATCATATTCTAAAGTATGACAAAGAGTGGTTGAGTAACGAGTTGGTCGAGACGGTCGGTTTATTACGTTCAGTCATTTTTAAGGATGATGGAACAGTAGTTTGTTTTGCCCCACCCAAATCACTACCAGTGGCACAATTATCTATTGATACACCCACTGATAGTGATACTGAGACTAATAATGAGACTAACACTAACACTAACACTAATACTAACACCAACACCAACACTGATACTGAATACGTGGCGGAGACCTTTGTAGAAGGAACAATGATTAATGTATTTTATGAAACAGAAACAAATAGTTGGGAAATTGCTACACGTAGTAGTGTGGGTGGTAGAACATGTTTCTTTATGGAGGATGGCTTCAAGGAAGAAAATACATTTAGTTATATGTTTAATGAGGTTTGTTCGTCCATTGGACTTGATTTACAAGTTCTAAATAAAAAGTATGTTTACAGTTTTGTGATGCAGCATCCTAGAAATAGAATTGTAAAAATCATTAAGAAAATGTCGCTATATTTGGTGAATGTATACCACATTGAAAATAATAAGACCATTCATATTGTACCGATTAACAATAACCTAGAGCAGTTTGGTATAAAGCCAAATACGGTAAATACGGTAAATAGTGTTCCGTTAAAGTCAAATTATGATTTAACAAGTTGTACACTAACAATGGCTTCAATGAATACACCATATGACCAGGCGGGGGTTATGATTAAAAATAATATAGGTCAACGTTACAAGTTTAGAAACCCTACTTATGAACATGTTCGTAAATTAAGAGGAAACAATCCAAAGCTTCAGTATCAGTATCTTACGTTGAGACAATCTGGTTTGATGACAGAATATTTGAAATATTACAAGGAGCATAAGAATATGTTTAATGAGTTTAGAGAGATTATACACGCATATACTAGTGAGTTATTTAGTAACTATATTCGTTGTTACATTAGGAAGGAAAAGCAGCTGAAGGAATTTCCCGAAAAGTTTAAGACGCACATGTTTGCTCTTCATCATGAAATTTACTTGAAGAAGTTGATGCCAGAAAATAAATACATTAACAAAGAAGAAGTAATTAGTTATTTCAATGGTTTACATCCAGCAAAGCAAATGTTTATTTTGAATTATGATGTGAGAAAAAATCATATTGCTAGTGAAAAAAAGAACCTATCTGATACCGCTAATACGAATATTACGAGTATTACGAACAGTACGAACAGCACGGATAGTGCTACTATTGAGAATGTAGATATGGATGTAACCCCATAGGTATACACAAAGACAAAGACAAAGACAAAGACAAAGACAAAGACAAAGACAAAGACAAAGACAAAGACAAAGACAAAGACAAAGACAAAGACAAAGACAAAGACACACAAAACAAAAGAACAGGAGTAAACAAAAAATAAACTAATAATAATTTATTTTTTGTATTTTGAGTAGCATTACAGATTAGATATTCCTTATTTGCGTGTTCGCTTAGCTTTGTGTGAATTTTTAGTTTTGCGTGGTTTACTACCACATCTTTCTCTAAATTCATTTGGATAAACGGATTGTGCTCCAGATTTTGAAGTATGTATTGTATTTGTATATTTTGGGTCATTTTCCATAATCCAACCCAATTTTTTAGCAGCATCCGCTGAAATCGAACTTAATGTATTCTTTTCCAATGCTTTTCGTATATCATTTCAAAACTATTCTTGTTGCTTGTATTGACTATACACACCATCTGTTCCTGGAAGATATAGTGTGCCAAATATAGCATCTGTCCAGTATTCGCCAAAATTATATTTGGGGTGTTTATGGTGTAATAAATGATGATTACCTATTAGCCACGTATATCTATGGTCGTGATTCAAATAAGTTCGAATGGTAATGAAAATATACACAAACATTATACTCGATATGTGATACTCTATAACCAGATTAGGTATAAATATACCGACTGTTTGTATTGGGTATTCAATGAGATGGCCAGCAAAAGCATCGTTATATGTTATCTTATCATACGTAGTTACATGATGATATATATGATATTTTTTATATATCATGATATTGTGTAAACAAATATGTGTGAAATAATACCACAAATCATAACATATAACGTGTAATAAAAAAATATACATCTCTACTATTCTATATAAATATATTTATTTTTATACTAATTTACTGATTTATTTCCATACTAAATTACTCATTTTTTCCATACTAAATTACTCATTTTTCCCATACTAAATTACTCATTTTTCCCATACTAAATTTTTGTATTTTATTCCTTGAATTTATTTTGAATATTTGTAAATGTAGTAATAATATCTTCAGCAGCAAAGGTCAAATATTGTGAGGCAGTAGTATTATCATTTATACTTTCAAATGCCATGCGAATAATGCCCTTTGGAATATGTGGATGAGGAACACGGAAACCAACAAATGACAACGTCTTATTACCATTGTAATATTTTTCATATAGGAAATAGACTAGCGCATTACCCAATGTATAATCTTCGTTATGTAAGGTAATAGTATATTCGTTGGCAATAGTAGTATTTTCACTGATTTCGATAGGAACATCACCTTTCTCCACCATCAAGATGAACTTTTTACATTTTTGTATCATAATATCGCATGCTTTATGAATAATAGAGAAGTTGGAAAATACACCAACCGTTTCAACCGTGAAATCAAAACTATCTGGAACAATAATACGCTTAGCATCAAGAAGAAACCAATTTTTCTTTTCATATTCAATATCCTCTTCTGACATGCCAGATTTGACCAGTTCCTTTTTTTTGTCATTCCATACATCGGTTGCTTTTACTGTATCCATGGTAGCACCATAAGCACACGTGGAAACTATATTATACATACCATCTTGCTTAGCAGTGCCCATGTCTAAATAAGCGTTAAACTGAATATATTCGCCTTCAATGTTTTCAGATAGTTTAGGACGCATTCTGGTAATAGGAATATAATCACCTGTCAATCTATCTGGAGGGAAAATTTCTTTGACAGCCGTAGAAGACAAATATTTATCAGTCGAAATGTTTTTAATTTTAAAATCTTCAGTGGTTAATAGTTGAATAGTATCTGTGTCGTTTTTCTTATCGACTTCAATAACATATTCTTGGTAAGGGAAATCAACGTCGGTAATATGAATAGGAACACAACCTAATCTTTGCTTAATAATTTCATTATTGAGACGAGTAGTATTAGCAATAATATCAACCTTACTTTCACTGTGTGGAAAAGTTCTAAAAACAAGTGTAGGAATATCTGCTAGAACAATTCGCCTAAGAGAATTTGCTAAACTATGATTAATATTCGTCATAGTAAATGACAAAGTATTGTTTTCTTCGGCGTTAATTTTAATAATAGGCTCCATTGTCGCAATTATATATATGATTATATTTATTGTTTATATTATTATATCAATTTTTTTAGAAATATTTATAATCAATCAACTATGTTTCAAATAAAACAGTTATAATCAACTATATTTCAAATAAAATATTTAGTAAAAAAATGAGTTTAAATATATGTTTAATAATTAAGTTAGTATATTAATGAGTTGTATATTATATTATAGTAATTATTGCGATAAATGTAAAAATATTCTACGAACCGTTGGAAATAGTCAATTAAAAGACGACATTCATTTTATTTGTATTGATAAGCGAGTAAAAAACCCTGAAAATGGGGCAATATATGTAATTTTAGAAAACCAACAAAAGGTGATACTGCCACCACAAGTTCAAAAAGTTCCAGCCATGTTACTGTTAAAAGAAGGGAATAAAGTTATCTTTGGAAATGAGATTACAGCTAAAATTAAACCTAGAGAAGAATACGTAAATGCAAAGGCAAGTGGATTTAACGGAGAGCCCATGGCATTTGCTTTGGGTAATGATAATGTAGGTGGATTTGGCGTAGCAAGTGATACCTTTAGTTACTGGGACCAAGGTAGTGAAGAATTATTAGCCAAAGGAAACGGTGGAACGAGACAAATGTATAATTATGCGACCGTAGATTATAAAAATTCCATAGAAACTCCACCGGATACTTGGAGTCCGGATAAAGTAAGCGAAAATTCTTACAAAGATATGGAAGAACAAAGAAATAACGATTTACGTATTCAAGCTATGAACAAACCGGCCGGTGTATAGTTGAAATATATTACCCATTACACAAATAACTATATTTATATTATATGCGATAAATACATTTAAAAATAAAAGTTCATACTAATACAAATGGATAAATCGACGATTTTAAAGGCATTCAACAACCAGTTTGAGGAGTTTTTGGAAGACGTAGAGGTCTTGTTTCCAAACAATACGGATATCAAGACAAGCAAGACCGGATTAACTATGCTAAGAAAGGCAAATCCCAAGATGATAGTTTCAGTATGGTATAGGTATATTTGTTTGAAATATGAGGATGAAATTGAAAAGGAGAATTTGGATTATTTTTTAACCAAGGATTATTCATCTGATTTGAAGATGGACGAAGGTGCCGCGAACAAGGTTCTAGAAGGAATTGACAAGATTAGAGAACCTTTAAGACATCTAGACGTGGTCAATAGAAAGAAGACAATTCAGTATTTGAAGAATTTAAACCAGTTATCAAAAATATATAGCAACTAAATTAATTTAATATTAGTTTGATTTAAACATAAGTGATTATTTTATTTATAGATGTCTAAACCAAGCAAAGAAACCGACAATTCAACTGAAATAACCGAAGATTTTGTAAAAGTTATTTATGATTTGATAAATGACATTTTATTTGCGTTTCCAGAATTTAAACAAGGACTACATTTAGATTTACATAACATTAAAGAGACGCGCGATGAGGATAGTATTCGCTCTGTTTACGAACACATAAAATTGGTGTTTCCCGAAAGATTTTTCGATATTTTATACAAGAATGAGGATATGTTCTCAAAGGAGGAGATAAATACAGAGTTCTTGCCAGGGATAGACTTTAAGGATTTATGGAAAGCGGATATTAGTAATAGCACGAAAGAAACCATATGGAGGTATTTACAAATCATCTTATTTTCAGTCATTGGAAAGGTAAATTCGCAAGAATCATTTGGTGAAGCTGCGAAATTATTTGAGGCAATAAATGAGGATGAACTAAAACAAAAGTTGGAGGAAACCATGAATAATTTACAGAATATGATGGGCGATAATGGTCCTATTGATGTATCTGGCATAAATTTAGACCAGTTGCCTAACCCGGATGACATTCAAGATCATTTAAGTGGCATATTGGATGGTAAATTAGGTAAATTAGCAAAGGAGATAGCAGCAGAGACTGCCGCAGAATTAAACATAGATGCTGAAAACGCAACGTCTATAAATGATGTATTTCAAAATTTATTTAAAAACCCGGGAAAGTTGATGAGTTTAGTCCAAAATGTAGGAAGTAAACTAGATAGCAAGATTAAATCGGGCGAAATAAAAGAGAGTGAAATAATGCAAGAGGCAAGTCAACTATTAAGCAAGATGAAAGATATTCCTGGTATGGGAGATATTCAATCCATGATGAAAAAGATGGGTTTAGGTAGAAGAGGTGGCGGTGGTGGAGGTGAAGGTGGAGGAGGAGGAGGATTAGACGAATTGGCTAATCTGGGCCAAATGATGGCTAATATGGGTGGTTTAGGTGGTGGAAAGTTAAATTTAGGAGCCATGTCAAACGCGTTAAATCAAAATATGAAGAAGATGGAGACGAGAGAAAAACTGGTACAACGAGCAAAGGATAAATCCGCACAAAGAAAAATAGAGATGAAAACCGAGGCTGAAAGATTATCAGTTTTACCGGATATGAAACCCCTGACTGATAATGAGCTTGAGGAATTGGTTTTTTCGATTGAAGGTGAAAAACCAGAAAAGTCAATGAGAACGAGTAAAGTGTCATCCGGTGATAGTTCTACAAATAATGTAGGCGATAATAAAAACAAGAAAAATAAAAAGAAGGGGAAAAAATAAAAAATAAATAAATAAGAATATATATATAATGTCATTAGAAAACACTAATATTTGGTTAAACAATCCATTGGTATTAATGAAAAAAGGACAACTAAATCAAATATGGCCAAAACAAAATATGAATATAAACGAAAAAATAAATGCCATCACAAGATTGGTAATAATATTATCTATTTTAGGATTTTTAGTAACTCAAAACTACAACTTTTTTATAACAGGTATTATAACTTTAGGTATAATAATGGTTCTGTATTATGCTAGAGATTATAAGAGTAGTAGTAATGTGAATTCTATGAAACAATCATCGGTCGAAGGATTTACCAATCCAAAGGTTTACAAGGCTTTGAAGGATAATTTTACAAATCCGACCCAGACAAATCCGTTGATGAATGTATTGTTACCCGAAATACAAGATAATCCTAAGCGAAAGATGGCAGCTCCGGCATATAATAAAGCAGTTGAAAAACAAATAAATAAAACGACGGCAGATTTTGTCGTCTCGAATTTTGATAATGATCCGGAGATTAAGAAAAAATTATTTTCTAATTTAGGAGATAGTTTAGAATTTGAAAATTTTGGTCAATATAATTTTTATGCGACAGCGAATACAAGAGTTCCCAACGACCAAACGAGTTTCGCTGATTTTTGTTACGGGGATATGATATCAGGAAAGGAAGGAAATGACTTTGCTTTAATGAAAAATAATCCTAGAATAGGTTCTATAGTTGGACAAAGTTAAAGGTCAGTCAGTGCCTGAACAATGAATGAAGGAAGGAATGAAAAATGAAGGAAGGATTGAACAATGAATGAAGTAATGAAATGATTAAACACAAACTATAGTAAGTAAAACAAACTATAGTAAGTAAAACTATAGTAAGTAAAACTATAGTAAGTAAAAATAAATATATATTTAAGAAAAATATTATTAAATATATATATATAAATGTCTGCTTTTACAAAAGATTTCACATTTGATAGTTTATCCAGAATTGGTGATGACAGTTGTGGATTAAGCCAAAGAAATATTCAAAATACAACTCAATCTAATTATCTATTAACCAACTTTTTCTCTCAAGATTGTGGTATGAAGAGACCGATTGAATTTGCTACGACACAGCCCAATATTAATTTTAAAGGTGGTTATCAAGTAGGTGCCGGAGGATGTAACATTGATGACAATAGCGATTTATTAATTGGAACTATTAATACACATCCAAAATGTCGCATCAGCTTGTATGAGCGCCCTTTCAAAACAGTTCCCTTTTTAGGAAGAGGTTCCTCAAATCCTGTATTGGAATCACATATTCAACAAGGTGATATGATAACCAATAAGAAGAGCATTAACACAACTACGGAACAATCATATATTCCTTATTTGAATTATCCTTTGTTGCCTTCTATTGCCAATTCTATTACAAATCCGGCTAATTTAGTCGAAGGTGTAGCAGCAGAAGGATGGATCAGAGGAGGTGTTCCTTCTAGAGAATTACAAAAAGATAAAGACTACAAGTCTGGTCACTCTCCTAACCAATATTAAAACAATATGAAAGGAATATTAAAACAATATTAAAACGATATTAAATGAATATTTTACACAACAATAAACGTAAAAAGGTTTAAAAATGAATGAATAATATTATGTAAATGAGTATTCTACATTTAGATTATATTTGTACATACAAGATGATAACCGAGGACGATGAAGATGAAAAAGGATTCCGTGAATTAATGTATCAAATGCAATATTTACAGTTATTTGGACTACAAACATTTGACGAAACAATCATAGGTGAAAAAATAGAAGCTGTTTATAAACAATTAGAAAACGAATCCTTTCTAGATGAATTATTTGAATTTCATACATATAAAGATTACATGTCGAAGGAGTTCATGTTTAGAACATTGTTTTCATATGAATACCTTGACATATTCCATAAATTATTGTATAATTATTTTAAAAAAAAATCCATTGAAAGCAACATTATTGAATTGAAACAAGCTATAAGAGAAAATTTAGACGAGAGAATAAAAGAAATGCCAAAATAATATTCGCTTGCCGAATGATAAAATACAATTTATTACTATATAAAAATATATTGTATTATAGTATACTATACTAATATGGCTTCAACCCGTAATAAAAATACACCTAATGACTATTGTCTTCAACAACGTAGTTACATGGATTCATCATTATATACTGATTATAAATATTCTCAGGTAGGTCGTGCTTATACAAATGCATTGCCTACTATGGGTATTACTCCTAGTCATATGCCAAGAGAAGCTTTTTCGCACAATTCAGTGGAGATAGAGTCGGCCTTATTTGGAATTAATTCCACGAATTTAGTAACTCCTGAGAAGCCAATTGTACCTCAACTAATTCAATTACCAGAACAGTCTTACTTCAATAGATTACCAGTATATATGCCTGAACATATGGTTGTTCAGACTGACCAACGCCCATTCCCTATACCAAAGTAATACATAATATACTATTATTACCGAAAGTTAGTAATATAAGTTATTTAAGAAATAATATAGGAGCAGATAAGTAATTGGCGTTCTAGTTTGTAAGAACAACTACTTTTTTATAAAATTAACAGGTTATTAAGCAAAAAAGTATCGTTTAATTACAATATTTTAACGAAATATTAGTATATACATAAACTATATATACTAATAATGTCTTATCCAAATTATAATAAATTTAATCAATATGTTACATGTTGTAAGCCAATCGGGGCTCAAGGTGCTAGCGGCGCGCCCGGACCGATTGGTCCGATTGGTCCGATTGGTCCTCAAGGATTACAAGGTGCTCAAGGTTCTGTTGGTGCCCAAGGACCTCAAGGCGCCCAAGGAAAAGACGGAAATTTTGGAGGAGCAACATTTGATTATACATTTGATATTTCTACCAACGCAACCGACCCCGGGACTGGATTTGTGAGATTAAATGATGTATCGCAAAATATATCTACGGAAATATATATTGACAGTGAAAATGACGCAGGTGATAACATAGATAATTTTTTACAAACCATTTTAAGTGTTAGTTCACCAATTAAAGGATTTGTTCGTATCACCAAAAAGTTTGACAGTACAAGCTTTTTATTATTTCAAATAAGTAATTTAATTGATAATACTGGTTGGTGGACAATTAACGTAACAAATCAAGCCTTTTCTAGTGTTAGTCCGTTTGTTAATTTAGACGATGTGTTAGTTAGTTTTGTAACATCCGCGGATACTGGAGCTCAAGGAGCGACTGGAGCGCAGGGAACGATTGGAGCACAAGGAAATACAGGTGCGCAAGGCAGTACAGGAGCGCAAGGTAATACAGGAGCGCAAGGCAGTATAGGAGCGCAAGGCAATACAGGATCGCAAGGCAATACAGGAGCACAAGGTGCTACAGGAGTTCAAGGAAGTACAGGAGCACAGGGTAACACAGGAGTTCAAGGAAGTACAGGAGCGCAAGGCAATACAGGAGCGCAAGGAAGTATAGGTGCGCAAGGAAATACAGGAGCGCAAGGAAATATAGGAGCACAAGGTAATACAGGAGCGCAAGGCAATACAGGAGTTCAAGGAAATACAGGAGCACAAGGTGTTACAGGAGTTCAAGGAAGTACAGGAGCACAAGGCAATACAGGAGCACAAGGTAATACAGGAACGCAAGGTAATACAGGAGCGCAAGGCAATACAGGAGCACAAGGCAATACAGGAGCACAAGGTGTTACAGGAGTTCAAGGAAGTACAGGAGCACAAGGCAATACAGGAGCACAAGGTAATACAGGAGCGCAAGGTAATACAGGAGCGCAAGGCAATACAGGAGCACAAGGTGTTACAGGAGTTCAAGGA
>Ga0209702_10004532_pt1 | contig 20022 bp, 17 predicted proteins | sample FRY01_FD_187210 | JGI IMG/M metagenome (GOLD analysis project Ga0209702, IMG submission 187210) | Freshwater microbial communities from Lake Fryxell liftoff mats and glacier meltwater in Antarctica - FRY-01 (SPAdes) (version 2) | ecosystem: Environmental > Aquatic > Freshwater > Ice > Glacier...
AATGGCGGGGCCAGAGGAATGGTCATCGAAGGGCGTTGGTCGCAAGATCAGGGCCCGGAACAAAATCCGGCTTACAGGCCATCCGCACATTTTATGCCCTTAGCCGACCTTGTTGGCGCACGGATGCAGGCGCGACCGCACGGTTTTTGGCCCTTTGCGGCTGGGCCTGCCGAGGGCAAAAAACTTCGCCCAAAACCAAGATTAGCACGTTGACTCTGCAAGCGGTCGTGGGCATAAGCGCGGCTCAATAGGATTTCGCGGGGACAGGTCTTTGTCACTCGCGCGCAGGAGAGACGATTATGGCGAAACCGGCGACAATCAAGATCCGCCTGAACTCGACGGCAGGCACAGGGCACTTTTATGTGACCAAAAAGAATGCCCGCACCATGACCGAAAAGATGGTTGTACGCAAATACGACCCGGTCAAGCGCGAGCATGTTGAATATAAGGAAGGCAAGATTAAGTAAGATCTGCCCTGACTTTACGAGATGAGGCCGCGCCATTTGGTGCGGCTTTTTTCGTTTCTGGGGGGGGCGGAATGGCGGCTATGAAATGGCAGGGTGTTGCGGGCTGTGCTGCCGCAGGGGCGGGATGCCCAAATGAAAAAGGCCGGGGCTTCCCCCGGCCTTGTCCGTATCCCAGGGCGTGCGCTTAGTTGCGGTTGCCAAGGAAAGACAGCAAGAACATGAACATGTTGATGAAGTCGAGGTACAGGCGCAGAGCACCCATGATGGCCGACTTGCCCAACCATTCGCTGTCTGCCTGCTGAGCATGTGCTACATATTCATTCTTGATCGACTGCGTGTCATAGGCGGTTAGACCCGCAAAGATCAGCACGCCGATGGTGGAAATTGCGAAGGCCAGCGCCGAGGAGGCGAGGAAGATGTTCACAACCATCGCCACGATCAACCCGATCAGGCCCATCATCAAGAAGGTGCCCATGCCGGACAGGTCTTTCTTGGTGGTGTAGCCATAAAGCGACAGACCCGCGAAGGCGATTGACGTGATCAAGAAGGTCTGCGCGATTGACGTGCCGGTGTAGACGAGGAAGATCGACGAGATGGACACGCCCATCGCCGTGGCGAAAGCATAAAAGAACAGCTGTGCTGCGGCAACCGACAGGCGGTTGATCATCGCGCTGAAGGCAAAGACCATGACCAAGGGCGCAAACATCACGACCCATTTCAGGGGCGAGAGATAGAGTGTCTGGCCAAGTGCTGTCAGCATCGTGCCATTGCCCATCTGCACTGTCGCCAGCGCCGGATCGGTCGTGGTGGCAAGCCCGGAAATGGCCCAAGCCGCTGCACCCGTCATCAGCATGCCAACGGACATCAGCCCGTAAACCTTGTTCATATGGGCGCGAAGGCCCGCATCGATCTGTGCGCTGCGGGTGCCTGCGCCGACCGAATTGATAGTTTGATATTGAGCCATTTAAGCCTCCGATTGAAACGCCCCTCGGGTTTTGGTGTCTTATAAACCCGCCTGACTCAGAATATTGGGGGTATGGGCTGCAATATCAAGTGTTTTGCGTGGGAAATCTTTCGGATTTCTGGGGGAAGCCGCGCAGGGACGGCTTTGGGCGCTGTGCCAAGCGGACAGGACGGGCCTGCGGCGCAGGTATTTTTTGCCAAGATGAAAGCGGGGTCAGATTTCCGCGCGCATCTGGTAGCCGGGGGCGTAGCACAGCCGGACGGAAGTGATGGGCAAGGCGCCCGCCCAGGTGGTGCGGTCTATGGTGAACAAGGGCGCGCCGGGGGCGCAGTTGAGATGTGCGGCGATGGCCTGCGGGGCGGCGATGGCGCTGAAGCCGAAATCCCCCGATGAGAAGGCCGCGTTTTGCACCAGCCATTCATTGGCGCTGAGGGTGGTGAGATCGGTTTTTGTGATGTCCGGCACCGCATCGGGGTTGACCCAGCGATCCTCAAGACAAAAGGGGCTGGCGTCTGCCAGATGCAGGGCGAGGATGTGGGTCATCCGGGCATCGGGCGGCAGTTTCAGCTTTTGCGCCACTGAAGATGGGGGCGGCGCGATATACCGATCCAGCAGGCAGTAACCGTAGGTTTGGCCACGTGCCTCTACATCCAAGCGGATAATGGGGATATCGAAAGTCGCTTTGCGGACCGGATGCAAGGGCACGCGGGTACCGGCCTTGCGGCGACGTTCCAGCAGCCCTGCCTTTGCCAGATCGCGCAGAGCGCGGTTGACGGTGGCACGCGCGCAGCCAAGCTCCGCTGCCAGATCCGCCTCATGCGGGATTTGCGCGCCGGGGGGCCATTCGCGCGCCCGGATGCGGCGCAATGCCTCGGCCTGAACCGATTGCCAGGTTGTCGCTGTCATAGGCTGCGCAGTTTGGTGACGCATTCGGTATATGCCGCCGTTACGGCGTCATGGGCGTGGTGGCGACCGTTTGTGACCAGATGGCGACCTGCGGACCACAGGTCAGTCACCATCCTGTCATCCCCTGCAAAGATATAGGCGTCCAAGGTTGTATCACCCTGATGTCCTGCCATATCGGGGCTTGTACCGCTGAGGGCCACCAGATCCGCCAGCTTGCCCACCGCAATTGCCCCCGCGTCCCGCCCTGCCGCCTGCGCGCCGCCGCGCGCTGCCCCTTCAAACAGCACCCGCCCGGTAGAGCGGTGCTCGGTCGCCAGTGCCGCGCGAGAGTGGTCGCGCAGCCGTTGGCTATAGTCCAGCGTGCGGAGTTCTTCGGAAAGGGCGATTCGGATATTGCTGTCAGAGCCAATTCCCCAGCGCCCGCCATGGGCGGCGTAGGCGACCCCATCAAAAATCCCGTCCCCCAGCGAGGATTCGGTGATCGGGCAAAGCCCTGCCACCGCCCGCGTTTTTGCAAGTGCGAGGGTTTCATGCGGCTGCATCTGGGTGCAATGGATCAGGCACCAGCGGTCGCTGACATCGGCATTGGCCAGCAGCCATTCGGTGGGGCGCGCGCCGCGATGGGCCAACACCTCATCAACCTCGGCCTTTTGTTCGGCCAGGTGCATGTGGATCGGGACCGCGGGGCGCAGGCTGGCGGCTATGGCCAGCCCTTCCACGGATACAGCGCGCAAGGAATGGGGGGCCACGCCCAGCACCGTGTCGGCGGGCAGGGAGGTGAGGGCGGTTGCTGCCCCTTCCATCACTGCGGCGAATTGATCGGGGGTGTTGCCAAAGCGGTTTTGGCCGGGGCCAAGGGGGCGGCCATCGCAGCCGCCAAATTGATAAAGGACGGGCAACAGCGTAAGACCCAAGCCCGTTTGCGCTGCCGCCGCCGCGATACGCAACGCCATTTCCGCTGGATTGTCATAAGCTTGTCCGCCGGGGGCGTGGTGCAGATAGTGGAACTCGGCCACGGCGGCAAAGCCTGCCTCGGCCATTTCCACTTGCACGAAGGCAGTGATGGTTTGCACGTCATCGGGCGTGAGCCGATCCAGAAAGCGATACATCAACTGCCGCCATGTCCAGAAACTGTCGCGCGGATCGGGGCCGCGCCGTTCCGTCAGCCCCGCCATGGCGCGCTGGAAAGCGTGGGAATGCAGGTTGGTGGGGGCGGGCAGCAACAGACCCAGGCGTTGGCCCTGTGGGGCTGTGTCGGCCTCAATCGCGGTGATTTTGTCGCCTGTGATGGTCACGCGGACGTCGCTGGCCCAGCCCTCCGCCAGCAGCGCTTGTTCCGCCCAGAGTGTTGTCATGACCCGCCTCCGCCATGTTGACAGATTTAATATGTGCATACATAATAATGACAACTTTGGGGGAATCAAGATGGAAATCGGGGCCGAGGTGGTGATCCTTGGGGGCGGTGTTGCAGGGGCGGGGGCGTTTTTGCAGGACGGCGCCGTGGTTCTGGACGGCGGGCGCATTCTTTGGGTGGGCGCGCGCGCGGACCTGCCAGACGATTATCGCCGCTGGCCGCAAGCGGACCTGCAAGGCCGTCTTGTCACCCCTGCTTTCATCGATTGCCACACCCATATCGTCCACGCTGGCCACCGCGCGCGGGAGTTTGAGATGCGGCTGCAAGGTGCCAGCTACGAGGAAGTCGCGCGGGCGGGGGGTGGGATCATGTCCACCGTCACCGCAACCCGCGCCGCGGATGAGGATAGCCTTGTGGCGCAGGCCTTGCCGCGATTGGACGCTCTGATTGCGGAAGGGGTGTCTTGTGTCGAAATCAAGTCCGGCTATGGGCTGGATGTGGAGACGGAGCTGCGGATGCTGCGCACGGCCCGCCGTTTGGGGCGGTTGCGTCCGGTGCGCATCGTCACAACGTTTCTGGGTGCGCATGCTGTGCCTGCTGAATACAAGGGCCGCGCGGATGCCTATATCGACGATGTCTGCATCGCCGCCCTGCGGGCCGCCCATGCCGAAGGTTTGGTGGATGCGGTGGATGGGTTTTGTGAAGGCATTGCTTTTGATCCTGCCCAAATCGCCCGGGTGTTTGATGTGGCGCAGGGTCTTGGCCTGCCCATAAAGCTTCATGCCGAACAGCTTTCCCATCTGGGGGGCTGTGCAATGGCCGCGCGCTATGATGCTGTGTCGGTGGATCATGTGGAATATGCGACTGATGCGGATGCGGCAGCGCTGGCGGAAGCGGGCTCGGTCGCGGTGTTGCTGCCGGGTGCCTTCTACGCCATCCGCGAAACCCAAATGCCCCCGGTGAATGCGTTTCGCCAGCATGGCGTGCCGATGGCGCTGGCCACCGATTGCAATCCGGGGTCGTCGCCGCTCAACTCGCTTTTGCTGGCAATGAACATGGGTTGCACCCTGTTTCGCCTGACGCCGGAGGAGGCGCTGCGCGGGGTGACCGAACACGCGGCACGGGCCTTGGGGCTGCGCGATACCGGGGTGGTCGCGCCCGGAATGCGCGCCGATCTGGCGATCTGGAATGTCGGGACGCCTGCAGAATTGGCGTATCGCTTTGGCTTTAACCCGCTGTATCGGCGGATATTTGGGGGCGTGATATGCGGCTGACACCGGGGGTGACCACGCTTGAACAGTTGGAAACCCTGTGGCGCGGTGCGGGGGTCGCAACGCTCGACCCTGCAGCGCGCGCAGGGGTGGAACATGCGGCGGCACAGGTGGCCGCAGCCGCCGCTGGCACAGAGGCGGTTTACGGTGTGAACACCGGCTTTGGCAAACTCGCATCGGTCAAGATTGCCAAGAAGGATACAGCAACCCTGCAACGCAACCTGATCTTGTCGCATTGCTGCGGCGTGGGCGACGCACTGGACGAGCGCGTGACCCGTTTGATGATGGTGCTGAAGCTGCTGTCTTTGGGGCGCGGGGCTTCGGGCGTGCGCTGGGACGTGATCGCGCAGATTGAGGCGCTGCTGGCCCATGGGGTGATCCCGGTGATCCCGGGGCAAGGGTCGGTTGGCGCGTCCGGCGACCTTGCCCCTTTGGCGCATATGACTGCGACGATGATTGGCGAAGGTGAGGCGTTTTATCAGGGCCGCCGCATGGCCAGTGGTGACGCGCTGAAGGCTGCGGGGATTGCACCTTTGGTGCTTGGCCCCAAGGAAGGGCTGGGGCTGATCAACGGCACACAGTTTTCCACCGCTTTGGCTTTGGTGGGGGTGTTTGAAGGCTGGCAAAATGCCCGCGCGTCGCTTGTGACTGCTGCCATGTCCACCGATGCGATCATGGGATCGACAGCACCGTTGCAGCCCGAAATCCATGCCCTGCGCGGCCATCGCGGCCAGATTGATGTGGCAGCGGCCTTGCGCGCCATCATGGCAGGGTCCGAGATCCGTGACAGCCATGTGGAGGGGGACAGCCGCGTGCAAGACCCCTATTGCATCCGCTGCGTGCCACAAGTCGTAGGGGCCGCGGTGGACCTTTTGCGCTTTGCCGCCATCACACTTGAAATTGAGGCGAATGCGGTGACCGACAACCCCTTGGTGGTGTCTGCGGGCATCATTTCGGGTGGCAACTTCCACGCCGAACCCGTTGCTTTTGCAGCCGATATCATCGCCCTGGCACTGGCGGAAATCGGCGCCATTGCACAGCGCCGCGTGGCCTTGATGGTGGACCCGACCCTAAGCCATGACCTGCCGCCGTTCCTTACGCCCGCGCCCGGCCTCAACTCCGGCTTCATGATTGCCGAGGTGACAACGGCGGCGCTGATGAGCGAGAACAAACACCTCGCCAACCCCTGTTCCACCGATAGCACGCCGACATCGGCCAACCAGGAAGATCATGTCTCCATGGCCGCCCATGGCGCGCTCCGCCTGCTGCGGATGAACGCGAACCTGTCGGTCATTCTGGGGGTGGAGGCATTGTGCGCGGCCCAAGGCTTAGGCTTTCGCGCGCCGCTGCAAACCTCTGCACCCTTGCAAGCCGCTATCGGCGCGATCCGCGCCGTCTCTCCCTCCTTGACCGATGACCGGTATCTTTCCCCTGATATCGAGGCTGCAACAGCGCTAATTCGGGGCGGCCAGATGGCCCGGGCCGCCGGGATCGATTTTGCGCTGTGAAAAAGCCGCAAACCCAATCAAGGTCGGTCCCGCAAAGATTTTCAAAAATCGAACTTTCAGCTTGGCATTTAGAGCCCTTATGGGCGGAAAAACTACCAAAAACAGAACAATTAGCGTATAATTCGCGCAGCAGGACTGTCTCGCCACCCCGCCCAGCGATCGCCCCCATCCCTCCCGCCGCCCTGCGGCCCTGACCGGAGCACACAATGACCAATCCGCGCCACAACACCCGCGACATTTATCCCGCCACCGGTACAGACATCACCGCCAAAAGCTGGCTGACCGAGGCCCCTTTGCGGATGCTGATGAACAATTTGCACCCCGATGTGGCCGAAAACCCGCATGAATTGGTTGTCTACGGTGGCATCGGCCGCGCCGCCCGCACCTGGGCGGATTTCGATAAAATCTGCGCCGCCCTGCGCGATCTGAACGATGACGAGACGCTGTTAGTGCAATCGGGCAAACCCGTGGGCGTGTTTCGTACCCACAAGGACGCGCCGCGCGTGCTAATCGCGAACTCCAACCTTGTGCCCCATTGGGCTACCTGGGACCACTTTAACGAACTCGATAAACGTGGGCTGGCGATGTACGGCCAGATGACCGCTGGGTCGTGGATCTATATTGGCACCCAAGGCATCGTACAGGGCACCTATGAGACGTTTGCCGAGGCTGGTCGTCAGCATTACGAAGGCTCGCTGAAAGGCAAATGGATTCTGACGGGCGGGCTTGGCGGCATGGGCGGCGCGCAACCGCTTGCCGCCGTGATGGCAGGGGCTTGTTGCCTCGCGGTGGAATGCGATGAGACCCGTATCGATTTCCGCCTCCGCACCCGCTATGTCGATGCCAAGGCGCAGACATTGGACGAGGCGCTGGCGATGATCGCCGATTGGACCGCGAAGGGTGAGGCGAAATCGGTGGGCCTTCTGGGTAACGCCGCCGATGTATTCCCCGAACTCTATAAACGCGGCGTGCGCCCCGATATCGTCACCGACCAAACCTCGGCCCATGATCCCCTCCACGGGTATCTGCCCCAGGGGTGGAGCGTGGCGGAATGGCGCGCCAAACAAGAATCCGACCCCAAGGCCGTGGAAAAAGCCGCGCGTGCAAGCATGAAAACCCATGTCGCAGCGATGGTGGATTTCTGGAACGCAGGTGTGCCCACGCTGGATTATGGCAACAATATTCGCCAAGTGGCGCAGGATGAAGGCTTGGAGAACGCCTTCGCCTTCCCCGGTTTCGTCCCCGCCTATATCCGGCCTTTGTTTTGCAAAGGCATCGGCCCGTTCCGCTGGGTGGCTCTGTCTGGCGACCCGGACGATATCTATAAAACCGATCAGGCGATGAAGGAGCTGTTCCCCGAAAACGAGCATCTGCACAATTGGCTCGACATGGCCCGCGACCGCATTGCATTCCAAGGCCTGCCCGCCCGCATCTGCTGGATCGGGCTTGGGGATCGCCACAAAGCGGGCCTCAAATTCAACGAAATGGTGGCAAGCGGTGAACTCAAGGCTCCCATCGTCATCGGCCGCGACCACCTCGATTCAGGCTCCGTTGCCTCGCCCAACCGCGAAACGGAGAGCATGAAGGACGGGTCTGATGCGGTGTCCGACTGGCCGCTTCTCAACGCACTTCTCAACACCGCGTCGGGGGCCACCTGGGTCAGCCTGCACCATGGCGGCGGCGTTGGCATGGGCTTTTCCCAGCATTCCGGCATGGTGATTGTCGCCGATGGCACCCCCGACGCCGCCCGCCGATTGCACAATGTGCTGTGGAACGACCCTGCCACGGGTGTGATGCGCCACGCCGATGCGGGCTATGACGTAGCCCTTGACTGCGCCCGCGATCACAACCTCAACTTACCGGGCATCTTGAAATAACGCGCAGCACCTTCATCTTGGCAAAAATACCTCACGGGGGGTCTGGGGGGCGTGAAGCCCCCCAGCGTTCGGCGCAAGGCGCGGGCGTTTTACGTCCAAACCCATCCTGCGGCGGGCTGCATCCAAAAACCCCCTTTGCGCCGCGTCAGCGATCAATCCGCGCCGCCATGATCGAAATCGCTTCTTGATACACACTGGCGGCGTTCCAATCCTTCAACACCGCATAGTTTGGCTGGCCTTTTTGATAGCCCGCCCCGGGCTGCCATCCCTTTTGCTGCAAGAAATGCGCGGTGGAGGCAAGCGCATCAATCCGGTTGTTGAGGTCAACCTTGCCATTTCCATCGCCGTCCACTCCGTATCTCAATGCATTTCCCGGCAAAAATTGCGTATGCCCCCATTCACCATGCCTGGCACCGACGGAAGTTGAGGTGATCGACCCTTTATCAACCAGAACCAGCGCCGCCATCATATGCGGGCGAAAGAAATCAGAGCGGCGGCAATCAAACGTCAGGGTAGAGATTGCGGCGACAATATTGGTGCTGCCCATATAGCCGCCGAAAGCGGTTTCCATGCCATGAATCGCCACCAAAACGCCGGCAGGCACGCCGTATTGCGCCTCCAACCCCGCGAACAGCTTGGCATTCTTGGACTTGTGGCTGCGCCCTTGCTTGACAATCGTATCAGCCCCGCGCACCGACATGAACTTGTCGATGGTGTATTTGAAGCTTTTCTGGTTGCGGTCCGCCGAAATCGTTTCCTTGGAATACTTGGTCGCCATCAAGGCCGCGATCCCGCGATCCCCAACCCCTTGCGCGCGCGCCTCACCTGCGATCTTTGCTTTCCACGCGTCATAGCCTGCCCCGGTGTTGGAACAGGTCGCCGCCTGGGCCCCCGCCCCGCCAAGACCCAGCAAAAGTGCAAACAGCACAGGTTTTACAATACGCATCTTGAAACTCTCCCCTTCATTCAAGGCGAATTGTACGTTGATATTCGCGCCTTTCAAGACCTGTTTGGGCAACGCAGGTTTGGCGGAGCAAGGCCGTCTCCCGAACCATGTCGGTGGCGACGCCGCGCAGGTGTCGGCCCCCTCAAGAAAGAAATTCCAGAGAGCGGCTCCAAAAATGGCAGAAGCGCATAGTTAAAGCTGTAGGTCTGCCCCCTGTTCGCTCCACCCTCGCACTTTTCTTTGCGTCATCGACGACCACGACCAAATTGCCAATGCGTGTCGAAAGGATGGTGATCAGCAGGCGCCAAAGTTTGAGTTGCCCCAGTTGCCCACCAGACCAAAGGACGCATTCTTGATGGTCGCCGCATAGACCATTCCGCGCAACTGTTCGTGGGAGGCGGCGCAGGGCGGCCCTAGCCCTGGCTATGGGTTTGTGCGGCTGTTACAGGCCGTGGGCCTTGTCTGGGATGTGAAAACCCCAGGGTTCGGGACCCGCGCGCGAAGGTTTGGCGCGGGTGCCTTTGGTTCAGACGAGTTTGCCCGCCGCCGTGATGCGGGTTTTGCCGCGAAGGTAAGGGTAAAGGGCCGAAGGCAGGTCCACCGACCCATCGGCCTGCTGCCCGTTTTCCAACACCGCGATCAGGCAGCGCCCGACAGCAAGGCCGGACCCGTTGAGCGTATGCACAAACTCCGGTTTGCCGCCCCCTGCGGGTTTGTATCGGGCGTTCATGCGGCGGGCCTGGAAATCACCGCACACCGACACCGAAGAAATCTCGCGGAATGTATTCTGCCCCGGCAGCCATACTTCAAGGTCATGGGTTTTGGTGGAGCCAAAGCCCATATCACCCGTACAAAGCACCATGACGCGGTAGGGCAGTTCCAGCTTTTGCAAAATTGCCTCGGCGCATTCGGTCATTCGGTCATGTTCGGCAAGTGAGGTTTCGGGCGTGGTGATGCTGACCATTTCCACCTTTTCAAACTGGTGCTGGCGCAGCATTCCGCTGGTATCGCGCCCCGCCGATCCGGCTTCGGACCGGAAGCATTGGGTGTGGGCGGTCATGCGGATGGGAAGCTGGGAGAAGTCCAGCGTGTCGCCTGCCACGGTGTTGGTCAGGGTGACTTCCGATGTAGGGATCAGCCACCAGCCATTGGTGGTTTGATAGCTGTCTTCGGCAAATTTCGGCAGGTTTCCGGTGCCAAACATCGCCTCATCCTTGACCAGAACCGGGGTCCATACCTCATTCAGGCCATGCTCCTCGATGTGCGTGTCCAGCATGAATTGCGACAGCGCGCGGTGGATGCGGATCATGGCCCCGCGCAGCACCACAAAGCGGCTGCCCGCCAGTTTGGCGGCGGTGGCGAAATCCAGACCGGGGAGGGCGGCGGGGATTTGGTAATGTTCCAATGGTTTGAAATCAAACGCGCGGGGGCTGCCCCAGCGGCGGGCCTCGACGTTATCCGCCTCGCCCTTACCATCGGGGACTTGGGGCAGGGGATGATTGTCGATGGTCATCAACAGTTCGCGCAATCGGGCGTCTTGCGCCGATGCCTCCTCATTCAGCGCGGCCACTTCGGCCTTTTTATCGGCCACCAAAGCGCGCAGCCGTTCAAATTCCGCATCATCCCCCCCGGCTTTGGCAGCGCCAACCTGTTTGGCAGCGGCATTCTGGGCGGCCTGTGCGGTTTCGGACGCCAAAATTCCGGCACGGCGGGCGGCGTCCAGCTGCAAGATCTGGGGCGACAGCGGGCTGATGCCGCGCCGCGCTAGGCTTGCGTCAAAAGCTTCGGGATTTTCGCGGATCGCTTTGATATCGTGCATTTCGGCGCCTCATTCTTTGGGTGGCACAGATATGCCCGATTGTGGGGGGGAGGGGAACGGGGAAAATCGGCAGGATGTTTGGGGGTCGGTCGGGGCAGGGGGGTGATGCGCCCAAGCCCATCCCGCGTCAAGACGGGCGGAAGGGGATTCCCTTTTTGGCGGATCGGTGCTAATTCCTATCCCAAGCGCCGGAATGAGCGCGGTTGAGACAGATCTAATTTGACGCTGTTCTGGTCCGGTTTTCCGGGACTAGGCATCGCGTTGGCAAGTCGTGGGGCGTCTATGTCCATTGAGCAGTCGGACCCGTTTTTCCGCGCGACGATGCGTCATTTTGCGGAAATGCGCAGCTCTGCGCCGCCTGCGTCCGCGCGGGGTCAAGCCTTTCCACAGGATTGGTTCGATCTGCCCGACAGCTTCATGGCCGATTTCGGGGCGATGTTCTATCTTGCCTCGCTGACCAGCTATCATCGGCCCCGTCCTTTGGCCGACCTGTTTGCCAGCTTTGAAGCCCCTTTGCGGCTTGGCCAGTACAAGCTGTTCCGATCGGAAGGTTTTGCCCGCGCGGGCATCACCTGGGCCGGGCTTTCCCCCGAAGCAGAGCGGCGCTTTGCCGTGGATCATGTGGGGCTTGCGCCGCAAGACTGGAATTCCGGCACATCGGTTTGGTTGGTGGATTTTCTGGCCCCTTTTGGCCATGTAGAGCAGATAATCCCGGTTTTGACGCAAAACCCTGATCTGACCTGCGTGCGCACACTTTGGCACAACAAAGACGGCACGCGCTACCCCATCGTGGAGTGGAGCCGGCCCGCTGTTGAAGACCCTGCGGGGGGAACTGCGGGCGGGTCTGCGGACGGATCTGCGGGTGCGGCCGTGCAGGTGCGGTCTTACGGTGTGGGCCAGTTTCGCCAGATGCTGGACGAGCTGCCCGCGTCCATTGCGCAACAGGAGGGCTCGCCATGGCCGCGCCCAACATAAGGGGCACCATCACAGGCTCAATTCTGGAGGACGGCGGTGCCATCGTGTCGGGCGCTTTGACCGATATCGGCAATCTTTCTGCCAACACTTGGGCGATCAATTCGGGGGCCAGCTTCGGGGCTGTCAGCATCAACGCCTCCGGGGTCTGGTCTTATGATCTGGATGATACCAACGCCACCGTGAACGCGCTGAAATTCGGCACTTTGACGGACACCTTCGTGGTGCGGGTTACGGATGCGCTGGGGAGCGATACGCAGCTGATCACCATCACCATCAACGGGGTGCCGTGTTTCACCGCAGGCACCTTGATTGAAACCGAGTTTGGCCCGCGCGATGTGGCGACACTGAAACCGGGAGACCTGATCTGGACGCAAGACGAAGGGTTGCAGCCTTTGCGCTGGCTGGGTCGGCGCAAAGTGCGCGCGGCGGACATGGCCGAGACTGACACGCTGGCCCCGGTGCGCATTCGGGCGGGCGCATTGGGCGGCAGCCTACCATGGCGCGATTTGCGCGTGTCGCGGCAACACCGGATGCTGGTATCGTCTGACATTGCAGCAAAGGTTTGTGGTGCTGCCGAGGTTTTGGTGCCTGCGATCCGGCTGGTTGGCCTGCCTGGGATTGCGTTGGATGTGTCCGGGCAGGAGGTGGAATACATCCATCTGTTGTTTGACTGTCACCAGATCGTGCTGGCCGAGGGGGCGCCGTCTGAAAGCCTTCTGTTGGGCGTGGAGGCGCTGAAAATGCTGCCCGAGGCTGCGCGGGAGGAGATTGCAGCTTTGTTCCCCGATGCGCAGGCCCGTACCACCCTTGGCCGGCCTGCCCGGATAATCCCGGACCGGCGCTGGCAAAAATCGCTTGTGGCACGTTCCAAGACTGTGGCGCTTTTGCCGCGCGGCTTTGGGCGCAAACAGGGTGGTGCGCCTTATATCACCGCCTTTGGCTGATCCATTTTTCGTGTTTTGGGGAAGGCTGAACAGGGGGGCAACTGCGGGGCCCAAACGCAGGGGTTGGACTGGCCAAAAGCGTTCCTATATGCCCCCTATGGCCCGCGTTTGCGCCGCCTTGCGAAGTTCGCGCGTCGGCTATAGGGTGCGCGGCGATAAAACAGGGCAAATGCCCCACCGACCGAGAGGATTTTTTGATGTTTGCAACCCCCGCCTATGCGCAGGCTGCCGGTGGTGCCGCTGGTGCCTTCACCTCGCTGATGCCGCTGATCCTGATCTTTGCGATCATGTATTTCCTGCTGATCCGCCCGCAGCAAAAGAAGTTGAAGGAGCACAAGGCGATGGTCGAGGCGCTGCGCCGTGGCGATCAGGTGCTGACCCAAGGCGGGATCGTGGGCAAAGTCATGAAAGTGGGCGAGGACGGGATTGTCGAGGTCGAGATTGCGGATGGCGTGAAGGTCAAGGTTCTTAAGCATACCATCGCGCAGGTCATGTCCAAAACCGAACCGGCTGCGGCCTGAGTTCAGAAAGCCTTATCCCATGTTGCAAATCCCGTTGTGGAAACGTGTCATCATTTTTGGGCTTTGCGTCCTTGGGGTGATCATGACCGCGCCAAACCTGTTCTATGCACAGGTGGAAACGCATAATGACGCCGTGGCGGCGGTGGAAGCAGCGGGGGGTGCGGCCACGCCGGAACAGACGGCAGCGATTGCCGAATGGCCGTCCTTCCTTCCGTCAAACCTTCTGAACCTTGGACTTGATCTGCGCGGCGGCGCGCATCTGCTGGCCGAGGTGCAGGTGGCCGATGTCTATGCCGCCCGGATTGACGGCATGTGGCCGGATGTGCGGGATGCTCTGCGCGATGTGCGTGGCGAGGTTGGCAATGTGCGCCGCCAACCTTCGGTGGAAGGCGTTTTGCGTGTGGCAATCACCAACCCCGAGGCCATGCCTGCGGCCTTGGCGGCGGTGCAGGCCCTCGCAACCCCGGTGGTGACGCTGACCGGGATCGGGCAGAATGACATTGAAGTCACGGCGGAAGGCGACACCATTGTGGTGCAACTGTCCGAGGCAGAACGCGTGGCCAGTGACACTCGCACGATCCAGCAATCGCTGGAAATTATCCGCCGCCGTGTCGATGCGGCCGGCACCCGGGAGCCGACGATCCAGCGCCAAGGCGAGGACCGTATCTTGATTCAAGTTCCGGGCATCGGGTCTGCGTCCGAACTCAAAGCCTTGATCGGCACCACGGCCAAGTTGACCTTCAACCCCGTTGTGGGGCGCACGGCCGATGCAGGGGCCAACCCCGGCGCGCGCAACCTGCTTTTACCGTCGATGGACGAGCCAGGACAATTTTATATCGTCGAGCAAACCCCCGTGGTCACGGGTGAGGATTTGACCGACGCACAACCCGCCTTCGATTCCAACAACCGCCCCGCAGTCAGCTTCCGGTTCAACCCATCAGGCGGGCGCAAGTTTGGCGATTACACCGCCAACAACATCGGTAGCCCTTTTGCGATTGTGCTCGATGATGAAGTGATTTCTGCCCCGGTTATTCAGGCCCATATCTCGGGCGGGTCAGGGATCATCACAGGGCGCTTTTCGGTTGAGGAAAGCACCAATCTGGCGGTGCTTTTGCGGGCAGGGGCCTTGCCCGCCGAAATGACATTTCTGGAAGAACGCACTGTCGGGCCTGAACTGGGCCAGGACAGTATTGATGCCGGACGTTTGGCGTCCTTGGTGGCGATGGGGGCGGTCGTTTTCTTCATGATCGCGTCTTATGGCTGGTTCGGGGTTATGGCGACCGCAGCACTGGGTTTCAACGTGGCGCTGATTTTCGGCACCCTCAGCCTGATCGGGGCCACGCTGACCCTGCCGGGGATCGCTGGTATCGTGCTGACCATCGGCATGGCGGTGGATGCCAATGTGCTGGTGTTCGAACGCATCAAGGAGGAGTTGAAAACCGCAAGGGGGCCTGCAAGGGCGATTGAGCTGGGCTATGAAAAAGCCCTGTCCGCGATTGTCGATGCCAACGTGACCACCTTTATCATCGCGGTCATCTTGTTCATGGTCGGTTCTGGCCCGGTGCGAGGGTTTTCGGTAACACTTGGCATCGGGATCATCACTTCCGTCTTTACCGCGATCTTTGTGACGCGGCTTTTCGTGGCAACGTGGTTCCATTACCGCCGCCCCAAAACCATCGAAGTGTAAGGGTAAACCCATGCGTTTGAAACTTGTTCCGGACCAGACGAATTACAACTTCTTCGGCTATGCGCGTATCACCTTCGGGGCCTCGGTTGTGGCGGTGATCCTGTCGGTGATCCTGATTGTTACCATGGGGCTGAATTTTGGTATCGATTTCAAGGGCGGCACCACAATCCGCACCGAAAGCACCAAGGCCGTGGACGTGGGCGCCTACCGCGCTGCGATGATCCCATTGGGCCTTGGCGATGTTTCAATCACCGAGGTGTTCGACCCCGGTTTTGGGCCTGAGAAAAACGTGGCCATGGTGCGGATTCAGGCGCAGGACGGGTTCGAGGCGGTCACGCCCGAGCTGATCTTGTCGGTGGAGCAGGCTTTGCAAGGGGTGGACCCGTCCATCACTTTCCCATCGGTGGAATCGGTGGGGCCGAAAGTGTCGGGCGAATTGATCTGGTCCGCGATTTTGGCGGTGGTGGGGGCGCTGACGGCGATCCTGATTTATATCTGGTTGCGGTTTGAATGGCAGTTTGCGGTTGGGGCCGTGGTGTCGCTGGCGCATGATGTGATTGTCACCGTGGGTATCTTCGCGCTGTTTCAGATCAAGTTTGATCTTGCGGTGATTGCGGCCTTGCTGACGATTCTGGGTTATTCGATCAACGATACCGTGGTGGTTTTTGACCGGTTGCGAGAGAACCTGATAAAGTTCAAGACGACCCCGCTTATCGAGGTGATGAACCTTTCGGTGAACGAGACTTTGAGCCGGACGGTCATGACCTCGGGCACCACGCTGATTGCGTTGATTGCCCTGCTGGTTCTGGGCGGCGATGTGATTCGCGGCTTTACCTTTGCCATCGCCTTCGGCATCGTGATCGGCACTTATTCCTCGGTCTATGTGGCGAAAAACGTGGTGCTGTACCTCGGTGTTACGCGCGATTGGACCAAGAAGGACGACAAACCCGGCACCCAGTTTTCCAATATTGATGCGTGATCCATGCGGCTGACAGAAGTGACCTATGATAACGCCCAGCCCATAGACAGCTATGGGCCGGGGTTTTTCCGGATCGCGGGCGCGATTATCCGCGGGCCTGTGCTGGTGACTCCTTGGGATGCCGGGCCCTGGGGCGGAATGATTGACACGGCAGGCCCTTTGGCGCTGGCTGGCAAAATTGATGTGCTGTTCGTTGGCATGGGCGCCGAGATTGCCCATGTGCCGCCATCGTTTCGCGCAAGTTTGGAGGAGGCGGGGATCGGTGTGGAGGTCATGAACTCTCCCGCTGCGGCGCGCACCTATAATGTGCTGCTGTCCGAAGGGCGCAGGATTGCCGCAGCGCTGTTGCCGATTGCCTGATCGCTCCGCCTTTGCGCAGTCACATTTACGTTAAATTCCCCGCACTCTACCCTTGCTGACAAGGCAAGACGGGCGCATGATCAGCACAAATCGGGTTGGTCTGGTTGACAGTTCGCGGCGGCACTACCAGATATGGTAACTAAGTGGGGAAAGCCGATGTTGCCGAAATGCCGGGGCATGGCCTTCCTGCCAGATAAGGAAACGATATGAACGACTTGAAATCCTCCAGCTATCCCGTTTTGCCTTTGCGCGATATCGTGCTGTTCCCGCATATGATCGTGCCGCTGTTTGTAGGGCGCGAAAAATCTGTCCGCGCGCTTGAGGAGGTTATGGCCGAAGACCGCCAGATCCTTTTGTCTAGCCAGATGGACCCCACCGTGGATGATCCCGAAGCGGATGGGATTTTCCGTGTGGGCGTATTGGCGAATGTGCTGCAACTTCTGAAACTGCCCGATGGCACCGTGAAGGTGTTAGTCGAAGGCAAATCGCGTGTGCGCATCACCGATTTCATCAAGAACCCCCGCTTCTTTGAGGCGGAGGCAGAGCCTTTGTCCGAACTGCCCGGCGACCCCGCGACCGTGGGCGCTTTGGTGCGCGCCGTGGCGGAGGAATTTGAGCGCTACGCAAAGATCAAGAAAAATATCCCCGAGGAGGCGCTTTCCGCCGTGGCCGACACGCGTGAGCCGTCCCGGCTGGCCGATCTGGCGGCCGGACATCTGGGGATTGAAGTCGCTGAAAAGCAAGTGCTGCTGGAGACGTTGGACGTGGGCCAGCGGCTGGAAAAAGTTTACGGCCATATGCAGGGTGAGATGAGCGTTTTGCAGGTGGAGAAAAAGATCAAGACACGCGTGAAATCGCAGATGGAACGTACCCAGCGCGAGTATTATCTGAATGAGCAGATGAAGGCCATTCAGAAGGAGTTGGGCGACGGCGAGGATGGCCAGAACGAGATTGCGGAGCTGGAAGCGCGCATCGCCAAGACCGCCCTGTCCAAGGAAGCCCGCGAGAAGGCCGAGGCCGAGGTCAAAAAGCTGAAGAACATGAGCCCGATGAGCGCGGAAGCGACAGTTGTGCGCAACTATCTTGATTGGCTTTTGGGTGTGCCTTGGGGTGTCAAATCCCGCGTCAAAAAGGACCTGGCTAAGGCGCAAGAGGTTCTGGATGCCGATCATCACGGCTTGGAAAAGGTAAAGGAACGGATTGTCGAATACCTGGCGGTACAGGCACGCTCGGCCAAGCTGAAAGGCCCGATCCTGTGCCTCGTCGGCCCCCCCGGTGTTGGCAAGACGTCCTTGGGCCGGTCTGTGGCAAAGGCCACGGGGCGGGAGTTTATCCGCATCTCGCTTGGCGGCGTGCGCGACGAATCCGAGATCAGGGGCCACCGCCGCACCTATATCGGGTCGCTGCCGGGCAAGATCATTCAAGCCATGAAAAAGGCAAAGACAACCAACCCGTTGATCTTGCTGGATGAAATTGACAAGATGGGCCAGGATTTCCGCGGTGATCCGGCATCCGCCATGCTGGAGGTTTTGGACCCGGAACAAAATGCCACCTTCACCGACCACTATATGGAGGTGGAATATGACCTGTCGAACGTCATGTTCCTGACCACGGCGAACAGCTACAACATGCCCAGCCCATTGCTGGACCGGATGGAGATTATTCCCCTGTCTGGCTACACCGAAGATGAAAAGCGCGAGATTGCCAAGCAGCATCTGATCCCCAAGCAGATCAAGAATCATGCACTAAAAAAGGGCGAGTTTTCGATCACTGATGACGCGCTGTTGGAGGTGATCCGCACCTATACCCGCGAAGCCGGCGTTCGCAACCTTGAGCGGGAGTTGGCGAAGCTGGCGCGCAAGGCGGTGACCGAGATTGTCAAAGGCAAAACCAAAGCGGTGGACGTGAAGATTGAAGGGCTGGAAGGCTTTTTGGGTGTCAAACGCCATCGCTATGGCCTGGCCGAGGAGGAAGACCAGATCGGCGTTGTGACCGGGCTTGCTTGGACCTCCGTTGGCGGTGAGTTGCTGTCGATTGAGGCGCTGCGCCTGCCGGGCAAAGGCCGGATGAAGACAACCGGCAAGCTGGGCGATGTGATGAAGGAGTCGATTGAGGCGGCATCAAGTTATGTCCGCTCCATCAGCCCAGAAATCGGGGTGAAACCACCGAAATTCGAGACGATTGATATCCATGTCCATGTGCCGGACGGGGCGACCCCCAAGGATGGGCCTTCGGCTGGCTTGGCGATGGTAACGTCGATTGTTTCCGTTTTGACGCAAATCCCGGTGCGCAAGGATATCGCGATGACGGGTGAGGTCAGCTTGCGTGGCAACGCGATGCCGATTGGCGGATTGAAGGAAAAGCTGCTGGCGGCGCTGCGCGGCGGGATCAAGACGGTATTGATCCCGAAAGAGAATGAGAAGGATCTTTCCGAGATTCCGGCCAATGTGAAGGCCGGATTGACGATCATTCCCGTAACCCACGTGCGTGAAGTGTTGAAGCTTGCCTTGGTGCGCCAGCCCGAAGCGGTGGAATGGGACGAGGCGGCAGAGGAAGCCGCCGCCGCAGCCCGCAAGGCCACGGCAGATGCTGCGGTTCAGCAAACCGCGCATTGATCTGGCAAATATGATCCGAAAGGGCGCAGGCATGGCTTGCGCCCTTTTGCTGTTTGAAGGGGAGAGCCCGTCAGAAATCCCCCGTTCCCAAACCGCGCGATCCGGGGTAGTTTGTTTCCAATAAATCAACAAACTTAAAGCAGGGACCCTCATGGCCATATCCAAAAGTGCGGCTGACAAACCCGGAACAACGGCCAAAGCCCCGTTCAAATCTGAAAAGCACAGCGGCCCGCGCGGCATTCCTGCGCCCAGCATCAAACCGGCCGCAGTCGTGGCGCCGGCCGTGTCGATTGTCGGCGGCACCGGCATTCCGCATGCCGCCCCACGAACTGAAAAATCCGGTGATGACCAGCCCCATATGCTGAAGAAGCAGGAATTGGTGGAGCGGATCGTCAAAGCCTCGGACGCCAGGAAAAAGGACATAAAGCTGATCCTGGAGGCAACTTTGGGCGCCCTTGGTGATGCCTTGTCCGCGGGGGAGGAGCTGAATCTGCCGCCGCTTGGCAAGATCAAGGTGAACCGTCAGAAAACCGAAGGCGGGGCAGAGGTTCTGATCCTGAAGCTGCGCCGCGGGGGGGGCAAGGTGGGTGAGGCTGCCGACCCCAAAGAGGGGCTTGCAGAGGAAGATGAAGACGATTAGACCGCGCTCAATGGGTGATTAGCTCAGTGGTAGAGCGCTTCGTTCACATCGAAGATGTCAGGGGTTCAAATCCCTTATCACCCACCATTATTTTTTTCACAAACAGTCAATGACTTAATGGCGGGGGCGCGAAAAATGTATGGTTAACCCCTCCAAAATTGTATGGTGATTGTTAGGTGAATGGTTTTA
>Ga0209702_10004535_pt1 | contig 20019 bp, 17 predicted proteins | sample FRY01_FD_187210 | JGI IMG/M metagenome (GOLD analysis project Ga0209702, IMG submission 187210) | Freshwater microbial communities from Lake Fryxell liftoff mats and glacier meltwater in Antarctica - FRY-01 (SPAdes) (version 2) | ecosystem: Environmental > Aquatic > Freshwater > Ice > Glacier...
ACGTTGTGCGCATAATATAATATCATGAAAAATCTACTTTTTATATCTCCGATTATCCTGATTCTGTTTGCATGCAATTCCAATAGGGAAAAACAATCAAGCGAAAATACGGAAGCACCCATTGAGACAATACTGAAATCAATCATTCCGTATCACCTATACAGTGATAAGGTTCCCCTCTTTTGAAGAATTTCTGGAAGCTCGAAACTATAGTGGACCCTATAGACATAGAGTTGTGATAGCACATAATGATCATAAGCACCTTACCCTGCCCTGCGAAATTGGATTTGAATTCTTCTCGGATAAGCTTACACTTACACAATGACAATACAAGAATTCATATCCCAGTTTGACAAGGACAATTCTATAGTTCTCCTTGAAGGGAAGAGAAATGTATTGGAAGAGGATAAAGAAAACTTGGTGGCCCTTGGAAAAATGTTGGCATCCAAGACTTCAAAAATGATTTTCAGAAGTGGAAATGCAGCTGGCTCAGACCAACTCTTTTCTGATGGCGTTACCTCAATAGATCCTAAAAGATTGCAAGTTATCTCTCCATATGCTGATCATAGAAAAAAGACTAACCGCGCCTATGAGACTATTTCATTGGACGAAGTCAATGTCGCTGCTGAACCTAATGTTGTGTTCCAATCTAAAGGCAACAAGAAAACAGAAAAACTCATTGACAAATATGTCTCAGGTGCAAGGGACCGATTTTCTATAAAAGCTGCGTATATCATTAGAGACACAATAAAAGCTGTAGGAACAGAGGATATAAAGCCAGCAACTTTTGGAATTTTCTATGACGACCTAGAAAAACCAAAAGATGGTGGTACTGGACATACAATGAAGGTGTGTGAACAAAATAACATTCCGATTATTGACCAAAATGTTTGGTTCAATTGGCTGAAAGAATAGAATCCCCCTCCCCCAAGCCTTCCACACTACCTTCCTGATTAAAAAAGGAATCTTGCTTATTTCTGTATGACACCTTTCCCTTGCATTACATGAGCACTTTATTCCTTTTAGGTGCTCTTTTTTTGACTGCCATCTTCAAATCCTGCAGCTTTCTACCCAACTCGTCATCTTTAGCCAGCAAGAGTATGTCCTTCTCCAGCCCGAGGATCTGCAACACTAGCATATAGGATCCCATGCTCACAGTTGGCCTTCCTTTTTCAATGGCCAATAAGGTGGATCTGCTGATGTTAGCGCGCTCAGCTATCTGCTCAGTACTCAGCTGTCTTCTGAGCCTGGCGAGCTTGATATTCTCACCAAATTCTTCCATAATTCGCTGAATTCTGGGTAGAATGATAATTTTCTTTTTGGCCATAACGTATAATATAATATACATATATAGACCTTTTTGTATGATATATTACACATTACCCTCTGTGATTTGCGAAAATTCACCAAGGGTATATTCAGGAAATTGCTTCATGAAGCTTTGTGAGATAGAAGAGAAACTTAAAACTTCACCTCCCCTGCCAGGTCATCATTCACCAGCTTCATGATCATCACCACCTTATCCTGCCCTGCGAAAATGGGCTTGAATTCGTCTTGGATCAGCTTCATTACTATATCATATTCTCCAAACAGCTGTGTGCTGAAACCATTGGTCTCCACACCTACTTCATTATGCTCACGCAGCTTCTTTATAAAGTCGATGATTGCAGGTTTATAATCTGCCTTCAAAGGATACATGCTGAGGTCAATGGAGATCTTCATAGCGTATAGAATTAAATAAAAGGGATACTGAAGACCATTAAGATGATGAGCAATTTCAGCAGCCTATCAGCTGTATTATGGTCCTTCTTGAAATAGATACTCATGATGGTGGCTCCTTGGAGGAAGATCATCAGATAAGCAAGTATAGCTGGGCTTCCAGGATTCACGAATCGCATAAAGAAGAGCAATTGGGCAATGCTTATCGCAGAGAGTATGACTACCGCATCGTTCGATGTTTTCTCCCCAAATTCTATCGGGATACTCCTATTGCCCAAGACGAAGTCTCCTTTCAATCCTAATACTTTCTTCAAAACCTCTCGCTCTATAAGCACAATGAAGATAAGCGCCACGAATTCAAGCATTTTCCAAGTCACATTATCATAGAATACTGCCATACTGAAAAAAGGAGCCACAGTAAGCAAGGCCGCACCCATTTCCCCGAAGAAGCGCTTCTTCTGAATCTTATGCGAATAAGCCCAGAGCACGACACTGAAGAGCACATTGACTAAGAATACCTGCCAGCCTACGCATAGGCTGATGATGGCCGCCAAGGTGTTGAAAGCGAAATAGCAATTCAGGCTGAATCTGCGCGAGATATGCTTATCCATATAGGTCTTGTGCGGCCTATTAATCAGGTCCTTCTCCAGGTCATAAAAGGCATTGATGATGAATCCTGACATGATGAAGAGGCAGAGTGCGAATATCTCAGCGTGCAGCCCTGGACGCATTAGAACTTCCAGTCTAGGAAGGCCGTGATTGAATAAGAAAAGTGCTGAGAGGTAGAGGGTTATAGCGATAAGCAGGACGCTATACCATCTCACCAAAGAAAGCAGGGCCCATATCTTGTAGGTGAGGTAACGTCTTTTGCGGCTGCGCAGACCAGTAACCATAGGCTTAGAAGGTATGGATACGATTCAGGTCGTAATCCTTCAGGATCTCAGAGGCCTTATCGTAATCGGCAGTAAAGCCGAGGATGAATCCGCCACCACCGCTTCCGCACAGCTTCAGGTAATAAGCATTGCTGTCTATCCCTTCTTTCCAAAGCTTATGGAATACGCTGGGGATCATAGGTTTGAAGTGCGCTAGCAGCACCTTAGAGAGTTCCTTGACATTATCCAAGAGTGGTGTGACGTCCTTGTTCAGGAAGGCTTCGATAGCCGCGTCATTGTACTTCTTGAATTCCTTCTTGAGCATGTTTCGGAATCCTTCTTCCTTACAGCGTTCCATGAAGTGACTCACCAGCGGCTCTGTCTTTCCGGTCATTCCCGTATTGAGCAGAAAGATGGCTCCTTTTCCTACCCCTTGGCTGGGCAGGCCTACTGTTCCCATACTGTCCTTGGACTTTATGAGGATAGGAAGTTTCAGATAGCAGATCAGTGGATCTAAACCTGAGCTCTTACCATGGAAATATGCTTCCATATCTCCCAGGGTCTTCTTCAATCTCTTGAGCTGAGGGCTTTTCAAATTTCCATCAGCGGGGATGGGGTCCAATGCATAATGGTCATAAATGGCCGCAACGATAGCGCCTGAACTCCCCACTCCGAATCCTTGTGGAATGCTGCTATCAAAGTACATTCCTGCATCTAGGTCTTTTTCCAATCTATACAGATCAAAACGCTTGTCCAGGATTGATTCATTGGAACGCATGAAAGCGAGGAACTTGCGCAATTCATTGTTCGAGTAATCAGAGGTCTCTTTATCAGTGCTTTTGAACTTCAAACTCCCAGAATAGGGGTCATAAGGGATGGACAGGCCCATGCTATCCTCAATGATCCCATACTCTCCAAAGAGCAGGATTTTCCCAGTATATAAGGCTTCTTTAAGCATTGATTGCGTTCAGGTCTTGGGCTCCAAGGCCCACATTATCACAAAGATAGGCACCTTCATGACAATAAACCAGCAGTTCTCGCTTCACGATCTCCATGATCTCTGTGGAAAAAGCTTTGGGATAAATCAGATGGACGTTGGCTCCTGCATCTACCGTGAAGGATATTTGCAGGCCCTCTGCCCTTAATTCCATCACTCTGCGGAGGATGGCCACCGTACTCGGCATGAAGAGCATGAAATGAGGAGAACTTGTCATCATCATGGCATGAAGGGCCAGAGCTTCTTGCTCCATCAATTCAGCCAAGGCCATGAAATCACCTGTCTTCAAGATGTCCAAGAGTTTAGAAATATTCTGCCTCGCTTGAAGGAAACGCTTGCCGGCATAAGGATGGCCTTCCATGAGTTTATGCCCAAAGCTGCTAGAGACTTTTTTTTCTCCTTTATCGACCAAGAGGATAGTATCCTGCAATTCCAAGAAATCAGGATGGATATCGTTCAAGGGGACCGCATATTCATCAGAAGATGGCCTTAAATCAGTACAAGAACCCCAGAGATTGAATCCGCCATGGATAGAACGGCATGCCGATCCCGACCCTAGGCGTGCTAAATGCGAGGCTTTGACCAGGTCATGTTCCTTGCCTTCCCTTTTAGCCTCAAAAGCGGTGATGCAGAGTGCCAAAGCAGCCATCCCTGATGCTGAGGAAGCGATGCCGGAGGAATGCGGAAAACTATTCTTAGAATCTATCTCCAGACTGAATCCAGCGAGCCATGGACACATGGGTTCAATGCGAACGAGGAACTGCTCCAATTTAGGGACGAATGAAGGCTTCTCTTTGCCTTCGAACTTGAATTCTATGCTGCGGTTCCCATCAGGTATAAAATTCACCTGTGTCTCTGTGAATGCCTTGTCCAAGGTAAAGCTGATGCTGGGATTCATGGGCAATTGGACGGCATGTTTACCCCAATACTTGACCAAAGCGATATTCGATGGCGCGCGCCATTTCTCTATATTCTTCATGCTTGTTTGATCATTTCATTGAATGGAACAAGGATATGGAATCCTTTTTCTCTGAAATAAGACAGGTCTTCAGTCCTTCCTGTGACCATCATAAAATCACCCCCCCAAGCTCCGAGATATTTGACTGCTCCTTTTTGATAATCCTGAAAAACAGTGCTTGCTGATGGGATTCCCAATATCCGCTCCATGAGCACATTATGGGCTTCTATTGCTTTTTCAAGGTCCAGCAAAGTATTTGCTCTCAATACCTCATCTGTAAGGGTATCCATCATTTGAATATCTGAATCAAGGACCCTCTTCTTCTTGAAATCGGCCACTGCTTTTCCGGAATCCTGTTTTTTACCCAGATGGATGAAGTGAATCTGTTCATGGAAAGATGGTTGAAATTCGACCAGTTCTACTTTCGGGACGCCATTTTCCAAATGATAGATAATCGGCTGTCCATGCATGGCGACAGCCACATCATACCCGCTCCCAAAGAAGGTCTGAGCGGAGAGTTCCAATGGATCTACCCCAGCCCAAGTAGCGATGGCATGGATAAGCGTAGCGCTAGAACCGAGTCCCCAATCTCCTGGGAATTCCAGGCGCATCTCCACATCGAAACCTGATTTATCGGGCCGAAAAGAGGGGTTCAAGACCTTGGCTGTATCGATCACTTTAATCAATCGCTCTGCGACAGCTTTATCAGCGCTTTGAATAGTCCCATCCTCGCTCCAATCCATCTGGAACCAGAGTTTCCCTTGATGGTCATAGCTTTTCCAGCTGATGCCTGGCCCAGAGCGCTGAACAGCCTTGAAATGCTGGGCCCTAGACGTAGGAAGGGCCAGTCCCCTGGCCCCTCTTAGTATCAGATATTCGCCAGTAATCAGCAGTTTACCACAGCTGTGGATCTCTGCGCTTTTGGCTTGTATTTCCTTATTCTTATTTACCACCGATGGAGATCAATTCTACATCGAAGATAAGTGTACTCCCTGGTTTGATATCAGCACCTCGTCCTTGATCGCCATAGGCAAGATCAGAAGGGATGTAGAAACGGTACTTGTCACCGATCTTCATTAGTTGCACTCCTTCAGTCCATCCTGGGATAACCCTGTTCAATGGGAATGAAGCCGGCTCACCTCTATCAACAGAGCTATCGAAAACGGTTCCATCCAACAGTTTACCTGTGTAATGCACTGTTACCTCATCGGTTGCGATTGGTGATGCACCTGTTCCTGCCTGAAGCACTTCATACTGAAGTCCAGTAGCAGTGGTTTTCACCTCAGCACGTTTTCCATTGTCAGCAAGGAACTTAATTCCTGCTTCTTTAGCTACAGCCGCCTCTTTCACTGATTCCTTCTGGAAGAAATCCTGGACGATCTGGTTTGCATTGGTCTGATCCATTAAAAGTGCTTCTCCGCGCACGGTAGCTCCAAATGCTGCTGCAAATGTTGCCTCATTCAGGTCGATATCCTTGCCTTCAAGGTTACCAGCCATCAATACACCTAATGCATAGCTCAATGAGTCTTTCTCATTATCCATCTTCTCTACTTTTTTAATGACAGTATCAGACGAAGAGCTGCATGTCACTACTAATATCGCCAGCATGATGGCGGCTAATCCTAATCCTATCTTGTTCATGTTATGTATTTGATTTATTGCTCGCGGGTAAAAACCCATTTATCTCCTTTTGAGAGTCGTTCATCATAGCAGTATCCATCCAGATCAAAGCCTTTCAAGTCCTCTACTTTATTGATTAAATTCTTGATGGCATAACGTGCCATGAGCCCTCGTGCTTTCTTCGCAAAGAAAGAGATCATTTTATACTCGCCATTGCGCAGGTCCTTGAATTCCATGTCAATGACTTGGAGACCTGTCTTCTTTAATTTGCCGGCCTTGGAATATTCATTGGAAGCCAGATTGACCAAGACATCACTGTTCAGCTTAGCTGAATCTTCCTTGATGGTCTCACAGAGTCTATCGCCCCAGTACGCATAGAGGTTCTTCTTGGCTGCAGTGACTTTGAAGTCAGAGCCCATTTCTAGGCGATAAGGCATGGCGGCATCCAAAGGCCTGAGAATCCCATACAGTCCTGAGAGGATACGCAAGTGGGCTTGGGCGAATGTGGCCTCTTTTTTATTGAAATCATGAGCCTGAAGTCCTTGGTATACATCACCTTGGAAAAGCAACATGGCTTGGGTAGAATTCTTGGCGCTATGCTGCGGAGTCCAAGCTGCGAAGCGCTCGACATTGAGTTCAGCAAGATCAGCTGATATACTCATCATCTTAGAAAGGCTGTGGGCAGATTTCTTTTTTAGCCTTTCTACAAGATGCTCAGCATCAGCAATATACCTAGCTTCACTCACTGCAAATGCAGGGTTAAAACCAGGATTCTCGATCTTTTTAGCAGGGGAAATTAGGAATATCATGGCTCAGAAAGGGCGCAAAGATAATGGTTCTGAACATCCTTCAGCATATACATGTACATTTGAGCTCTTAATTACATCTATTGAAATTTACTGAACTCGGATTAGAACAATCCATATTGGACAGCTTGGACAGCATGGGCTTTGAAGAAGCCACCCCTGTGCAAGAATTCAGCATTCCCATCATAATGAAGGGGCAAGACCTCATCGCATGTGCCCAGACGGGTACTGGAAAAACAGCTGCATTCCTTATTCCTATACTGAATAGGATTATGTCAGTACCACAGAAAGATGGGATCAAAGCCTTGATCATTGTTCCTACTAGGGAACTTGCCATCCAAATCGATAACGAGTTACAAGGTTTCTCTTATTTCACACATTGCACTTCCCTAGCCGTCTATGGCGGTGGAGACGGAAGTGATTTCGACCGTGAGAAAAAAGCATTAAAAGAAGGAGCTGATTTCATCATAGCCACACCCGGTAGGATGAAATCCCACTTGAGCATGGGGTATTCTTTCTTAGAGCACTTGCAATGCCTTATCTTGGATGAAGCTGACCGTATGCTAGATATGGGATTCGCTGAGGACATTAACCAGATTATAAGCCATCTTCCTGAGAAGCGCCAGAATTTGCTCTTCTCAGCCACCATGCCGCCTAAGATCAGGGAATTGGCCAAGGAACTATTGCATGAACCTGAGGAAATCAGTATTGCCATCAGCAAGCCTGCTGAAGGAGTGATGCAGATTGTATATCTCTGTTATGATAAAGACAAGGAAGAATTAATCGCTCACCTGCTGAAAGGGCGTGACCTGAAGAGTGTAATCGTCTTCGCTTCCCGAAAGACCACTGTAAGCAATCTTGCAAGGAAACTCAAGAAGCAAGGATTGAATGCAGCAGGGATCAGCTCGGACTTGGATCAAGAACAGCGCGAGGAAGTCCTGCGTAGATTCAGGGCAAAGCGATTGAACGTGCTCGTTGCAACAGATATCATGGCGAGGGGAATTGACATCAAGGAAATCGAATTGGTCATCAATTATGAGGTTCCGAACGATGCGGAGGATTATGTTCACCGCGTAGGAAGGACTGCAAGGGCAAGCTCTACAGGAATCGCCATCACGTTGGTCAATCAAGAAGAGCAGCGCAAGTTCAAGGCTATTGAAGAGCTGATAGAGATGGAGATTATGAAAATGCCTACACCCTCTGAAATAGGTGATAGTCCGAGCTGGGACCCTGAGAGGCGTATCTCTTCATCATACAGCCACCAAGGCGGGCGCGGAAAAGGAAAGAGCAGTGGCGGAAAAAGACCTTTCAAGAAAAAGCCAAGCGCGGCTTGATTTACTGATAGTATTCAAACAAAAAGGCCTTGAAGGAAATTCCCTCAAGGCCTTTTTCTTTTGCTAATAACAAATCAATTCTTCGGATAATCGCCTTCATTCCGCTATTGGCATTTGGCGTTTCAAACAGGGCCAGTTGACCATGTAGCTTAAGGCTCTTTTAAAACCCGTCACCGAGAAAATTCCTGTTGATGATTCTATAGTTGGATACCTTCAGATACCAAGCTATGTGAAACTAGGAAACATGATGATGGATACCTCTAATCCAGTTCTTCAGATTGAAGGTGTACTAATGCAGGACGGTGAAATTGCTCAGTTCTTAGGATAGAAAACTCAGGTGCCTTCTTTCACCGAGGGCTTAGGGATAGGATGCCCATTCATCGGTGGCGACAATATCTACTTTGGAGACCTTACTATCTATTGCAGCACCCATTTCCTTGGCCGAGTACTCACTGATAAGCTATGCTGTCTAGAGTAATTTCTAAACATTGTCAACACAAATGCAACAATGTTGCAATATGTTCTTATCTTTGTAGCATATATAAATCAAAATGAAGAAAATCAATTTATTGCTCGTTTTAGGAGTTCTCTCTGTGTTGTTCATCACTTCCTGTAAAAAGGATGAACCAGAAGACCCTATTATTCCAAATGAAGAAGAGCTCATTACAACGCTCAATTTTTCATTAACACCAGATGGAGGTGGAACTCCTGTCGTATTTACTTTTCAAGATTTAGATGGCGATGGAGGCAACCCGCCAACAATTACCGGAGGTACACTTGATACCAATGCTACCTATACTGGGTCTTTGGAGTTGTTAAATGAATTGGAGAGCCCAGCAGAGGACATAACCGAAGAGGTGCAAGAAGAAGCTGAAGAACACCAATTCTTTTTTCAAACCTCTGCAAGTGGGATAAACATTGCATATGATGATATGGACGTGAACGGCAATCCGATTGGTATATCAACAATTGTAACCACCAATGGAGCAAGCACAGGAACTATAACAGTTACTTTGAGACATGAACCAAACAAAGATGCTTCTGGTGTCTCAACTGGCGACATCACGAATGCTGGAGGTGAAACAGATATAGAAGTTATATTTAATGTGGAAGTTCAGTAAATATGTATTAGTCTGTTCTGTCATTTTAGTTTTACCTGTACTCACTTCCGCTCAAAATTGCAATTTGGCTATTTCTGGATTTGTTAAAGATGTGAGTACAGGTATTCCTATTTCATATGCTAACATCTTTGTAAAAGAATTACAATCGGGAGATGTTACAGATAGTCTTGGTTTTTTCAATATTAAAACAGTGTGCGCTGGAAAATATCATGTTTCCATCAGTCACATAGGATGTGAAACACAGGATCTGTATTTGAATATTTTAACGGATACTACAATAACCGTGTTTTTAGACCATAATAGCCAGCTTTTGAACGAAGTGGCGATAGTAGGTCAAGGAGGAAAAGTTACAACCCAAGAAACTCAGTCGCTGAATTCAGAAAGTATTGCCCAAAATTCTGATAAGAATTTAGCAACAATGCTTGAAAATATTTCGGGCGTAAGTATCATTAAAAACGGCAGTGGAATTGCAAAACCAGTAGTTCACGGACTATACGGAAACAGACTTACTATTTTAAACAATGGAATTGCACAGAGCGGACAGCAATGGGGAGTAGACCATAGTCCTGAGATTGACCCTTTAGTTGCCAATAGAATTACTGTGATAAAAGGGGTCGGGGCATTGGAATATCAGGGGAGTTCTTTAGGAAGTGTTATACTGGTTGAGCCAAAAAAAATAGCCCGAGAACCACATCTGCATGGAGAAGGACGATACTTTTTTGAGTCTAACGGCTTGGGTAATGGACTTAATCTTGAATTGCAACAATACCGTAAATTATTGGCTTGGCGAATGGTTGGAACGCTAAAAAAAAGTGGTGATGACCGAACTTCAAAATACTTTCTACGAAATACGGGTAATCAAGAAGCCAACATAGCCTTGCAATTCGAGAAGTCATGGAATAAAAAGTGTTACAGCAATTTATACTTTAGCTCTTTTAATGCTAAGTTGGGCGTTTTACGAGGTTCGCATATTGGTAACCTTACTGATTTAGAAGAAGCTCTTGAGCGTGATGTTCCGTTTTTTACAGAAGATAACTTTTCCTATTCCATCAGTTCCCCATACCAAAAGGTAAATCATCATTTACTAAAGTTCCATACAAAATACAACCTAAGTGAAAAGCAGTGGTTTGACATTACCTATGCTGGTCAATACAATTTGAGAAAAGAGTTTGATGTACGCAGAAGCGGAAGGTCTGACCAACCAGCTCTCAGTTTAAAGCAAGTTTCAAATTTTATTGAAGTCAAATACCAAAACTTCTTACAAAGAAATTGGGAATTCAAAAGTGGTATTCAGATTAATCGGGTTGACAATACAAACCTTCCAGAAACTGGAATACTTCCCCTTATACCGGATTATATTGCTTATGAATATGGGATATTTGGTCTGCTATCTAAAAAATTCAATACAACTACCCTCGAGTTTGGTGGGCGCTATGATTTTGAAAATAGAAAAGTAGCCACAGTTTCCACTAGCGTTCCAAGAGAAATTATCCGATATGAAAATGATTATGATAATCTGAGTGCTATGGGTGGAATTACATATGAGTTCGATAAGGGTTGGAAGGCAACATATAACATCGGTTTTGCAGCAAGAAATCCCAAAGTAAATGAGCTATACAGTGGTGGTCTGCACCAAGGAGTGAGCGGAATTGAAGAAGGAGATCCAACTCTTGGCAAAGAGATTTCAATTAAAAACACCTTATCCTTAAAAGGAAATGTAAATAATATGTTATTCTTTGAAGGCTTGTTCTATTATCAAAATATTGATAATTACATTTTTCTTAATCCACAAGATGAAGTTCGGTTAACAATACGTGGAGCTTTTCCTGTGTTCAAATACGAACAAACTGATGCCCGACTCAAAGGATTTGATGTAGCTACAACTTATAAGGCAACTGAGCGATTTAACATAACAGGAAAATACAGTTACTTAGATGGATATGACTTAAGAAATCACTTGCCCTTAGTTTATATGCCATCCAATAATCTTTTTACAGAGTTAAACTATCAGATTCCAGAATTAGGGAAATTCTATAATGTGGGATTTCAAATCAACAGCAGGTATGTCTTTGAACAAAAAAAATTACTTCCTTCTCAAGATTATGTGGCTCCACCTGCGTCATATTACTTGTTAGGTCTACGGTTATCAGCTGAAAAGCAATTGCCCAAGCTTAGATTAAACATGTTTGTAAGAGCAGAAAATTTGCTCAATGAAACTTACCGTGATTATCTCAATCGTCAAAGGTACTTTGCTGATGAATTAGGATTTAACTTGATAGTAGGTATAAATATTTCATTTTAATTAATCATCTGATATGGAAGAAAAAAATCATTTAACCGAACTTTTAAGAGAACGAAAATTAAAAGCTACATCTACTCGATTAGAAGTTCTATCCGTAATTTCCGATTACAATAAAGCCATACCATTTTCGGAAATTCAAAGTGCACTTCATGACTTTGACAGAGTTACATTGTATCGCACTCTTCATGCATTAATGGAAAATGGGATTATCCATAAAGCTTTGATAGATGAGAAGGAAACTTTTTTTGCGGTATGTAGCAATAGTTGTTCGTCAGACTGTCATAATCACAGACACATTCATTTTAAATGTTCAAGTTGTCGAGCTGTAACGTGTGTCCAAACGGATAAGCCTATCAGTATTTCCATCCCTGGTCATTCAATTGATGATTTTGAAATTGAAGCTACTGGTGTCTGCGCATCTTGCAATAATTGAACACTAAATTGTTTCATTTTTGTCTATCTGGCAAAAAACGGCTGTTTTAAATTTTCCTGCCTTGGCTTTAATGTTGGCCAAAAAAAACATGTGCTATTTGTGCGGCTGGCTTTTTTTTTAATTCGGTATACCGATTAGTGTATGGCAACTAGGGCAGTAGAAAGTGATAAACTTTATGGTTTGTAATTAGGCAATAACCTTGTTTTCTGTTTTTAACTTATTCATTTTAAAGACTCAAAAAAAAGCATAATCAGGGCTTGACAAGTATGGAAATAAAGGCCTTGAAAATTAGATAGTGATTACCCTCAGACATGGATGACCTCCGAGGGAATTCCATTTTCATGGACTTCAGCAAGATACCTGGTCGAAAAGCAAAACTGTCCGTTCAGGGAAATACCGTGCAGCTATGGATTACAGATTGTAACATTGCAGTGCGGCTATAAAAGGTCGGGGATCCAGATTTGAAAGAGCTTTTACTCATAACGCCACCATTTACCCAGCTGAATACGCCCTATCCGGCCACGGCTTATCTGAAAGGGTTCTTGAATACACGTTCTATCTCTTCATTTCAGATGGACCTAGGAATAGAGGTCATTTTAGAAATTTTCTCTTCCCAAGGTTTGCGAGAGCACTTTGCACAGATCCGTTCCAATAGAATTCTTCTTTCTGCAAATGCTCAACGTATGTTGGACATGGAATCTGAGTACATCAGTCACATAGAACCTGTTATCACATTCCTCCAAGGCAAGAACCAAAGTATGGCGCGGTTATTCTGCACTGAGGGGCATCTCCCTCAGGCTTCCAAGTTCGATGAGTTGAGCGACTTGGAATGGGCCTTTGGGAATATGGGCATCCAGGATAAAGCGAAGCATCTCTGCACCATGTTTCTAGAAGATCTCTCTGACCTGATCATAGAATCCCTAGATCCACATTTCGGATTCAGCAGATATGCTGAGCGCCTTGGAATGAGCGCTAATTCATTCGATGAACTCCATAATGAACTAGAAGCCGAGCCAAGTTATATCGATTCCTTGGCATGGAGTATCTTGAGGAAGACCATCTCAGAGCAAGAGCCCAAGCTCATCTGCTTCTCAGTTCCTTTTCCCGGAAATCTATACAGCGCATTCAGATCTGCGAAAAATATCAAGCGTGAATTCCCCGAGATAAAAATCGCTATGGGTGGCGGATTCCCGAATACAGAATTAAGGGAGATTAAGGAGAAAAGAGTCTTCGATTATATGGATTTCATCTGTTTGGATGATGGAGAACTTCCCATTGAATTGCTCTATGAATACGTATGTACGAAATCCATTGGCAAGAAGGACCTGAAACGCACATTTATCCTTGATGAAGGAGAAGTGCGCTATCAAAATTCCTCCGATCGAAGTGATTATAAACAGAAGGATATCGGATGTCCTGATTACTCTGACCTAGATCTGACACGCTATATCTCCGTCATCGAAGTAGCCAATCCAATGCACAGTCTTTGGAGTGATGGGCGCTGGTTGAAGTTGACCATGGCCCATGGATGTTATTGGGGCAAATGCACTTTCTGCGATATCTCCTTGGATTATATCAAGCTCTATGAACCCATAGCCGCAAGCATCTTGGTGGATCGAATGGAGACGATGATTACTCAGACAGGAGAGCGCGGATTCCACTTCGTAGATGAAGCTGCACCTCCTGCCCTCATGCGGGCTCTGGCCTTGGAAATAATTGCTCGCGGACTTCAAGTTAGCTGGTGGACCAATATCCGTTTTGAGAAGAGCTTTAGCCGTGATTTATGCCGCTTGTTGAAAGCCTCTGGATGCATTGCCGTCTCTGGCGGACTGGAAGTAGCCTCTGACAGATTGCTTGCCTTGATAGATAAGGGAGTGACCGTGGAACAAGTGGCCCAGGTGACGCGCAATCTCAGTGAAGCGGGAATCCTGGTGCATACCTATCTCATGTACGGCTATCCCACGCAGACCGTGCAAGAGACAGTAGACAGTTTAGAGATGGTGAGGCAATTATTCGAGCAGGATGTTGTACGCTCCGGATTCTGGCATCAGTTCGCTCTTACGGCACACAGCCCCATCGGAGAGCGACCAGCAGATTTTGGCGTACATCCGATCCAGAAAGAGATCCTCTTTGCCCATAATGACATTTCTTTCAAAGATGAGACTGGAATAGATCACAGCATATTCAGTCATGGATTGAAGAAATCTCTCTTGAACTACATGCACGGTATAGGTTTCGAGTATCCCTTGCAGTTCTGGTTCGAAAATGAAATTCCTAAGACCAAGGTCAAGAAAGACCTCATCGCGAGCTATTTGGACAAGGAGGAAGAACTTGAAGCATCGAATTTAAAACTGGTCTGGATAGGATCTCAGATCAATATCTCATCAGCTTCTAAGAGTTCTATGGTCAAACTGAGTTTTCATGACCGCATCTCCAGTTATTCAACAGCCTTGGAAGAATCCAAAGGAACGTGGCTCATGGATATGATCCAACAAATAGGATCAGCGAAAGGAAAGACCATCTCACTTTCCAAGTTCAGGCAAGACTATGAGATGCATTTCAAGGATTTCAAAGGATTCTGGAAATCTGAAGCGATAATGAGCCTGAGGGACGGAGGATTGTTGATGCTATGATGGAAACAATTCTAGGGAGCTTCACATTATTCAATCAAAGCAAAGCACTTGATTACCTTTACAGAAATCCCAGCATGTGATAGAAATAGGTAGGTTCAATGAATTAGAGATACTGCGCTTGACCAGTGTAGGCCTCTTCTTGGGTGATGGATCCGATGAGGATGTGCTGTTGCCTAATAAATATTGCCCAGAGGAATACGAGATAGGCGACATGATAGAGGTCTATGTCTATCGTGATTATGATGAGCGAAAGATCGCTACAGACATTATCCCTAAGATCTTCCTGCATGAGTTCGCTTTGCTAGAATGTGCTGCCGTTTCCGAGTTTGGGGCCTTTATGGATTGGGGTATGGAGAAACACCTCATGGTCCCTTTCAAGGAGCAGCGTCAGAAGCTCGAAGAAGGCCGTTGGTATGTGGTTTACCTAGACATAGATGATAAGACCGACAGACTCTATGCCAGCAACCGACTTGAGAAATGGCTTGATAACAGCGAATTGACTGTTGAAGTGGGTCAAGAAGTGGACTTGGTGGTGATGAGCAAGAGTGAATTAGGCTATTCAGTGATAGTGAATCATCAGCATAAGGGCTTGGTCTATGACAATGAAGTCTTTCAAGAACTTCACATAGGTGATGTGCTTTCAGGCTATGTGAAGGCCATCAGAGAGGAGAACAAGTTGGACATCTCCTTACAGCCTATAGGTTATCTGAATGCCAAGGAAGCTCATACCGAGCTCATAGAAAGAGTTCTCAAGGAACATCAAGGATTCCTTCCCATCAGTGATAAAAGCAGCCCTGATGTAATCTCAGATTACTTTGGATTAAGCAAGAAAGCCTTCAAGAAGGCGCTGGGCGCATTGTATAAGGAGCGCAAGGTGAGTCTGGAAGCTGAAGGAACACGCTGGCTAGGTGCTTCCGAGTAAGGGTATGTTCCTAAGCGGATTTATTCTATTTCTTAAAGAAACCCGTCTAGAAGAAATACTGACCTAAAATGGGTGTGCCTGATCATGGAGCCCCTTCTGATCAAGGCACACATATAACCTGGAAAAATAAAGGGGAATAACCAGCCCATAATCCTCTCCCACCCAGGACATTGCTCGGAAGGTTGGTAGGAATAGCAAAAGGAGAACCCACACTGACCAATTGATCATCAGAGGTGGAAATAAAATCTTCTACTTCCAATGTTGTAGATGCGAATTTCACTGAGACCGTATCGTTCAATTTATAAAAACCGGACTCCTCATTATTATCATCGGGCTTATTGCTATTAGAGACGGTTCCGCGGTTATAGAATATCTCAAAGCTCAAGCCATCAAAGAAAGCGTCTTCGAATACGGATCCAATAGGTGCGATATAATTGAAGTCCTTCATCACCCCTGCACCTGGGTATGAATTCGTGCGTTGGGCCCACCAACGATATGCATTTCTAACACCTGATGGATCGCTGAATTCAGCATGCAGGAATCCTAGAGAATCTGAGTCTGCCCAGAGCTCGAACCAGAGGCTGTCCAAGGGAACGGCCATAGGAATAAAGGTCTCTGCATGAAGGACACCCTCATTGGGGGTTTGTATATCCAATGTATAGGTCTTCCCTTCCTCTCCTAGCATGCTCAGCGTAAGATCTACGTAGACACAGTAGTTTATAGTAGCTAGATCCTCAGGAGCGACTCCTAGCAATTCTGAAGCAAGTATAAGCTCCTCACCTTCCAACTCAGATGCACATAACTCTTGTAACTGAATGGTATCCTGACCGTTGCTCACAGTGACTATCGCATCATTCACGAAGATCCCCTCCAAGGCTTCCGAATTCAAAGCGGCATTAAAGCTCTGAGTGCGCGTGAGGAAAACTATAGGTGGCAATCCTGTCTCTATGCGACCATCAACTACGACTTCAGAAGGTACATCAGGAAAGGATAGCTCAACATCCTTGCTACAAGCCATAAAGAGCAAGAGCAAGGAAAGAGAAAGTATAAAGTGGGAATATCTCATGCTCGATCAGAATTTGAAGTTCCAGGTTACTGAAGGAAGGATAGTGAAAAGGCTTACTTGTTTAACTTTGAAAGCGAATTGTTCATTGCCAGGCTCTCCGAAAATCTCTATGTAATAGAAGAAAGGATTTGCCCTGTTATAACTGTTATAGATACCGAAGTTCCATGAGGTCTCCCATTTTCTAGGCAGCTCTATCTTCTCTCCTGTGCTGGGATTTTTTTTCCTCTTCATACTAGATACCAAGTACGTAGCAGAGAGATCCAGGCGATGGAAATTCCGCATCCTGCTTGAATTGCGGGGACCATATACGAACTCTACACGCTGCTCTGAAGGATTGAAGAACCAAGATTCAGGCAGGGTGATAGCGCTTCCTGTGGCGAAAACGAATACGCTAGAGAGTGTCCATCGTTCGTTCAGTTGATGTGTGACGGCCAAAGAAAGGTCATGGCGTCTATCATAGCGTGCATAGAATTCTTCACCATCCAATATCTGCGGAAACCTCCGCTTGGTCCTGCTCCATGTATAGCCTATCCAACCGCTGGTCTTTCCATAGCTTCGCTTCAGGAAGAACTCTGCACCGTATGAGACACCTGTGCCGAAAGTGAGTTGATTATCGACATTATTCAATACCCCATTTTGCGGGTCCTCGCCTTCTTTATATTCTATCTGGTTCAATAGATTCTTATAGTAGACCTCCACACTGGCCTCATAGGTATCTTCTTTAAAGTTCCGGAAATATCCCAGATTGTATTGATTCCCGATCTGGGGCTTTACTATTTCAGAAGAAGGAATCCAGAGGTCGGTAGGTAGACCAAGTGGAGAGAAACTGGCCAAGTGAATAAATTGGAGGTTACGGGTATATGCTGCCTTCACAGAGCTTTTTTCGTTAAGCGCATACCGCATGGAAAGTCTCGGTTCCAAGCCTATATAATCAGCCACATTGGAACCCCTACCATACTCGATGATATCTACTGTCTCTGTGCCTTGTTTGATATATCTTTTGAACGGACCTGACTGTAAGAAATATGCCAATCGTAATCCTGCATTCACAGTCAGTCTTTCAGTGATATCGAAATCATCCAAGACATATGCTGACATCTCGTGCGCGATGATCTGTTCTTTCTCTCCAGTGTTAAACTGCGTCTCTCCGAAGCTCACCTCAGCGAAGCTGGGAGTATAAAGGTGATTCACATATCCCAGCCCGAATTTCACACGATGTCTGGCATTAGGATAATAACTCCAATCATTCTTGAAAGTGTAATCCCTGATACCGGATTGAAGTTTAAAGGTGAAATCCTCCTGCCCTCCATCGAAGGTGAAATTATACTGGGTGAACGTGGCCGTAGTATTGACGAATAAACGTTCCGAAGCTAGGTGATTCCATCGCAGTGAAGTAGTCGCATTCCCCCAGGGGATACTGAAATCTATATTCGCCTCAGGCAACCTGAATCCGAATTTGTCTTTCCCGAAGTATCCAGATAAGAATACCCTGTCTTTATCGGTTATCTTCCAATTCACCTTCGCATTGATATCATAGAAATAATACCCTGTGCCTTTATACTCTGTATTTTCAATAATAGGCTTGGTCAATATATCGATGTAGGTCCTGCGCGCTGAGATAATGAATGAGGCTGTGTCCTTCTTTATAGGTCCCTCAAGGGTAAGTCTGGAAGAGATTAGCCCTATTCCTCCACTGCCCGAGAACTCCTTAGAATTCCCCTCGTTCATGCTGATATCGAGCACCGAGGCCAACCTTCCGCCATAGTTAGCGGGCATTCCGCCTTTGATCAATTCTACGTTCTTGATCGCGTCAGAGTTGAATACAGAGAAGAACCCAAATAAATGAGAAGCATTATAGACCACTGCTTCGTCCAAGAGGATCAGGTTCTGATCAGGACCTCCACCGCGCACATAGAATCCGGCATTGCCTTCTCCTATAGAGCTCACACCAGGTAATAACTGTATGGTTTTCAATATGTCTACTTCCCCAAAAATCGCTGGCAGTGCTTTTACTTGGGCAACATTTAGTTTGGCCACACTCATCTGTGTGCTCTCGATGTTACTCTTACGTTCGGCTTCTATGACAACCTCTTTAGTCAAGATGCTATTAGAGCTCAATTCGATTTTCTTGCTGATGCTGGAGCTCAAGGTGATTGTCTCCTGAAACTCTTTGTAGCCAAGGAAATTCACTCTAATATCAAAGACTCCTGAGGGCAGAGTTAATGAGAAGAATCCGTAGGTATTTGAAGTCGTTCCCTTAAGGCCCTCCTTCTCATACACATTGGCCCCTATAAGGGTCTCTCCTGTAGTGGAATCGTGAATGAAGCCTGAGATAGTATAGGTCTGAGAACTAGCGAATAAGGCAGAGAGAATAAAAAATAGCAGGACTGAAAAACGACACATATATGCTTACTGATCTGATTTCTTCGATTTAAGGCGCAAGATAAATCTTTGAATGCGATTTTATCAAGGCCTTTAAGGTTAAGACCAAATCATTCAGATAAAAGCTTCCCTTTGAATGAAAAGCTATACGATGATATGTTAAAGCATCTTGGATTCAATGTAGAGAGCCACCAGCTTCCTTGTATCAGAAACATGGGTTTTCTTGATCATATTTTTCCGATGTCTATTGACTGTTTCAGCACAGATGAACAATTCTGAAGCAATCTCTACACTGGTCAATCCTTGAACCAATAATTCCAACACTTGAGTCTCTCTAGATGTGAAGTCCAATGCATTCAATTTTAGGAATCCTTTATGCTCATCTTGCCCTGGGAAATTCAGCTTGAAACGAACATGATCATCCCTCTTCCGTCCCGTGATATCCGTGAACATATGATATATTGAAAGAGGAATACCACTTTCATTAAATCGGTATATGAAGCTGTTTCTATTGACTGTTCTGAGACTTTTAGCTTCAAAATACATTCTGAAGGTAGCGTTCAAAGAAATATCCTTGATGGAAGATGGACTCAATTTATGGATGCGTTCAAGTAAGATACGTTCCACCTTCTTCAGAGGCGGTAGATCCTCAGCAAAGACCTTTTTTTTTAAATGGGTGTCCGTACAGTCACCCCGTAAATAGGTTACGTAGCGCCTATATCTCTTTGTGTCAAACAAATATATAGAGACATGACACTGTTTGAGATAGCTAAGAAGTACCCTAATGAGAAGGCCTGTAAAAGGATATGGAAACAATATAGAGATAGTGAAGGAATCACTTGTCGAAGGTGCAA
>Ga0209702_10004538_pt1 | contig 20012 bp, 23 predicted proteins | sample FRY01_FD_187210 | JGI IMG/M metagenome (GOLD analysis project Ga0209702, IMG submission 187210) | Freshwater microbial communities from Lake Fryxell liftoff mats and glacier meltwater in Antarctica - FRY-01 (SPAdes) (version 2) | ecosystem: Environmental > Aquatic > Freshwater > Ice > Glacier...
CGCGAATTCGTGCTAAACCAAATTTGACCGCGCGGACTGAGCCACGCGAGCGTCATCCGCAGTAACGCCGGCCAATCGCGCTCGACTGAAAAACTATCCGCGACCATCCGCTTGGAATTAGAAAATGTCGGAGGGTCGAGAACGATGATGTCGAACAATTCCCTCCCGCGCGGACCCGCAGCCAACATCTGCAAACAATCTGCCTGCTCAAACTCGTGCTGCGCGCCAACCGAAAATCCGTTGAGCTCAAGATTGCGCTTGGACCATTCTTGATATGTATTGCTCATGTCCACAGTCAAAGTGTGCGAAGCGCCGCCGACCGCCGCATATGCCGTGAACGATCCGGTGTATGCAAAGAGATTCATCACCCGTTTTCCCATCGCACGCTCGCGAATCATCGCGCGCGTCGTGCGGTGATCCAAAAAAAGTCCGGTGTCGAGATAATCCGACAGATTCACTTCGAACTTCAACCCCTGCTCGCCCACTGTGCGAACGACCGAATCCTCGCTCACCCGCTCATACTGCGCCAACCCACGCTGACGCTGGCGACGCTTGGCAAAAATGTGCGAAGGATCGATCTCGAGCGCTTGCTGAATCTGAGTCAAACACAGTTGCTGGTATGCCACCTCGGCCTCGGGCGTGTCATCGCGCGTTCGAGGATGAAACCAGACCATGACATCGCCGTCATACCAATCAATCACCAGCGGATATTCAGGGATGTCGCGCTCATAGAGTCGAAAGCACGAGACATCGGTGCGCCGAGCCCATTTCAGCAGATGCTTCTTCCTTTTTATCAGTCTGTGGTCGAGCATGGGGGCGATGATTCAATCGAGTTGCCAATTCTTCGGCAATCGCTACACTTCGCCCCTCACTTTAGCACCTAAATAAAGAAGGAATCCCACTCATGCTTCGAATCATGTTCGCGCTATTCACCCTCTGCCTGTTGACTCCCGCCGCCTTCGCAGGCGAAGCGGACCTCAAGGTTCCATCCCTCACCTCGGTGGAATTTGACCTCTTCGGCGCCACGGTGTCGGGCATCTCAATCCTGTATTTCGGACTGCTCGTGTGCGTCGGCGGGTGCCTCTTCGGCCTGGTGCAATACAAGCAAACGAAGGCTCTGCCAGCCCATGCCTCGATGCTGGCAGTCTCCAACATCATTTGGGAAACTTGCAAGACCTACCTCTTCCAACAGGGCAAATTCCTGGTGTGGCTGTGGCTTCTGATTGCCGCGTGCATCATCTATTACTTCAGCATCCTTGAGCACAAACCAGCCAGCAGTGTGGCACTGATTCTCGCTGCCAGCGTGCTTGGAATCCTAGGTTCATACGGAGTCGCCTGGTTCGGCATCCGCATCAATACCACCGCGAACAGTCGCGCGGCATTCGCCAGCTTGCGTTCAGCGGGACTGCCAGTGCTGGGCATTCCACTGAAGAGCGGCATGAGCGTTGGACTCTTGCTCGTGTCAGTCGAACTGTTCTTCATGATCTGCATCTTGGTCTTCTTGCCGACGGACCTTGTCGGCCCATGCTTCATCGGATTCGCCATCGGCGAGAGTCTCGGCGCGTGCGCCCTGCGCATCTGTGGTGGAATCTTCACCAAGATCGCGGACATCGGCGCGGATCTCATGAAGATCGTCTTCAAACTTCCAGAAGACGATCCGAAGAATCCCGGCGTCATCGCGGACTGCACCGGTGACAACGCTGGTGACTCGGTCGGCCCAACCGCCGACGGATTTGAAACATACGGCGTCACGGGCGTCGCGCTCATCGCATTCTTGGCATATTCGATGGGCGAAGTCAACCCAGAATTGTGCGCAACGCTCATCGTTTGGCTCTTCGCCATGCGCATTTTGATGGTGATCACCAGCCTCGTCTCCTATCTCATCAACGAATCGATTTCCAAGGCCCGTTTCGGCAAGTTGGCTGACTTCGACGAAGAAGCTCCGCTCACATCGCTCGTCTGGCTCACCTCGATCATTTCGATCGTCGTGACATTCATTGCGAGTTACCTCATGCTTGGATCAATCGGCGTCGGATCTGAATATGTGTCAGATGTTGTGACTGCGACACCAGTCGCCGCAGGAACACTCGTCGATCAAACGATCACGACCACGACGACCACGAAGATGCTGCCCGATCTTTGGTGGATCCTCTCGGTGATCATTTCGCTCGGCACCATCGCCGGCGCACTGATTCCAGAGTTCACCAAGGTTTTCACCAGCACGAAATCTCGCCATGTGAAAGAAGTCGTCAACGCCGCCAAGCAAGGTGGCGCCAGCTTGTGCATCCTTTCTGGATTCGTTGCTGGAAATTTCTCAGCCTTCTGGAACGGACTCGTCATTCTGTCGCTGATGGGACTTGGAGTTTGGTGCGCAACCGCGAGCGACATGCTCACGATCATGCCATCGGTCTATCCATTCGCGGCGCCGATCTTTGCGTTCGGATTGATTGCCTTCGGATTCTTGGGGATGGGTCCTGTGACCATCGCCGTGGATTCATTTGGACCGGTCACGGACAATGCGCAAAGCATCTACGAACTGAGCCAAATTGAGAAAATTCCCAATATCAAGGAGGAGATCAAGAAGGATTTCGGCTTTACTCCCGACTTCGAAAATTCCAAGCACAAACTTGAAAAGGGCGACGGCGCCGGCAACACTTTCAAGGCGACTGCCAAGCCCGTTCTCATCGGAACGGCTGTCGTGGGCGCGACCACCATGGTCTTTGGAATCATCTTGGCGCTCATCGGAGTTGAAACGGCCAAATTGTTCGGCGGCGTTGCAGACCCGACGAACCCCGCATATGCCGGCGCTCTGGCGCAAGGCGTGCAGTTGGTCGTTGGAAAACTCTCCATCGTTCAACCTGCGATTCTGCTGGGACTGCTCATGGGTGGCTCGGTCATTTACTGGTTCACCGGAGCTAGCACGCAGGCCGTCGTCACCGGCGCATACGGCGCAGTTGTCTATATCAAGAAGCACATCAATCTTGACAAGGCGACGGCGAGCATTGAAGACTCGAAAGAAGTCGTTCGAATTTGCACGGTTTACGCGCAGAAGGGCATGATCAATATTTTCATCGTGGTCTTCTGCCTCGCGCTGGCGCTGCCATTCTTTGATCCGTTCTTTTTCATCGGATATCTCATCGCGATCGCATTCTTCGGACTTTTCCAAGCTATTTTCATGGCAAACGCCGGTGGCGCTTGGGATAACGCGAAGAAGATCGTCGAAGTTGACATGCGAGCCAAGGGGACTGAACTGCATGACGCGACCATCGTTGGCGACACCGTCGGCGATCCCTTCAAGGACACCAGTTCGGTCAGCTTGAATCCCGTGATCAAGTTCACGACTCTGTTCGGACTGCTCGCCGTTGAAATCGCGGTGACCATGCAGAACCAGACGGCGAAACTTGCCATCGGTGTGACACTGCTGCTGATCGCATTGATCTTCGTCTATCGGTCGTTCTATTCCATGCGAATTCCAGCCGACGCGAAGAGCTGATTTTCAAGTCATCGATCACATATCGCCGTATCATCAGCAATGATGATGCGGCGCTTTCTTTTTACAATTGCGGTCGTTGGACTGTGCGTGTGGATGTTTGCCGCAGCCGCCGAGTCTGCGCAATCAGTTGCCACGACGGTGCAATCCGCTGCCGGTCATGATGTCGCCAATGATGTCGCCGTCGCCAATGCCGCCGCTACGACCACCGAAGCGCCTGCGATGCCCAAGTGGCTGAGTGATGGCATCGAGAAATACGGCGCCATCTCGCTCTTTGGCGCATTTATCATAACGGGAGTTGGACGACTGCATCTTTCTGAGGACTTCATCTTGATTCCCGCGGGGTGGATTGCGGCGCACGACTTAAAACTGTTCGTGCACTTTTGGCTGTGGGCATACCTCGGCATCGTTGCTGGAGATTCCATTTGGTTCTGGATGTGCGGGACATTCGGCACGCGCTTTCTTCATTCGCGCTGGTTCAAGCGTGTCTTGCACCCGCGGCGATTACTCGAAGTCAAACATCAAATCGACGAGCGCGGCGCGTTCGTTTTACTCGCAGCGCGGTTCATTCCAGGAACACGAACCCCCGTCATCACCATGTGCGGACTCCTGCACATGAAGTGGTGGAAGTTTCTGTTGGTGGAATTCTCGTGCACCATCGTGACCGTTCCACTGCAAATGCTGGTGGGAGTCATGGGCGCGCGCGCCGCCGCGCAGGCCGGAGTGAAGGACATCACCCACCAAGCACTCCTCGGCGTGGCACTCACGCTCGCCTTCGTGTTGTTGATGTATTTCCTGCACCTCTGGCTCGTAGCGCGCAAATCCAAGAAGCGAGCACCACGCGCGCAAGCACGCTGGCTGCGGGTGTATCAAGCAACCAAGCGGTTGGTGGTCAGGTCCAAAGCGCCGTCCGCGTCGTAGGGCGCTTCGACCACACATCTGCCTCAATTGCGCGCTCAGCAAAGGCAAACTACACTTCGCGACTTGCATCACGCGGGCGAATACTCAAGTGGTCAACGAGGACAGATTGTAAATCTGTTGGCTTAGCCTTCGAAGGTTCGAATCCTTCTTCGCCCACTCCCCATATTGCACCGCATCACACGCGGTATCACACACTCCTAATTCATCGAGCATTTCAGTGTTTTCTTCTTTTGCTTGTTTGCCTGTGCTACTGCTTGCGGCCGTGTGTGTTGTCGCTTTTGTTGTCTTTTGTTTACGAGGCGCAAGACCTTGTTTATGATGTGGCACCTGATTGTCCAGCGCAATTTCAGCATGAGCTATGAGCGTAAATGCGCTGACTCCGCCGGAGAACCGCGTCGGCTCCACCAGCTTCGCCGTCCTCACGCCGCTCTTTGACCAAGCCAAGCCAACCGCACCCAATCCCGCGCCCTCGCTATCCTGCGCGACACGCTGCTGCCGAAGCTGCTGAGCGGGGAGTTGACCTTGTCTGCCGTTCCCCCAGCACAGGCAGGTCTGGCGCGGACGGAAAACCTGATGCACAATGCCGACTGACCATGACGACCACGATTTCACAGATTGACGCGCTGCTCATCGTCCGCTCCGAGGATGAACACTTGGAATTCAAGGAGGCAGCCAACAACTTCCACTTTGAAGAACTGGTGGATTACTGCGTGGCGCTGGCGAACGAGGGTGGCGGGCGGATGCTGCTAGGCATCACCGACAAAATGCCGCGCCGCGTGGTGGGCACGAAGGCGCTTGAAGTGCCCGAGCACACCGTGGCCGGGATTTACGAACGGCTGCACTTGAAGGTGACTTTCGATGAAGTGCCGCATCCCTCCGGCCGGGTGCTGGTGTTTCATGTGCCGTCGCGCCCCGTCGGGCAGCCCGTCCACCACAAGGGTCGCTATCTCATGCGGGCTGGCGAAAAACTGGTGCCGATGACGCCCGACCAGCTCAAGAAGATCATGGCCGAAGGCGAGCCGGAGTGGGTGCTGAAACCGGCGATGAGCGAATGCGATGGGGAGATGGTGGTGCAGGTGCTGGACACGCAGAGTTACTTTGACCTTGCTGCATCTGCCCTATCCCGCCACGCGTGAGGCGGTGCTTGAACGCTTCGCCAGTGAACGGCTCATCGAGCAGAGCGACGGCGGTTGGACGATCACGAACCTCGGTGCGATCTTGTTTGCGAAGAAGCTGGAGAGCTTTGATCGCTTGGCCCGAAAGGCGCCGCGGGTGATCGTGTATGAAGGCACGAACAAGCTGAAGACGAAACTGGATCGGCCGGGGTCGAAGGGCTACGCGGTCAGTTTTCAAGGCTTGGTGGAATTCATCAACGGGCTGGTGCCGTCCAATGAAGTGATCGAACAGGCGCTGCGGCGGGATGTGAAGATGTTCCCCGAGATCGCGGTTCGCGAGCTGGTGGCAAACGCGCTGATCCACCAAGATTTCACGGAGTCCGGCATGTCAGTGATGGTGGAGATTTACGATGACCGAATGGAAATCTCGAATCCCGGTAAACCATTTATCTCACCGGACCGGTTCATTGATGAATACCGGTCCCGCAACGAGCGACTGGCGGACCTGATGCGGCGCTTGGGCATCTGCGAGGAAAAAGGCAGCGGTGTGGACAAGGTGATTCAAGCAGCGGAGGATTTCCAACTGCCTGCGCCGGATTTCCGCGTGGGGGAGAAGCGGACTTCGGTGGTGCTCTTCGGGCACAAGGATTTCGAAGACATGGACCGGAATGATCGCATTCGGGCAACCTACCAGCACAGTTGCCTGCGCTATGTGATGAACGAGAAGATGACGAATCAGAGCCTGCGAGAGCGGTTCAAGTTGCCTGAGAGCAAAGTGGCGACCGCATCCCAGATCATTGCGGCGACGGTGGACGCCAAAAAGATCAAGATCGCCGACCCCACCCAAACCTCCACCCGCTACCGAAACTATGTTCCGTTCTGGGCCTGATTTCTTGTTTAAACGCAAACCGAGAAAATGACCGCCGAGAAGCCCAAACCCCTGATTTTCAGGGATTTCTCATTTAAACGCAAACCGCCAAACACCATGAGCCTCAACGAATCCATCGTCGAAGACGCCGCGCTGTCGTGATACGAGGGGCTGGGCTATGCGGTCGGGCACGGCCCGATGGCCCCTACCCAGATTTCAGGTCCAAATGAAGTGAGAGTTATTTGGGCCACTGGGGCCTCCAAATCAATGGAGGATTGCATGATCGCACTGCCCGACAAACTTTTTTCAGCGCGCCGACCGCCGTCTGCCTGTGGTTTCTCTCCAAAAAGAAAAACGATGGCAAGCGCCGTGATCGTCGCAAGCAGACGCTGTTCAACGACGCGCGGAACATGGGCACTCTCATCGACCGTGTGCGTCGCGAGCTTACGGATGCGGATTTGAAGAGGATCGTTTCCACTTTTCATGCGTGGCGGGGGATTATGAACTCACGCGGAGTCGCGGAGTACGCGGAGAAAATATTTCTGTTTCTGAATCCGTCGACGCCTGCGCATCTCAGCGCGCGCCAGTTCCATGCGGCGTAGTTCATGAAGGCCAGCTTCACAAAGGGCCCGCGCCTTCACGCCCGGTCATGTCGGGATTTCCGACATACTGCGGTCGAGGCCTCGCGCACTGCCAGTGGTTCGCTCATTGTTGCCACCCGAAAACCTGCCTCTGTTTTAGGCAGGGGAATTCATACCCACAAAACTGACCGTTTCTATCCATATCCGTCATGACATGTATAGAAAATGGCGATTTTCTATATGTGTTCTCTAGATATGCCTAGATTAGCGTCATTTTTTGTGCGCATTTTCCAGCAGCTCATACAGGGCTCTGTTGATGTAGTAATTTTCCCGGCCTATTTTGCGCTTGTCCAATAAGCCAATACGAATCAGCTCATCCAGATAGCGGGTGGCTGTGATGCGGCTTACGGTCAGCTCTGCCATAACGAAGTCGATCTTGGTGTAAGGGTGGCGGAACAGATTATTGAGCAAGTCCTGGCTGTATATCTTCGGCAATTCAGTGCGCATTTTTTGCTTGAACACCAGCATCGTTCCCTTGATACCTTCGATCAGCACAATGGTTTGCCTAGCGGTTTGCTCCACGCCTTCGAGCATGAACATCAGCCATGGCTGCCAATTGTCTGTGTCTCGGGTGGCTTGCAGCAGACGGTAGTAGTCGGCTTCCTCAATCCGCCTTGAAGAGTAAAGCCCCAATCCAGGCCATGAAGGACTGGTACACATCTCACCCGCACCTCTTCAATAAACGACCTTATGATCGTACGGGATATGACCCGTAGTCAGTCCCGAATGCAGGGTTATATTTTTACAGGGCGATGCGACGTTCATTGGTTTCTGGAAATAGGTATTCCATGTGGCGAGCCGCTAAACGAGCAATTTTTTCGCCGTAATAATTGGTTACGACAAGTAATGCCATATCAATACCTGCGGAAATGCCAGCCGATGTAATGATCTTGCCTTGCTGAATCACATGGAATTTGGAATCGACCGTGACCTTGGGGAAAAGCTCTTGCATCATTTGCAAAGCGCGCCAGTGTGTTGTAACCCGTAGCCCATCGAGTAGTCCGGCATTGCCCAAGATCAATGCTCCTGTACAGACCGACGCCAGTGTTTCAACATTCGTGGCGTGAGCACGGACAAAGGAAAGCATCGCTTCATTGTGCATTTCGCTCCGAGCTCCCCAACCGCCGGGCACAACCAAAATATCAAGAGGCGGGCAGTTCTCAAAAGTGACATCCGGCACAATCTTCATGCCACCTGTGGTCGTGACAATCCGATTGAATTGGGAAATTAGCAATATCTCAAAGGGCGAAGGTTCCTCTTGGCGACGCTCTTCATTGAGCCGCGTAACAGAGAACACTTCAAAAGGTCCACAGAAATCAAGAACCTCGATCTCATCAAAAACAACGATACCAAGCCGTTTACGGTTCATGGGAATCCTCGAAATCTAAAGTAAAGCTAAGGGGCGCCGCGCATTTTGCGGCATCCCGCTTGAGCGCAGGGTTAGAACTCAAGCTACGGTGACCTTGCGGAACCATCCAGAACCAGGCTAGCTGAACAGCAAGAACATTGCGTAACCCTGAAGTCCAACTTGAGCTACAGAAAGTGCTCCAACTACAGGCGCCCGGGAAAATTCTCCCAACATCAAAGGCAATGTTGGCAGCAAACCGATCACGAACATAACGAGAAACGTAATACATGCCCAGTTTCTTCCTGCCGAAATTTTGAAGATTAAGAATCCGATCAAGGCAAAAGTGAAAATCAGCACGAAGATGGTGAATGCTGCGGATGCTATAGCGCTGAGGTTCGAGAAGTCCAACAGCATCTTGACTAACCCAACCGCCAAAGATGCCCAAAGAAGATTTGTAGCCGTCGTTACAGATTGTGGCTTTTTAACTGCGTATTGGGCTTGCTTACAACGCCCAGTGCTTACAATCCGGCATGAACATCCCCTTCATTGGCTCGCTCAAAGGCACCGTTCGTTCCGTCTCGATGGTCTCGATTCACGGTGATATCTATGCCGATGTGCTGCTCGAACCCGATGGCGCAACCGCCGATCCCGGCAAGGCGGCGGCGCTGCCGATACGCGTGCCCATGCACGCCATGTTCGCTGGCACCCCGCCCCTCCAGGGCGCGCGGATTGAAGTCAGTTTTCTCATGCAGCAGGTCACGGGCGTCAAGCTCCTCTAGCGTGCTGCCATTGACCGGGACCCCACACAAGGACCACCCCTTATGAGGTTTTTGGATTCTATGGTTCGTTTCCCATAAGCGGTGGTTCCGTATTGAGGTGCCCAGTCCGTGTTCCCAACCCTATCAGTTGCGTTCAAATCGGCTGAAAACGCAACGCGGCTAGGACGAATGCGTCGGGTGCTTATTCAGGCTGGGCGGGGATCACGGGCGCGGCCTGCGGAGGGCGAAGTCGCTTGCTGATCATCGTGACGGCGTCGTACAAATCGCCGCGGTGGCTCTCCAAGAAACTTTTCGCCTCCCGGAATGCAGCGCGGGTGTTCTCGTAATCGCCAGCCTCCAGGGCGCGGTTCGTGTCTCGCAGGAGCTGCCCGATCGCGATGTTGCCCTTATACATCGGAGGGATCCGACCCACCTCGTACGCGATGCCGATCGCGATCGTCGTCCACACAATTGCGAACAACGCCAGCCACACCTGGCGCCGACGAGGCAGGCCGCGAAGAAGCATGATCCCGATGACGATGCCGATGACCGGGAGGATGAGGAGGAGAGTGGGCATCAGTAGACCATATAGGGCAAGTAGGCGCCGTCAAGCGCGCCCCGCGCGATGCGAACGCTGCTGAAGCGTGTCCGGCGCGTTGTCTCAAACAGATTGTCAGACTTCACTAAACACTCCCTCCGCCAAAGTGTTCTTTAAACTCTTCCCGTGCCTCCCCGATGAAATGCTGCAGTTGATGCTCTGGAACACGAACCACAGTCACTTTCTGGCGTTGCGCTTCAAGGGCAAGATTGTTCGCGGTCTGCTCGCTCGGGATGTAGAGAGTTTTAGGCATTTCCCCATTGTGTGCGTGTGCCTGCTTCAGCATGCGCCGAGACTCGAGTTTTGAAATGTCCACTGCATTGATCGGAACATGCCCCACAGTGAAAATGAAAAGACTTGCCGCATCCATGAGCGCAATGCAATTGAAATCCCCATCGTCTATGGTTTGAATCGGCACATCGTTCAACTGAAACGCGATCCATGCTTCGTTGACTTGAAATTGGTTCGGATGAAGCGCGGTGGTGACCATGTGTGAAGCCTAACGGCGAAGCGCAGTCGGCGCTTCCAGCAGTCTATTTTCGCTGCGCACACCCGCTGCTTGCGCAGTATTTAGACAGTCAAGATTAGACAATCTCTTTTTCAGTTTGTTTTTTAACAAAACTTCATTATCAGCAGATCGGCCGAGAGCCACACTTGACTGGTACCCCACATCAGGACTGCCCCTTGCAAGGTTTTGGGATTCTATATTTCGTTTCCCATAGCGATGGTTCCGTATTGAGGTGCCCAGTCAAAGGTGCTCAACCACATCCAATGGACGCAAATAATGGCATTTCTGTGAAAAAACGAGTCATTTTGACTCTCAATGAACCGGCTGCCGGGACCCCCACCACCACAAAATGACACAATTCTTAACTTGAATCACGCTCGGCTTCCGTTCTCATCCACAAACTTCGATCCCTGCGCCTGATTGACCTCGATTTGCGCCCTCATTCGGCCAGGCGCCTATGAAATAAGAGGCTATTTCACTGCAAAATTCGCCTTCCGTTGCGATCAACCAATTCTCTTTGATCCAACGCTGGTCCGAGCAGCTAGACCGATTCATTCACGCTTTTTTGAGATTTTTCAGTGTTTCATTTGCACAACCCCATTTTGGAAGTATGTTCACCATTGACTTGGGTGAATTCCCAAGTTGCTTCAGCCACTGTTCCCTAGACAGAGTTTGGAGCCCCGAGTTTGCGTCCCTTTTACGTTGGAGAAAAAATGAGCATTTCAAATCGTCTCGAAAAACACTTTGCAGTCTGCGCTGCGGTAGTTGCTACTGCTGCGGTCGTTGGAACTGCCGATGCCGCCATTGTCACTTGGTACATCAACATGGTTGTGCCAGCGAACATTGACGGCTTGTACATCAATGTTGAGACGCAAACTGTTGGAAGCAGCGGTGGAACCGTGGCTGGCTGGGATATCAATCCCTATGGCTCAACCGCCATGCAGTTCTACAACGCCGCAGGTACAGGCATGCAACGCTTTCTAGGCGTTACGACTGGATCAGCAGGAAACTTGGCCCTCGGTACTGGCGTCAGTCAGTACGGCAGCATGACCGGTAGCGGTGACGTTGTTTTCGGCACGAACCCTGGAAACTGGCAACTCAATGCGACCAACTACTTTGCTTTCAAGTTCCGAACTGCTGCTGACGGCACAACTGGCACTCACTACGGCTACGGAGCGATGGTTGTCGGAGCAACTGCGGCGATTCGAACCCTTGCCTTCATTCAATGGAACCAGGAAGGTTTTGGAATCGTGGTGGTTCCAGCCCCAGGCGCAATCGCGTTGATCGGACTCGCAGGGCTCGTCAGCCGTCGACGACGACGCTGAATACATGATTCTTCAGGCGTGTGACGAGTTCGTCCACGACCTACGATTTGAAATATCCGTCGGCGGCCGCAAGGTCGCCGATGTTTTTTATTGCGCAACATTAATCATCCAGGCGCTGGCTGGCATTTCCTAAGATGCAGTGCAATGTCCAATCGACTCGCATCGAAACTTGTGTTCATTGGATGGGACGCGGCCGACTGGATCATCATCGATCGACTCTTTGCGCAAGGAAGGATGCGGTCCTGTCCCCAATTCAGGTCTACCTTCAGTACGAGAAAAATCTAGTCAACCAGGACCTCATTGCGCTGACTTGATTCAGCGAATTACTCGGGCATTGGCTGGTATATCCCCGTCACATGGATGACAGGTCGTGGCGTTTTGTCGGACCATCCCAACCTATGCCCTGGAAAGAAATCTGCGCCGTGTTAGAAAGACATCTTTGATCGATTACGCAATTCACTCATAGCGTTGGCATCGCCGAGTGTGCGCAGTGGCGCTGGGAGACGGAGGCGGAACGGGTAAATGGAAAGATGGAAGATGAAAAAAGGGAATTACGGAGTCCTCACGGACCGGAAGCCGAAGTCGTAACTGGCTAAGTCGGGCGCGGCGGCCCCACGCAGCGACCCGCGGCAGTAGTTGGAGTAGTAGAACCAAGAACCGCCGCGCAACAGGCGGTAGGAACCGAATGACGGACCCAGTGGGTTCGTGGTGGGGACCGAGGAGTAGGACCCGTACCAATCCTGACACCACTCCCACACATTGCCGCTCATGTCGTGCAAGCCAAGCGCGTTGGCTGTCTTGCCGCCGACTGCGTGAGTCTGATTGCCTGCAGCGGGGTAGTACCACGCAATATTCCCAAGCAGCGCATCATCATTCGTGCCGTTGTGAAACGCGGTGCGAGTTACTGCCGTTCCCAGCTGCGCGCGATAGGCATATTCCCACTCCGCTTCAGTCGGCAAGCGCAAGCCTGTCGCAGTGTTGAACGACGCAATCGTGTCCCACGAGACTTGCTCGACCGGGCGGGAAGGCGAATCTGAGTAACCAGAGAAATAACTCGGATTACTGCCCATCTTCGCCTGCCACTGCGCTTGCGTCACTTCCGTGCGGCCAAGTATAGAACGCGTTGGCCAGGGTTACGGTGTGCAGGGGATTTTCGTCGCTCTGACAACCGTACTGAACCGACCCCTTGCAACCCATGGTGAACGAACCTGCAGGCACCAGCAACATTTCGATGTTCGACGAATTATCCCGCACCTTCCACGCCCAGCCCGACGCGACAATCGCCGCTCTCAATGCGGGGTCGGTCACAATGGCAGGGTCCGGCGCCGCAACCAGCAGAGTTGCCCACGATGGCGTTTGTGATCCACACGATCCCCACTGGCCCAGCATCTCTGCAAGGTCCGCACCGTCAACGACTCCATCGTTGTTGCCGTCATAGACACATTGACCTTGAGCGGTCGACGAGAACGAACCAAGCGACAAGGCGAGCGCGCCAACGATAAAAGCAATCATGCGAGTGAATTTCATATGAGACTCCTGTGAGCAAAGCGAGTTAGAACCGCGAAGACCCGACACGACAGGCGAACCCCCACCGACAATGTAACTCAGTGGGGCGGGAAGTCCAATCATTTGCGTTGGTTTTCGTTGACTCATTGCCCCAACAATGATCACAAAGCCTGACTGCTGCGCCCTAAGACGCAGGAACGACTGCCGCAATGGCGAGCGCTCACCCGCGCCATGGTGATCATCGCCGATTATGGCGAAGATCGTCGAGATAGAGGTCTTCGACCTTCTGCCGCGCCCAAGGAGTCTTGCGCAGAAATGCGAGACTCGAACCAATGGTCGGATCGTGTGCAAAGCAGCGAATGCGAATGCGCTCGGCAAGCACCTGCCAACCATGCCGTTCAACAAGCGCTTTGAGAATCGCTTCAAGCGTAAGGCCATGCAGTGGATCGCGCGGATGATCACGCGGCGCATCGGCTGAAGATTTATCCTCTGGCTCGGTCATCGTTCCATCACCTCTCGGCAATGACTCCGTCAAAACTCGCGAAGCAATCTTCCGCCACCGACGAGCGGACAACCGAAACCATTTTCGCGCAGTGCATGCCACAACAGCGTGGAGTTGATTCCAAGAATTGGAATGCCCGCAGCCCTGCGCCCATTCCAATAGCAGCGATGGCGATGCCACCAGCTAAGACTTCTCGATGCGTGATCGCGCCGACGCTGGTGGAATTATTTTCCATCGTGCGGAGCGTATCTCGCCTGCCGCCACATGCATCGCATGACTACACACGCCCGGCCGCCGCGCCCGCAGTCCGTTGCACAAGTTCTTTCAAGCGATCCAGTCCCTTGGCATAATCGGGGCCGATGAAACAGTCCATGAGCAAACCGAACCAGCGGTCGGTGAGACCATTGAGTTGCATGTGAAAACTCCAGGTGACCAAAGTGCCACCTTCGACTGGCTTGAGATCCCAATAGGAAAGCGGCTTGCCCATCGGCCCGAAATCAAGTTCGACCGTGACATGCGAATATTCGGTCGCTTCGATGATGACCTGTGAGCCCGATCCAACATCTGAATCATCCGACGCCCAACTGAACTTGGCACCAACACCAGATTCAGGACCTTCATATGTATAGATCGTTTTGGGATCAAGATCAGACCACGGCGACCATTCGATGAATCGCTTGTATCCATTGATGTACGGAAATATTTCTTCAGCCGGCGCGCCAATCACAATCTGACGCGCCACTGTGACTTGATTGGGAAGGAGCAATCCGCCGCCCACAAAGATCACCGCACCCCCGATCAAAATTCACATGCATACTTTGAGCAGTCGTTTCATGTTCTCTCTTGAAAATCGTATCAATTCTCAAATCAATACTTCTCTTCAACGCCTCAGCGTTGCATACTTTCTGGGCTGAACGCTGAACACGGTGTTCGATGCGAACCGTTATGCTCGAACGCATGAAGATTCCAAGCCACATTGTCACTTTTCTTGCTGGCGCAATCCTTGTGAGCGCAGTGGTTCCAGGTTGCGCGGCAATGGCAGTTCGCCGAATCGCCAATGCTGGCGAGAGCAAGGCCGAACCCGCCACGATGACTCCACAGCAGGCACTCGAAGCCGCGAACACCCAGTTCTATGTCGCGCTCAACAAGATGCTCGCTGGCGATGCGACGGAAGTCGACAAGTGTTGGTCGCACACTGCGGGCGTGACCAACTTTGGACCATTTGGAAAATGCGACAACGGCTGGCAAGCCGTGTCGACGGAATTCGCCAAGGAAGCTGGCATGAAGATGGGCGGCAATGTCAGGACCGAAGCAGTGGTCGTGACGGTTGGCGCGGACATGGGATATGCGACATGCGTCGAAGTCGGCAACATGAACATCAACGGCGAGTCCGTCGAAGTCCGCTTTCGCTCGACCAATGTCTATCGCCTCGAGCGCGGAGAATGGAAGTTGGTGCATCACCACACCGATCCATCACCAACCATGCAGGCGCCACCGCAAGTGGCAAACGCGAGTAAGTAAAGTTGCGTTGAACGCGCCGTGCCGCGCCGCGTCTCAGCGAATCACATCGCCATTGATGTCGGGGCACCATCCCGTGCAGAGATCGTTGCCGCTGGGTAGCACCGCAAGATCGTAAGAATTATGCGCGCATGGCACTTCCCACATTACGACCCCATCGGGCGAGACGGTGGCAACACGCCCCTTGTCTTGATCGATCACGGTGTGCGAAATCGCCGAATCGCGGCGAGGGCGATGAGCAGAACGCTAGGGAGGCATGTGATCATGCGTGACTCGATAGGCAGAGATGAAAACATCAACGCCGTGATCGATGCGTGAGATATCCTGCGCCAATGCTTCCAAGCGATTATCGAATCCGCATCATGCGCACTGAGGATTTCCCTGCGATTACCGCGATTTGCGGCAAAGTTTATCCGGGCGAGACTCCATACACCAGTGAGGAACTTGGCGCGCATCAGCGACTCTTCCCGCAAGGTCAATTCGTCGCCGAGCACATTGCAACTCACAGCGTCGCGGGAGTTCACTTCACACTGCGATTGTCCATGCGTGACTTTCATGTCGACGACTCGTGGGATGTGCTCACTGCGAAGGGTTCGTTCGCGGATCACAACCCAATTGGACATTCACTCTATGGCGCCGACATCATGGTCGCGCCCGATCATCAACACCACGGCATCGCGCATGGATTGACCGACGCGATGCTCGAGCTGGTGCGCGCCGAGAAACTCTGGCGAGCGGTCGGTGCGAGCCGCCTGCCGGGATATCACGCGCGCCGCGACGAGATGGATGCGAAGACTTATGTCCAAGGTGTCATCAGCGGTGCGTGGAGCGATCCAGTCTTGACTGTGCATCTCAAAGATGGTTGGCGTGTCGTTCGCCCAATCTTTGGATATCTGCCGTATGACGATGAGAGCGCGGGTTGGGCCGCGGTCATTCAAGCTGTGAATTCGCAGTGTCCCCCGCCGCCGGAATTGGAACTGCACTAAATATTGATCAGCTTGGTTTGAGCGCATCAGCAAGTGGCGCGCGAATGCCATCGGCCCAAATCTGATATCCCGCCGGCGAAAGATGCAAGTAATCAGGCATAATTTGCGGGGAAATCAATCCATCCGCAGAAACGAATGATGAGCCCAAGTCGATCACGCGCACCGCTGTGTCATGCGCATACGCACTCGCGAGAGCTTGATTGATTTGCACAAGATCACCGCGCATCGCACTCATCTCATGATCGCGTGGAAAGATGGCGCACAGCAAAATGCGCGCAGCGGGAACTTGCTGGCGCATCTTGGCAACGACTGCACGAATGCCCGCGAGCGTCTGCGGCGCATCGGCGGTGCGATGACCGAGATTGTTTGTGCCAATGAGCAACACAATCACCTTGGGCGCAAGTCGAGTGAGCGGCGCTTGATCGAGCCGCCACAGCACATGCTCGGTGCGATCACCGCTCACTCCAAGATTGAGCGCCTTCAGCGGCGCGAAGCGATCCTTCCAAATGTGTGCGCCTGTGTCTTCCCATCCCTGCGTGATTGAATCACCAACAAAGATCACATCGGTTGGTAACGACTCCCGCGCACGCGCGACGACTTGAGATTGACGCTCAAGGATGCCAGCATCCGTTTGCGGCGCGGGGACAATCGTCGATTGCGACTCAGAGTGAATAGGTGACATGGCGACGAAGGCGGCGAGGGTAACGGCGGCGACGCAGGCGCATGCAACGGACAGAGAGGGTTGGGACATTGGTGATGGGGCACAATATCGCGGGGTTTTCCCGCCAACAAGGTCGTTATCAACCTAGTCTGGAATGACTCACCTTGCCATTTCGCCAAATACAGGCGATTATGGCTGGCCATCGCGTCCCTTTTTCCAATAAAGATTTGCCAATCGGACAATGAATTGCATGATGGCATGTCCGACAATCGCAGAGGCGCAAGCAACCCACCGACCAAAGCGCCGAGAAAAGTCGACCGTTCCAAAATTCTTTGCGCAGAAAAGTCGTAATTTTATTGGACAATTACCGTTTTTGAGGTATCACTACTATGGCGCGCAAACGCATGAACAACAACACCCTCGCAAAAACTATCGGAGCGTTATTGAGTGGACTACTGTTCTGTTCGCCAGTTATGGCGATGCAGTCGCGTGTCGCGAAACCTCCTGGACAAAACGCAAAGGCACCGTCAACCGCTGCGAAGACGCCTGCGGTGACGACAAGTAAGAAGCAAGCTGCGGCGAAGACGGCGGCTGCGGCGAAGACGGCGGCTGCGGCGAAAGCACCCGCTGCAAAAGCACCGGCGGCAAAAGCACCGGCGCCGAAAGCGCCAGTCGTTGTTGTTCCAGCGCCAGCCGTGAAAACTGCTCCACCCGCGCCAGTCGTTGCTGCACCAACACCTGTTGCAGCGCGGCCAGCGATCGCCACACCGCCCACGACTGTCCCCGTTCCTGCGAAGCCATCCGAAGCGAAGACTGTCGTTGGAAATTCGCAGGCTGGCAAAGCGCCAGTGACTGCTGTGGCAACCATCGCTCGACCAACCGCGACTTCAACTGCAGCGGATGCAGAGGCACTCGTTGCGACTGGTCCTGAGGCGGTTTCGGCTGCTGTCGTCAATCTCTCATCTGGCAAAATCAGTGCAGAGGAGTTCACGCGCTTACTTGCAGGAGGTCAGCCCGTTGTTCCACCCGCAGCGGTTCCAGAAGTCACGCGCTTGACGGTGGAGGCGGCGTGGCAGGCGCTCGCTGAAATTCCGGGTCAACTGACACCAGCGTTTACCGGAACGCTCAAATTTGTAAAGACCGATTGGGACGGACTCTTCCAGCGCGCCTTGAGCACTCCTTCCACACAACAAATGCTCGATCAGTTTCGCAGCCTTGCGACCCAACCGGCATACCACGATTCCACCCGATACAAACGACCGCTGACGCTGGCGGAGATCCCATCGGACATGTTGGACAGTCGCTTGGCGAATGTGCCGATCGATCGACGCGAAGCGTTTGGACTCGCGATGGTCGACTGCGTTCAGACGAGTTGGCTTTCGACCAACGGAGTGATGCTCGCGATAGTTGCGAAGTCGACGCGCGATCCTGTGCAGCTGGCACATGTGATTGAAATGCTCGAGGAACTGAATAAATGCGACCCTCTCCAACGACCCGGCACGACGATTTGGGACCCCGCCGTCGCAGTCACTGCCGGAGGAGACGGCGTCTGGCTTGCGACCGCTTGGGGGATTAGCGCCATCGTTGACATGTCCACAGTGCTGGGCGACGATGTGCCTGTCGATCTGCGCGGGCGATTGGATGCGCAATTGCGCAGGGAAGTCCAGAGGTTTTGTGTGGATTGGCGCGATGCGCGACCATGGTTTGTCAAGAGCCGATATGTCGTATCGAACCAGTGGATCGAACCATCCATCGCACTCATCAAAGCGTGCCTCTATCTAGGAGATCCCGCGCTGCTCCCCGCGTACAACTTGGGTGTTGAAAACTTGCTCGCCAGCTTGAACGCCCACGGACAGTCCGGTGAATTTCTAGAGGGTGTCAGTTACGCGCAGATGACGCTGCGCTCCACCCATGAGATCATTGGCAAGATGCGGTTGATGGGCGACACTCGGTGCCTCTCGACACCCTTCGCCGCAAACAATTGGAAGTGGTTTGCGCAGCAGCACATGCCCGGCGCGATGCTCGTCAATTGCAACGACAGTGGTAAATCCCAATTGCCTGACTATGCCATGTCAGTTCCTCTCTCATCCTTTGGAAGTGCGGCGATGGCCTCGGGCGACCAACAAGCCACTGCCATGATGCGCTTCCTGTATCCGGCTCCGCGACCGATTGGAGCGTTGGAAGCGCTCCAATACGCAGACTTCCTCGCATCGAGCCCTGTCGCTGCTGCGGCCACTCTCCCAACATTTGCATACTTCCCTGCTCAGGAGCTGGTGACTTGGCGGAGCGAATTTCAGCCAGTGGAAAGCGCGCAGACTGCATTCGCACTCTGGGTGAAGGGTGGGCGGTCAACTGAAAATCATGTGCACCGCGAGCAAGGAAATGTGAGCGTCTATTGCGGAAACAGAATTGTGCTCTCCAACTGCGGGACTCCCAACTACAACGCACCCGATTACGCAAGCAACTATGCGGGGGCGGCTGGTTCAAACATTCTGCAGGTGAATCAACTGACGCCGAGTGGTCAGCCCGTGAACGCACCGCTGACGGTGCATGTACTCGACAGCGCTGGCGGAAGCGTGACGCTGAACACTTCGGCAGCATATTTCAATACAACTTGCACACGAGATGTCTCGTGGGACCGATTGGGCAAGGTGCGTCTGGACGACAAAGTTACGCTCATCGATCCTGCGCCAGCGGGCACCGAGTTCTACCGATTTCATACTGGAAGTGCTGAAATCCTGACGATTTCCGGATCAAACAAAAGCTGGCGCGTGGTGTGGCTTGGCACTTCAATGACCATCAACGCCGACCAAGACATCGTGGTCGAACAGGCCACGCTGCCGGACATGGTGCAGTCGCCATTTCATCATCAGACGATCCTCATATCGGTGCCAGTTGCAACGACATCGTTGCAACTCACATCCGAACTGGCTGTCGATCGGTCCATCACACAGTGAATACAGACGGTTGATCAGCATTCTGCGTGCGCCAGAAGCGCGTGCTGGATGTTCCCGCTTCATTGCTGATGATTGCTGATGATTGCTGATGAATCGCCGCGAACGGTGGATTCCGTGTCGACGCGCCGCTGGCGACGGATCCACCATCACCCCCGCAGGTTGCGCATGGCAGATGGTTGTTGTCGGCGTTACAAGCCCATTGCTCGGGCAAGCAAGATGCCCACGAAGAGGCTGAAAGCGGCGACAAGCAGTTGCTGAAATTTGTTTGGACCCTGAACCTTGGACATAGCAATAAGAGAGTCGGATTCAA
>Ga0209702_10004541_pt1 | contig 20005 bp, 19 predicted proteins | sample FRY01_FD_187210 | JGI IMG/M metagenome (GOLD analysis project Ga0209702, IMG submission 187210) | Freshwater microbial communities from Lake Fryxell liftoff mats and glacier meltwater in Antarctica - FRY-01 (SPAdes) (version 2) | ecosystem: Environmental > Aquatic > Freshwater > Ice > Glacier...
TGGCCCTGCACGATGGACTACCACGAGTATCTCTTCGGTGCGGTCGTGAGAGATGGTCACCTTTACTTTTCGAACAGCGTCGGCATGGCCGCCCGGGGAAAGGACAACTACCAGGCACCGATGCGGGGCAGCGTCGTAAAGGTCCACCTCGATACCGGCGCGACGGAGTTCATCGCCGGCGGCCTGCGCACTCCCGACGGGATCGGCGAGGGTCCCGGGGGCGCGCTCCTCGTCACGGACAACCAGGGCGAGTGGCTCCCCGCGAACAAGCTCGTCCACGTGACCGAGGGTGCCTTTTTCCACTTCCGCAGCATCCCACCCCGGCATCCCCTCGACCGCCCGGTCGCAACGCCACCCGCCGTGTGGCTGCCGCAGGGGGAGATCGCCGCCTCGCCTACCGAACCGGTCCTGCTCCCCGAATCATGGGGACCATATGCCGGTCACGTAGTCTTTGGCGACTCCGCCTACGGGGGACTGCAGCGCGTCTTCCTCGAGGAGGTCGGGGGCGATCTTCAGGGGGCGGTCTTCCGGTTCTCGCAGGGCTACCGGCATCTCTTCCACCGCTTCGCCTTTGCCCCGAACGGCGATCTCTATGCAGGCGGCATCGCCCGGGGAAAGGATCCGGACTTCATCCATCGCGTGAGCGGTCTCACCCGCATCCGCTACACCGGCGGGAGCGTCTTCGAACCTCTCGCTGCGAGGCTGCGTTCGAACGGGCTCGAGATCGAGTTCACCACTCCGCTCGCGGCGGGCGAGGGCTGGAATCCCGCCGCCTACCATTTGGCACATTGGGGATACCAGGCGACCCAGACCTACGGCGGGCAGAAGGTGCGACATCGCACCGGCGGAGTCCGCTCAGCCACGGTGTCGGCGGACCGATCACGCGTTTTCCTTGAACTAAGTGATCTCCTGCCGGGCGAGGTCGTGCATGTGCGGATCTCGCCCCTGCTCTCCGGAGAGGGTGGAGAGAAGCTCCGCAGCGGAGAACTCTGGTACACGGCCAACCGCATTCCTGAGGAAAATCCCGGGAAGGTCCTGCCGCCTCCGCCTGGCGCTCTCGCGGGGACAGATGCCCACTTCCGGTTTTCGGGAGGAGACACCGGCCGTCTCCTTTTCCAAAGCTATTGCGCCGCCTGCCACAGCCTCGACGACATCAAGCTCGCCGGACCTGTCCTGCGCGGCATCGCGGGGACGAAGCGCCTCGTCCGCGACCCCGTGACGGGAGAGGCGCGCGAGATCGAGGCTGACGCCGCTTATCTGCGCCAATCCATCCTCGAGCCCAATGCCCTGCTCGCCGAAGGGTATCCCGAGAATCTCATGCCACCCATCGGCGCGATTCTGAGCGAGGAACAGATCGACGCGCTCGTCGAATTCATCATCGAATCAGGCAAGCGCTGAGGCGCACCTACCGTCCTCACCCTGCCGGGACCGACGGAGTGTGCGCTCCACGGACGCGATTCCGTCGGCACTCCCCCATTGCCGGAACAATCCCGATTCCGTTATCCTGCGGCCATGTATCGCCTCTCCTTCTCCCTCTGCCTCGCGAGCCTTGCCTCGGCATGGATCCTTTCCTCTCCCGCACTCCACGCCATCGACGAAGGCCGCTCGCTCTACATCGAGGGTTATGCCGGGGACGTCAGCTACGCGCCGGGCGACGAGTTGCAACTCCATCTCTCGAGCCCTTCGCCCAGCGGCGACATCACGATCACCCGCGTCGGGAAAGAGCGCACGGTAGTCTTTGAAAGGAAAAAGCTCGAGGGTCTCCTCGAGTATCCCGTGCCGGTCAACGCTTCGTCGCACGGCTGCAACTGGCCGGTCGGATTCCGCCTCCCCATCCCGGCCGATTGGAAAAGCGGTTACTACGAAGTGACGATGCGCGTCAGTGACAATGGCGGCACCTTCACCCAGCGGAACCGACGCACCGCCGAGTCGACCTGTTATTTTGTCCTGCGTCCCGCCGAGCCGGGAAAGAACAGCCGCATTCTTCTGCAGCTCGCGACCCACACCTACAACGCCTACAACAACTGGGGCGGATCGAGCGTCTACGCCTATCACGGCCGCGCCGGATTGCAGGGCCACCGCGTCTCCGAGCTACGTCCGCCCGCCTCGCAGTATGGCAAATGGGAGCTGCCCTTTGTCATCTGGGCCGAGGAGAACGGCTACGAGATCGATTACGCCACCAACCACGATCTCGAGCTGCGCCCCGGGATCGTGAAACCCTACCGGCTCGTCCTCAGCCTCGGTCACGACGAATACTGGTCGGCCGCAATGCGCGACACGGTCGAGAGTTTTGCCGCCGCCGGAGGAAATATCGCCTTCTTCTCCGGCAACACCTGCTGCTGGCAGATCCGCTGGGAGCCCGAGACAAAATCCTTCCTCTGCTGGAAACAATGGTTCAATCAGGACGAACTCTACACCTCCACCGCGGAAAAAATCCCCACCCTCGCGACCCTGTGGAGCCACCATCTCATCGGCCGCACCGAGAACAGTCTCACCGGCGTCGGCTTCCTCCACGGCGGATATCACAAGAGCCACGGCCAGCTCATGGACGGCAGCGGCGCCTACACGGTCCATCGTCCCGATCATTGGCTCTTTGAAAATACGGGCCTCGCCGCCGGTCAGGAGTTCGGCGGCAAGGACACCATCGTCGGCTACGAGTGCGATGGCTGCGAGATCGAGTGGCGCGACGGTCTGCCTTTTCCCACGCATCGCGACGGCACCCCGCCGACCTTCACCATTCTCGGAACCGCCCCCGCGAAGTGGGCCCCCGGCGATAGCGCCTGGTACGAGCGTTGGCCCGGATCCGACCACACGGGCAACGCCGTGCTGGGACTTTATACGACCGACGGAGGCGGCACCGTCATGACGACCGGCTCGACGGACTGGGCACACGGATTGGCAGGGAAAGATCCAGCCGTGATGCAGATCACGAAGAACGTGCTGGAGAGGCTGGGGAAGTGAGAGGGGGAGGCGGTGAAGCGACTTGACGGCAAATGCCGAAATTGACCGTTGCCACCGCCCTTTCAGCGATTTATCATAAAACCATGATCCAGCCGATCTCCGAACTTCAGAAACTGCCCCTCTATGAGCGCCTGCAGTTGGTCGAGGACCTTTGGGACAGCATCGCATTGGAAACCGACGGGTTGGCCGTGCCGCAATGGCAAAAGGACGAACTGGACCGTCGCGCCGCAGCGTTCGCCGCCGATCCTGAGTCGGGTATCCCGTGGGAGACAGCCAAAGATCTCATCCGCAGGCATCATGGCTAAGCCAATCGATGCGCTGAATTTTCTAGCGGGCGGACCGTGGTCTACTCTTGGAGCCGGCGTTTACTTTCTGAGCCAACGCGAAGCGTAACCCTTAGCTTGCCGGGCGACAGGAATGTCGCCCCTCCTTGTTTTGTCCCAAGGAGGAGGGACACTCCTGTCCCTCTCATCTGAGTGTCCCGCTACCCGGGGCGCCGCCTTACCCTACTTTTCACCTAATCTTACTCCTCCCATGCCCCTTCCCCTCATCGCCATCACCATGGGAGACCCTGCCGGGGTCGGACCCGAAGTCTGCCTGCAACTGCTCGCCAATGCCGAAGTCCGCGAGTGGGCGGCTCCGGTGATCTTCGGCGATCTCGCGATCCTGCGCCGCTGCGCGGAAAAGACCGGCCTGCCCATGCCCGAACCCTCTCTGGTCCGCGACCTGACCCTCTTTGATGAGACCGGATTCGAGCCCGGTGTCGTGAGCGCCAAGACCGGAGCCGCCGGTTACGGCTATGTCCTCGCCAGCATCGAGGCCGCCCTCGCCGGTGAAGTCGCGGCGGTGGCGACCGCTCCGTTGAACAAAGAAGCCCTCCGCGCCGCCGGGGTCGACTACCCCGGGCACACCGAGATTTTCGCCGACAAGACCGGCTCGACGCGCTTCTGCATGTTCCAATACAGCGACGAGGTCCGCGCGAGTTTTGTGACCGTGCATTGCGGCTACCACGAAGTGCCCGCGCTACTCACGGTGGACCGTATCCTCGACGTCATCGAACTCACCGCCGACGCGATGCGACGCATCCGGGGAACGGAGCCCCACCTCGCCGTGCTCGGACTCAATCCCCACGCCGGCGAGCACGGGCTCTTCGGCAACCGGGAGGAGGAAAACATCATCATCCCCGCGATCGAGGCTGCTCGAGCAAGAGGAATCTCGATCGAGGGACCGCTCCCGCCGGACACCGCCTTTATCCCGGCGAAGCGGCGCAGCACCGACGCCTTCATCTGCATGTATCACGATCAGGGCCACATCCCGCTGAAGGCGCTCGCCTTTGATACGGCGGTGAACACGACGCTCGGGCTCCCTATCATTCGCACCAGCGTCGATCACGGCACCGCCTGCGACATCGCCTGGCAGGGCAAAGCGAAAGGCAGCAGCCTCGTCGAAGCGGTCCGCCTCGCGGTGAAGCTGAGCCGATAAATTCTCCGCTACGGCTTGAACCCATCATCCACGACGAGGCTACCGCGGAGTCCGTCGGCGGCCTCGGTCGCGAGGGCATCACAGCGCTCGTTCATCTCGTGACCGTCGTGTCCTTTGACCCATTGCCAGGTGATGAAGTGCCCCTCGGCGGCTCGCTCGAGTCGCATCCAGAGATCGACATTCTTCACCGCGGACTTGTCTTTCTTCCGCCAGCCCTGGGCTTTCCATCCTTTGATCCAGCCCTTTGTCTGGGTATCGACGAGGTAGCGGGAGTCGGAGTAGACCGTGACCCGGCAAGGTTCTTTGAGGATCTCCAGCCCGGCGATCGCGGCGAAGATCTCCATGCGGTTGTTCGTCGTCGTGACGAAGCCCTGCGCGAGCTCGCGTGTGTGATCGCCGTAGCGAACGACGGTGCCGCAGCCGCCGGGGCCGGGATTGCCACGCGAGGAGCCGTCGGTGTAGATGAAGACTTCTTTCATGGCTGTGAAATCTCCGCGAGCTGGGTTCGTAGAAAAGCGGCGATATAGGAAAGATCGGCCGGATCGAGGAGCCTCTCCTTTGCTCCGTAGTGCTTCTGCAGGTCACGCCGCTCGGGGAACTCGTCGGGCTGCACGTCGCGCACCTGCACGAGCCGAGACTCGCGCCAGACCCACGCCTCCGGACGCCACGGCCCAACCATCCCGGGATTCGACCAGGTGTGCAGCGAGAACACCCGATCAGTCAGCCCCGCCGCGAGGTGCATCGGACCGCTGTCCACGCTCACCGTCCAGGCGGCCTGCCGGATCAGGTGGATCAACTCGGGCAGGCTCGTTTTTCCCAACAGATCGGTGACATTTCGCGGCCAGGGCAGCGTGATCGGCTTTTCCGGAATGCCGACGAGGAGGACAGGATACGGAGAGAGCAGTTCGCAAAGCTCGGTCACCTCGACGACCGAGAGTGACTTGCCGGCGCCCCGGGAAAAGGGGTGCAGAAGGATCGGAGAAGACGAAAAAACCGGCGGCGCTTTCATCTCCGCTCCCGGCGGAAAAAGGAAGACCGGATCCGCGACATCGACTCCGAGCGAGGCGACGAGGGCGAGATTGCGATCAACGGCATGGCGGCGGCTCCAGTCGGGAACCTCCGCACGGTGGGTGTAAAAGAGCGAGGCGCCCTCCCGCGATTGGCGGAAGCCGGCGATCACGGAAGCTCCGGTGCGCTTCGCGAGAAAGGCACTGCGGAACAATCCCTGAAAATCGACGACGAGATCGTAGCGGCGCGGACGCAGCTCTTCTTTCGCCCAGCGGGCTCCGCGGATGACGCCGGTGATTCCCTTCAGTTCGCGCCGCGGAAACGGGATGACCTCGTGGAGAAAGGGAACGCCCTCGAGGAGGGGGCACCACTCGGTATTGGCGAGCCAGTCGATCTGCGCCTGCGGCGCGGCCCGGTGGAGCGCCTCTGCGGCGGGCAGGGTGTGGACGATGTCACCGAGCGAACTCGGCTTCACGATGAGGATTCGCTCGCAGTCAGGGAGATTCACGTTGATGCCCTATTTGCCGAGTGAAAGCCGGTGCGCCAGCATTTCCGGGAGACCGGCGTCGATGATTTTATCCTGCGCGGTCTGGATGTCGTACTCGACGCGGCGGATCGTGACCTCCTGATTGGCGACGTCGTAGATGGCGTAGGCAGAGCGCCAGTCACCATCGCGGGGCTGGCCGGTGCTGCCGATATTGACGAAGTATTTCCGCCCCATCTCGAGCCGCACATTCATGAACTCGACCGGCTCGACGCTGTCGCCCTTCACATAGATGCGCGGCGTGTGGGTGTGTCCGTAGAAGCAGAGCTGGGTGAACTGATAGCTGAAGCTCGCCATCGCATCGAACTTGTTCGTCACGTAGGTCCAGCTCCCCGGCGTGTCGAGGGTCGCGTGCACGATCGTGAAATCGCGGACCTGGCGGACGAGCTTGAGGCTCTTGAGAAAAGCGCGGTCATCGGGATCGAGCTGGGCGCGGGTCCACTCCATCGCCTGCCGCGCGAGCGGGTTGAGCCCCTCGAGCGAGGTCTCGAGGACCGCTTCCTCATCGTGATTGCCCTTTACCACGGGACAGCCCATTTCTTTGATCATCGCGATGCACTCGCGGGGGTTGGCTCCGTAGCCGACAATATCCCCGACGCAGACGCGGTCGGTGCAGCCCTGCTGAGCGGCATCTTCCAGGACGGCCTGGAAGGCTTCGAGGTTGGCGTGGATGTCTCCGAAAATGGCGTATTTCATTCTCTGAATGGCCCCGCGGGGGGAATCGGGAGTTCCGGGAGGGGGAGTCGGAACTAACCATAGATAGAGCTTTTCGCAATACGAGGGAAGCAAAAGCACGCCAATCTGCATCGATGAGGCAGGAAAAGACAGAATGTGCCGCGTTTCAGGGCACCACAATGCCACCGGGAAGGGCGTTGGCGGGCTTTTTCGACGCTTTCTGGGGCCGCCGGTCCGGGTCGCCGTCGGGGATGCGACGGGGCGAAGGAATGGCAAGTTTGCCCTCCAAATTTTTGATTTCCTTGATCAGGGTGGGCAGTCGCTGCGGCTCTCCCTCGCGGTAGAGGGCGGTGAGGTAGTCGTAGGCCTCCTGCTCGCGGCCCGGGCATCTCGCCATGAAGTAGCCGTAAAAGCGCCGCGCGTAGCCGGGCGCGCCGGGCAGCCCGACGATCTCGCCGTAGACCCGCGCGGTGGCGCAGTCGTCCTTCAACTTTTCGCGATAGACCTCGGCGACCTGCAGCCGGATCGCGGACGACTCGGGGAGCTGGGCGATGCCGCGCTCGGCGAAGTCGATGGCCTGGAAGGCGTATTCCTTGAAGCGCCGCTCCCGTTCGAAGGCCGGCAGGCGGGTGTCGATCTCCATGTTCGCCGTCGCATTGATCCCGAGGTGCCAGATCACCGAGACCCAGTGGGACTCGTCGCGGGGCTCGAGATTGGTGATGATGAGGTAGTTCGCCCGCAGCTCGTCCCACGATTTTGTGCTGAAATGCTCGAAGGCATTTAGCGTGAGGTAGGTCGCGACGAGGGAGCGCAGCCCGCCGAGGGTGCCCATCAGCGCCGACTGGCTCATCTGGTCGAAGGCTCCCTGCGCCGGCGGCGGGAGCAGTAGATTCGCCGCCACGAGCCGCTCGCGCAGGTCATCCTCGACCGGGGCCCGCACGAGCCCGAAGACCGCGAGCCCGAGGACCACGAGGAGGAGACGGGGAACTTTCTGGAAGAGACGCTTCACGGCGATCAGAATTCTTTGTCCACAAAGACGAGGAGCGAGAGCAGCAGGAAGACGACGAGATACCCCGCCGTGAGCCCGCCCATTTGCCAGACGAGCGCGGAGACGACCGCCTCCCCCTGCACGATCCCTTCGCTAAAGGAAAAAAGTTGGTAGTTCGGGATGAGGATCTTGATGACCTTCACCAGCATCTGCACAAAGACACTGTTCCCCGACTCGTCGAGCCAGAAACTCGAGGCCATGTGATGGGCGTGCCCGATGAGAAAGAGGAGGATGCTGACGATGATCGTGAAGAGCGAGCTCGAGGCAAAAGTCGAGAGGAAGATCGTCACCGCGGCCACCACCGACGCCTTGAAAAACGAAGCCAGCACCGCGATGCCCAACTCGGCCCGCAGCCCCTGCTGCCGGATGAGTGAGAGCTGTTCCTGTATCTCCCCCTCGGTGTACTGGGCACTCGCCTTCATCGAATCATACTCCGCCGAGAGGTAGAGGCTCTCGCGGGAGAAAATCATCAGCGCGCAGATCGCATACATCGCCACCAGCGAGATCGCGATGACGCTGAGGACGCCGCCGAGCTTGCCGAGGAGATACTCGATCCGCCGCACCGGCTTCGAGAGGATCGTGTAGAGGGTGCGGTCTTCGACATCTTTCGGAATGAGCAGCGCCGTCGCCACGATCGCAAAGAGCCAGGCAAAAATGTCCATCGTCCCGAAGGCGACCTTCTTGATCATCGAGAGTTCCTTCGCCGGCGTGGCGGGGATGTTGAAGTTCCCCACCGCCACCACGACGAGGGCAAAAGCGAGGAGGAAGTAGAAAGTCTTCATCCTCACGAGCTGCGTCACCGTGCTCGCCGCGATCGTCGTGACCCGACCGAAGGAAAAGATTGGGACCGCTTTTCCCGCCCCGCGCGGGGTCGGGCGGGGAGCGGATTCGCCGGGGGCATTTGGGGTATCGCTCATGATTTTTCCTCCCGGCTGCGTTCCGCGATCTGGATGAAGAGATGCTCGAGGCTGGTGCGGGAGTGCCCCTCCTCAACGATGCGGGCGCCCTCCTTCGAGCGGACCAGCTCGTGGATCTCGGCGATGAGTTCGGGGGTGGCGTTCTCTATCGTCATGCTGGTCTGATTCTCGATCTCGATGAGCTCGTCGAGGGTGCCCTCGCGGCGCATGCGGCCTTTGAAAATGATCCCGACCCGGTCGCAGACCTCCTGGACCTGCTCGAGCAGATGCGAGCAGAGAAAGACCGTGTAACCCTCTTCGCGCAGGCGCATGATGAGGTCCCGGATCTGCCGCGAGCCGACCGGATCGACCCCCGCGGTCGGTTCGTCGAGGATGACGAGGCGGGGATTCTGAATGAGCGACTGGGCGAGGCCGATGCGCTGCAGCATGCCCTTCGAGTAGCCCGAGAGCCGACGATTCGCCGCGCCCTCGAGGTCGACGAGCTTCAGTAGTTCGCCGATGCGGTCTTTAAGTGCGGCGCCTTTCATGCCGCAGAGTTTCCCGTAAAAGCGCAGCGTCTCCGCGCCCGAGAGGTGCTTGTAGAAATACGGATTCTCCGGGAGAAAGCCGATCTCGTTGCGCGCCCGGATGTCGCCCGAGTCGAGCCCGAAGACCTTCGCCGAGCCTTTGCTCGCGGCCATCAGGCCGAGGACGACCTTCATCGTCGTCGATTTGCCCGAGCCATTCGGCCCGATCAGCCCGTAGACCTCGCCCGCCCTCACCTCGAAGGAGAGGTTGTCGACGGCCACGACGTATTCCTTCTTCAGTCCGAGACTGAAGACCTTCGTCAAATTTTTCACCTCCACGGCTGGTTCGCTCATGCTAATCGCGTATTGAGAATCCGGTCACCCCTTCGAGAAGCGGCACGGTGCGCTCCCTTTGTTCCTGAATATGGTGCCCGAGAGGGCTGTCGTGCAACTCCCGGATGAAATCATCGAGCTCAGCCTCTTCGCCCATGACCTGCAGCTCGACCCGCCCGTCATCGCAGTTGCGCACCCAGCCAAGGACATCGAAGCCCTGCGAGAGCCGCTTCGTGGCGTAGCGAAAGCCCACCCCCTGAACCCTCCCCGCAAAAAAATACTGCCTCGCTGTCATGCGCTATGTAAGGAGGATTTTCAGCGAAGCGCCAGCAGAAAGGGGAATTTTTCGGGGGGTGGGAGGATTGTGGCTCACTGGGGTGGGACTTGCAGCCTGTTGCTGGCCTCTGTGAGGCCGGACTGCGTTTTCGCACGCCATATAACTGCGGGCAAACATCTTCAATTCCCCGATCACCGACGCCCGGTCGCGCCAAGACCGGCCTCGCAGAGGCCAGCTACATCAAGACCGGCCTCGCAGAGGCCAGCTACATCAAGACCGGCCTCGCAGAGGCCAGCTACATCAAGACCGGCCTCGCAGAGGCCAGCTACATCAAGACCGGCCTCGCAGAGGCCAGCTACAGGCTGCAAGTCCCAGCCACTATCCTCTCGTATCGCGCCGAATCACCCGGCAACGCCTATCGAGGTTGAATTGCCCCGTGAACCAAAGTGGTTTCGGCTTTAGCCGAAGGTCGTTGCCTGCGGAACATGCGGCTGAAGCCGCAGCCACTTTTCAGGATCGCGACGGATCACTCGTCGCTTGAGATGCAGGCGAGGCGAGCGCCGGGCGAGCGATGGAATCGGTATCCAGGAAAAGATCTTCCGGGCTCGGATCAAGATGCGGGGCGGTCTCACCGCTCGATAAGGCCTTCCGATTGAAGGGCCTCCATGACCTTCAAGGCGGCGAGGGCGTCGTTGGCGGCGTAGCTCAATTGCGAGGGGCGGAGTTCCGGATTCGCCCAGTTGCTGGTGGTGATCGATTTGGATTTCTTGAAGCCCAGCTTGAGCATCGCGCCCATCGCTCCACGAACGCCGATCTGTTTCCCGTAACCCAGCTTGCGGAAGACCTGATCGAGATCGAGGACGTGATTGAGGGAGATCCCCAGCCGGTTCCGAATCTGTTGCCGATCGTTGCTCAATCCGAAGCCCACCTTGAGGACCCGGTGGGAGGAGATGAGGTCGGCGGCGGTTTTCTCGCACTCGCTCCGATAGAGCTGGAAGATAAAAGCTTTGTCGGTGAGGGCGAATTGCACCACATGGGGGCCGTCGCTCTTTCTTCCAGCCTGGAAAGTCGGCCTGGCCTCGGTGTCGAATCCGCCGAGACCTGCGGAGAGAATTTCGTCGGCCGCCTTCTGGCACTCGGCTCGCGTCCTCGGCACGTGGATCTGGTCAGGGGACAGTCCGAGGAAGGCGGGCAAACGGGCCGTCTCTTCCTTCGTTGGCGCCACCAGCCGAAACGTCTTCCCGTCCGTCTCACGATGGCCTGAACCGGGGCTGCCGGCAGACGAGTCTGATGACGGCGGGGGCGGATAAGGGGATTCGGATTGACTCATCTCGTTGCAACTGCGCGGTAGACCTGACTGAGCTGAGACGGCTGCTAGAAATCCGTGTTCGCGTCCTTCAAGTCCAGCTCTTTGATCCAAGTATTGCGATAGCGGACGTCATGGCCTTCGCATTGGAGTTTGAGACCCTGCGGAGTGTCGGAGATGCCTTTGCCCCCGTCATTGCCGCCATCGATGCCGGAGTTGGGTCCGCCCCAGACCTGATTGATCTGCACCTTGTCGTGTACCTTCTTGCCATTGAAATACGTCGTCACCATGGGCTTCTCGGTCAGCTTGCCATCCGTGAAGCGGGCCGCGCGAAAGACGAGGTCATAGCTGTTCCACTTGCCGAGGCCATTGAATGCCTCATACGGTGAATCGGTCTCGTTGATCACCGCCCCCATGCCATGCTTGGTCCGGTCGCCTTCCTGGATCTGAATCTCGTAGCGGTTCTGGAGATACACCCCGCTGTTCCCTTTGGGATTCATCACGAGGAACTCAATGTGCAGTCGGAAGTCGCGGTAGGCCTTGTTCGTCACGATGTCTGCCGCGCCATACTTGCCGCCGTCGGCAGCACGATCATCGGTCATGAGACAGGTGCCGCCATCCGCGGGATCCTCGACGATCTTCCACTTGATCGGCAGCGACGACCCAAAACGAGGCCCCTGCCAGTAGGTCCACTTGGAGTCCAGCATCTCGCGCGTTCCGTCGATGATGACTTCAGCGTTCGCGATGGGCTCGGCACCCACGCCGATGTTCTTGTCTTGGGCGAGCAGCGGAGAGGCGGCGGCGAGGAGGAGGAGGAGGATTGTTTTCATGAGGACAAAGAGGGACACTTGTACGTCAGGAGGTTCCTTTATCAACCGTCGGGACCATTGCCCCCTTCGTATTGGAAAAGATGGTAGGGCGAACCGTCCCGGTGAGCCGATTGGGCCGGCCTGCCACGAGCACCGATCGCGGCTCGGCGGGGACGCCTCGCCTTACCCCCGCGTCCGGCGGAGACTGGGATTCGTCCCATTCGTTTCATTCGTGGTTCAACCTCATCTCCGGAACCGATCTGGGGGTCAGGACGCGTCCAGTCGTTCCTGTTCGGGTTTTTCCATTCGTTCCACCCGATCCAGGCCGAGCGATCCCGAACAAAAGCATTCAGCGGATCTTCGCCGTCGCTCTCCGTGGCGAGGTGAAGTTTGAATTTCTCCGGATTCGGCAAAAGGAGAAGGTCGGTCAACTTGAGGTCGCTTGGGAGAAACGGCCCGGTGCCCCCGTCTTGGTCAGGGCGCAACCCCGAAACACCTCCCACAACCGCACCATCGCCAGGGTATCGAGATGGCAATAGGCGAGCAACTCCCTCTCGATCGCCGCCTTGCGTTCCGCTGTCGTTTCCGCCGCAATCGCCTCCCGATAGGCATCCATGGCCATGCCGCCGTCGGCGACTCCGTCGAGGCTGTCGTAGGATAGGTCGGGGCAGGCGGCGGGCAGGACGGCTTTTAGGCTCCAGCTTCCGTGCTGGCTCGGGTGGTAGAAATGGTCTTTGGCGACGGGCTTGAGGTCGACGAGCCGCTCGGCGAGGGCGAGGAGCGGACCCGCGAGGTCGGGGAAACGCCGGGCGAGCGCGTGAATCACCGTGCGTTCAAAACTGGCGTGGTAGGCGTAGACGGGGCCGGGCGCTCCAACTTTCCCGACCAACTCCCGGGCGAGGCGCTCGGAGGGATCCTCACCGCCGAGATCGAGAAAGGCCTCGTGGTGCAGGGTTCCATCCTCATCGATCCGGTGCAGGCTGAATTGGAAAGGGATCTGTTGATAGGGCCGTGTCCCCTTCCAGATCGGCACAGGCATCATGACCGTTTCAAAGTCGAGGAACCACGCCGGAAAACCATGGGGTGCCAGCGCCGCCGCCGCTCCCGCCGCATCGAACGAGGTCTCGCCCGATATCGTTACCGCCCGCACCCACGCTTGTGCATCGGTCAGGAGCAACTCGGGCACCTCGCGCAGGTCGGTGATCCCGAGGGCCTCAATCGCCTCCCGGCGTCCGGCGTGCAGGCTGGGGAGCGAGGAGAGCGGGTATTCGGGCACCGGCTCATCGCGGGAGCAGTAAGCGGCAAAGGGACAGTGAAAAGGATCGGAGCATTGCGGTCCCATCGGGATTTCCGGTTCGTCAGTCAGCGCGGCCACTTCCTGTGCCTCCCGGATCCATTCTTCGACTTCGTAGCTGCGGCTCCCGGCCTCCGCCGTCAGATCGACTTCGCAAAAGAGCCCGCGATAGTCCCCATCGCCGCCGTAGACGAAGGTGTTGTCAATGTGGGCGATTCCCGCCGAGACGAGCGGCACGCCCATCCGGGACGCGAGAAAGACCTGGATCGCCAGATCATCGCGGTGGTAGTCCGCCACCGTGGTGCTGGACTTCACCTCGAGCATGCGCCAGCCCGGGGCACCATGGGATTGCGCCGGCAGCATCACATCGGCAAAGGCGAGCGCTCCATCGGTGTGGAACCCGGCTTCAAAGATCGGACCCTCCCCCTTCGCAAGCATGACGGCACTGCGCCGGAAGGCCTCGTCGTAGCCGAGTTCGCCGATGTCGATGACGGTGCCGGTTTCCTCCGGATCGTAGACCTTCCGGGCAGCGTCGCCGACTTCGTGCCCGATGCGGAAGACGCCCTCGGAGCCGGAGTCGTCGCGCAGTTCAGGCTGATGAAGTTCCAGCCAGAGCCGCTTGGGGCACTGACGGTAGGCGATGAGCTTGGATTTGGAGAGGTGGCGCATGGGGTGGTATGGTCGTATGGGGAGGGGCAGCGGTTAGCGAAGAAGGCGGGCGATATCGAGAGATTCGAACCATTCCCGGTAGATCCGGAGAGAGCGGATGCGGGCGGCGTTCATGAAGCGGGCGGCCTTCTCCGGGTCGCCCACTTCTTCCCATCGCATCGAGAAGTCGCTTCGTTCCTCCAGTCCGTCGATCCGGGAATCACCGAGGTCGTTCTCAGAGATGCCGTCGGCAGGTTCGTCACGCCGAGCTCGATTTTCCTCGAGAGGCCAGGCGCGAAGGTTTCCGATAGATTCGCTCCACTGGCGGCAAGCCTCTCGAAACACTCCCTGGTTGGAATGCAGCACGGCCCCCGGCAAGATGTGGTCGTAGTCCCACGGGCGGTCGTGACCGTTGCAGACATCGATGCAGGAGGGATCGTAGCCGTCGAAGGCCCGTGCCAGGTAGTCCCGCTGTGCAAAGAGGAGAAGCGGTTTGCTGGAGAGGACACGTTCCAGCAACGGCCAGACGACGCATTCTCTTGCGCTCCGTTCCGGCGTCTCGGTTTCGAATGCCTCCACCACGGATTGCCAGCGCGTCCAACCTGACAGGTTGCCGTCGGTCGGTTCCACGGGCGACACCGCATCCGCCAGCGCTCCCGGGTCCATCAGGGTGAGCACGCTCCTCGCGTCGTTGGGATCGATCAAGGGGGCAAGCAATCCGTGAAAGGACTCGGGAATCAGTGGCGCGGCGTGAAGAACCGGAATCAAGTGGCGCACCGCCTTGTCCTGGTGAAGGCCGAACCAATGCAAGGTCGTCGCGAGGGCCAGGACCGGCTTCCGCAGGATCTCCAACGCGGCCTCGTCCAGGCCGAGATTCCTTGCCCGCTGCGCGAGATGGAGCAGTAGCAGATAAACCTCCGGAGCCGCCTGCGCGAGGTGGGATCGCAGCAGGGGAGGCAAGCCGATGTCGCCCCGGGTGTCGGGCCGGAAAAGCAGCCAGTCATCTACCAGACGAAGATTCGCGTGGAGATCGCTTTCTCTCGGCGGCACCGAGATGCCGAGATAGCGATGCACGAGGGTGCGTTTGGCCAAACTGACATCATCGCGGGCCACCGCCATGGCGCGGATCTGCGGGATGGAGGGCACCCCCGGCAAGGCGGGTTCATCCATTGCTCCCATCAAGGCGGCCCTGATCCCCAGGGTGGCGAGGCGCGAGCCGGGCATCGGCAACCAGGCGCGCCCTTCCCGGTCGGTAATTTCCGCAAAGGAGTTCTCGATGTCGGGCCAGTAGGCTTTGATCATCGAAAAGAGAAGCTCCTCCCCGCGAAGTTCGGTTCCGGCGCTGCCGAGACGCTGGTAGAGGTGCTCGATCTGATGGATGCGATCCAGATTTCCCGAGCCGTCGATGGGTTCCCCGGGAGAGGCTCCGTCCGTGGTGAGGATCTCCTGTGGCACTTGGAGCGCGAGGAGTGCGTAGCTCCCCAGCTTGCGCATCGCCGTCTCAATCTCGTCGAGGCAGGGAGAGACCGCGACTCCGTCCAAATGGTCCTTGAGCAGGGCGGCCGCCTTGAGGGCCCAGGGACGGGTGCTGACCGCCGCCTCCTCGCATTGACGTAAAATCGCCAACCAGAGAGAGCCCTCATCCGCCTCGCCCGGCACGGCCTCGATCAGCCAGGAGAAGGGCACCGGGGCGATGCTTCGATGGGGCCACGACTCCGAGACGAGTGGTCTTTTCTTCCCCTCATGAGATTCGACGGCCTCGCGAATCGCCGCCACCCCGATGAACGAGGCTTGATCGTCCAGCCCGTATCCCCAGGGGTGGGCGATGGTCAGGACACGGAGGACAAAACGACGGGTTGATGAGGTCTTTGGCGGGTCCGGATGCAAATCGATCCAGAGCGTCGCCACGGGCTCCTCGCCGTTCGAACGTGGCATGAGGGCATTCTGAAAAGCGAGGGCGATGGCATTGCAGCGCTGCTGCCCGTCGAGCAGAAAATGGGTCACTTCCGCCTCGTTCCAACCCTCGCCGTGACGACCGCTGCGGACAGCCTGACCCTCGAATTTCTCGCAGACGACCAGTGATCCGACGGGAAACCCCCGCAGGATGGAATCCCACAGCATTTCGATCTGCCCCGGCTTCCAAACCGCTCCGCGCTGCAAGGAGGGAAGCGCGGCGATCAGACGCGGCGACCCGTCGAGCGGATTGATCTGGAGTTCGGGGAACTGCCAGGAGGCGATTTCCTCGAGGGAGAGATGATGAGGTTGGGATGTTGGGGACATTGGGTCGGGATGCGTTTTCGTGATTCTAACAACATACACATTCCTGCGACAGAATAGGTCGCGATCAATTTTGGCGTCAGTTTATCTTGGGGGGGTGGGACATCCCCGGGCCGCTTCTTCAAGAAAATTCCGGCGAGGTCGCGGCGTTTACGTATAAGAGAGAGCATGACATCCGATCACCCACTTCCTGAACCACTCGATCCCCGCGTTGACCCTCTCTTCGATTTGCCCGGACTCGCGGTGCCCGACCAGTTCTATTCGGTGGCGACCACCCCTGCCCCGCTGGCCGGGATGACTTTGCCGCCGCGTGAAACGCCGTGGGCTAGCCTTCACGAGATCGGCTTCCGCCATGTCGCCTGCCTTTGCAGTGATCACCCCCTCTACGATCCTTCTCCGCTGAATCGGCTCGTCACCGTGGAACTCTGCGACCTGGTAGAGCAGCCCTTGCCCGAAGATCCTGTGACGGAGGAGCGGGCCATCCGCCTCATCGCCCGCGCCATTGTCGGATGCCTTCAACAAGGAGAAGGCGTTATCATTCACTGCGCCGGCGGACGCGGACGAACCGGAACCGTGCTCGGCTGCGTGCTGCGTGAGCTGGGCCACCCGGCGGACGAGATCGTGGCCTTTCTGGATGGAATCCACAAACGTCGTGGGAAACCGGGCTGGCCCGAGGCGGCGTGGCAGAGGGCGGTGGTGGAGCGGGTTTCGCAAAACGTCTGATGGAAGTCGAGGGTGGAACTCCCAGGTCGGAACTCCGCATGAACTCCGCATCGCCTTCAAAGGATGCCATAGCGTTGCGCCAGGTATTCTTTGAGGTCCTTCCCGCAGACTCGTGCAAGTTCCTGCCAAAAAATGACCCCGCAGTTCTTCCTGTCCGTTTCCTTACGAAGGCAGACGACGGTCTCGAAATAAGAACGGGCGAGGTCCGGTCGTCTCTCATCGCAGAGGAGGAGATGCCGCTTTTCAAGCTGAACCGCTGCAAGGAGATTGCGGATGACCTGATAGTTCATGAATTTGTCTCCCTTCCGTCGCAAGGACTCGATGTGAAAGACGGCCCTTAAGCCTGTGTATTGCTCCACTTTGACAACCTCCTTTTCGATGAATCCCGACTCGGTGAGTTTCGCTTCGACAAAGATTCCATTGAGAGCCAGATCCACCTCTGTTCGATCCCCCTCCGAGCCGTCCTTTCTCACCTTAGGCTTGAATCCGAAAACCGGATCGATGGAGGCCACTCCGAGTAAATCTCTCACTCCCTTCCAATTCCCGATTTTCGGATGGCAAAAGATATTCGTCAGGAGAGCGTCACTGCTGTTGGACGATTGCATCTCCATTGCCCCAGATACTTTCTGGTGCGATTTCTCAAGACGCTTTGACCAATCCGAGACCTTCTGGATCGCTTTGAAAGATTCGGGAAAGAAATTGTCTTCGACTGTTTTGAAGATCGCCGCCGATAAATGAGAGTGGTCGACCTGAAGATTCTTTTGAGCAGCGTAGGCCTCGGCGAGACGTTTCAGTTCAGAACGAAGTTCGATTGTTGTCATATTCGCTAAATCTATATCTCAGAATTCATTTTCCAGCATGCCCCCATACGCCGCCCTCATTTCCTCAATCTTCTCCACGATCTCTTTCCGCAGCGCCACCGGCTGCCGCACCACGATCCCGGCTCCCTGCGAGAGAATCCAGAAGCTCAGCTGCCAGGAATCAAAGACCGTCGCGGTGAGGATGTGCCCGTCCCTGCCCTTCTTGATCTTCTGATCCTTCGAGAGGGGCGTCTCCTCGAGCAAGTGGGCGAGGTTCTCTGTGATGCAGGCCTTCAGGGTGATCACCTTCCCGCCACCGAACTGGCTGCCACCGCGTTCGAGGAAGCGGTCGAGGGTGAATCCGTCAGGCCGGGTCGCGGGCGCGTCCATCACCTCGGCCGATACGAAACGATGCAGCGCGTAAAGCAAGGGCTTCTCGTAGTCGAAGGCCGTCGCGACCAGATAGGTGCGCACTCCCTGCTGGATCAGTGCCAGCGGATGCAGTTCCAGTTCTTTGTCCGAGTCCGTTCCGGCCGACCGGTAGCTCACCCGTAGCTTCCGGGAATGCAGTAAAGCCTCCTGCACCTCATGCAGAATGGAAGGCAGCACCGACGGCGGCAGGAACGTCTGGCCCGGCGGCACGTAGCGGACCCGCTCGCTCCATTGCGCTCGTTCGTTCCCCTCGAGGCTCGCCAGCTTCTGCCGGGCGAGTGCAAAACGACCCTCCAGCCCCCTCACAAAGGATGAAGGCACGAGCGGTCGCAGGATCTCCTCGAGCAGACCGAGGCTGAGCGCCTCGTTCAAGTCCATGCCGCGAATCTCCAATTGCGCTCCCGCCTCCCAATACCAGCCGTAGGGTTTTGAGATCGTATTGCATTGCAGGGGGAAGCCCCCGGTCAAGTCGGCGAGGTCGCGCTCCACGGTCCGTTTTGTCACCTCGTAGCCGGCGGTCTCGAGGGCTTCCCGGAGTTGACGCACCGTCTTCCCCGGCGAGCGCGAGGGGATCAGGCGCATCAGTTCCCACTGACGGGCGAGGGTCAATTCTTTGGCGGCGCGAGGCATGATTGATGGGAGTCGTTCAGATTACGCGTTCCGCTGCGGCAAAGCTAATGGAAGCTCGGGACGGCTATAAACGCTCGAGAGCAGCGCTCAGCTGGGATCAGTTTGAAAGGAACAACAGTCTTGCGCCTATGGAGGAAATCCAAGCGGAACAGAAACCATCGCAATCCCCGGGAATCGCAAATACTTCGTTCAGGAATAGAGCTCATCGGATACCGGCCCTTTGACGGGGCGCCTCTTGACTTGAGGCGCGACGTTCCGGGCAATGACTTTCATCGTTGGAGTTGGAGCCGCTGAGGTGCTTTTGCCCGTGTCAGCGGGATAGGATCGGTCTCATTTATTATCCCACTAATGACAAAATTCGGGTTGAGGTGCAACGGAACATGTTATAATTTCCATAAATTAATTCACTCCGGATGAGTAACCTGCAAAGCGGAAAGATCTTAGAATGGGACACCAAGCGCGGTTTCGGCTTTCTCGATCATAGCGGAAAGCGGTTGTTCCTTCACATTCGCGACTACGCGGCTAGGCACCATGCTCCCCGAAAAGGAGATGTGGTCGCTTTTCTGGTTGGGGAAGACGCTCTGGGGCGACCCTGTGCCCAACGGGCGCAGACGATTTGGTCACCTTCAAGGCTCAAAGCCACTCACTTTCTTGCGCTGCCTTTCCTCCTCTTCCTGCCCACCCTGGCCGCTTTGAGGATGTCCTACGATCCGCGGATCATCGCGGGATACGCAGTGTTCATCTCGATTATTGCATGGAGAGCTTACAGTTATGACAAGTCGCGTGCGCTAGCGGGAGCATGGAGGACCCCGGAGTCGACGCTCCACTTTCTGGATCTTATCGGTGGCTGGCCGGGGGCATTTCTGGCCCAGAAACATCTGAGACACAAGACCTCGAAGGCATCGTTCCAGCTCACCTTCTGGTTCATTGTCTGCCTCTACCAATTCGTTTCCTTCGATTACCTCGCAGACTGGCGGGCTTCTCAAGCCTTCTGGATCGCAATCGAACCCCTCTTTCACCATTCCCAAGGCCAGTCCCATTCCCAATGGCAACTGAACTGATTCATTCCCTTTGCGGGTCTCTCTTCGAGGTGCTTTTCGCAGTTCTTCGCAGCCATTGGCCAATTCTCCTTTTGATCGGAGCGGTCTCGCTTCTTGGCAGAATTGTCCGTCTTCCTTCTGTGAAAGGGAGAATAGGAGAGGAGTTAGTCGGTAGGATGACGCTGAACAAGCTGGACAGGAAGCAGTATGCTGTTTTCCACGATCTGTATCTTCCCCGACCTGATGGCAAGGGAACGGCTCAGATTGATCATGTTGTCGTTTCTCCGTTCGGGAT
>Ga0209702_10004544_pt1 | contig 19995 bp, 44 predicted proteins | sample FRY01_FD_187210 | JGI IMG/M metagenome (GOLD analysis project Ga0209702, IMG submission 187210) | Freshwater microbial communities from Lake Fryxell liftoff mats and glacier meltwater in Antarctica - FRY-01 (SPAdes) (version 2) | ecosystem: Environmental > Aquatic > Freshwater > Ice > Glacier...
GCCGCTGTGCGGCCTTCAAGCAGATCTCTCTGTTTGTCACGGACACGCCTCCAACACTGCGATCACTTCTTCCATGGTACGGCCCGGTTCATCGTTCCATGCGATGGTGGTGCATGGCGCCTGCACCGCCGCTCGCGCGGCCCTGCGGGCTACCATTCGAGCGGCGGCGGCATTAGTGTACCACGCCGCCGCCCACTGACAGGCCCCTAGTATACAGTGCGGGCCGTCCTCGCCTCCGTAGCCACCCTGCCGCCATCCGACTTCTCGGAGTCGCTCGGCAGCTTTCAGACAGATCTCTCGGTTCGTCACGGACATGCCTCCAATGCTGCAATAACTTCCTCGGCCGTTCGCCCCGGGGCGTCGTTCCAGTCGGCAGCACGGACTCGGCCCGCGAGATCGCGGACCGAGAGTACGGCGTTGCGGACGGCCGAGAGCGCGGTGTTGTTGACGGCCGCGAGCGCGGCGTTGTGGGCAGCCGATAGCGCGGCGGTACGGGCGCCGACCTCGACGGCAAGCTGCTCGACCTCGGTGGCGGTGCGGTCGAGCAGATGAACTGCGGTGCTAGTGTACCACTCTACCGCCCACCTGCATGCCCCGATCATACAATGTGGGCCACCCTTGTCTCCGAAGCCACCCTGCTGCCATCCGACCTCACGAAGTCTGGCGGCGGCCTTCAGACAGATCTCTCGGTTCGTCACGGGCATGCCTCCAACACTGCGATGACTTCCTCGACGGTGCGCCCCGGAGTATCATTCCAGTCGGCAGCACGGAGCGACCGTGCGACGTTGTAGACGGCCGTGATCGCGGCGTTGTGGGCGGCGTCGTTTGCGTCGTGGGCGGGGTCGTTTGCGGCGTCGTGGGCGGGGTAGATAATAGCCGGAATGTCGTTGTCGTACCACCCCACCGCCCACTGACAGGCCCCGATCATACAATGTGGACCGCCCTTGTCTCCGAAGTCACCTTGCTGCCAGCCGACTTCTCGAAGCCGTTGTGCGGCCTTCAAGCAGATCTCTCTGTTTGTCACGGACATGCCTCCAGTGCTGCGATCACTTCTTCCATGGTGCGTCCTTCTGCGTCGTTCCAGTCGGTGATGCAGTAGCAGGCGTTGGCGGCGAACGCGGTGTAGGCGGCGTAGGCGGCGTTCCATGCGGCGGCGCGGTCGGCGGCGGTGAGGTCGGCGGCGGCGGTGAGGTCGGCGGTGATGGCGCCGGCGCGGGCGTAGTAGCACCCCGTCGCCCACCTACAGGCGCCGAGCATGCAGTGCGGACCTTCCGCGAGTCCGTACGCGCCTTGCTGCCATCCGACTTCTCGGAGTCGCGCGGCAGCCTTCAAGCAGATCTCTCTGTTTGTCACGGGCATGTCTCCAATGCTGCGATCACTTCCTCGACGGTGCGCCCCGGTTCGTCGTTCCAGGCGGCAGCGCTGCAGTCGGCCGAGAATACGGCGCTGCGGGCGGCCGCGAGCGCGGCGAGGTGGGCGGGGTAGATATCAACCGGAATGTCGTTGTCGTACCACCCCACCGCCCACCTGCATGCCCCGATCATACAATGTGGGCCGTCCCTGCCTCCGTACGCACCCTGCCGCCATCCGACTTCTCGAAGCCGTTGTGCGGCCTTCAAGCAGATCTCTCTGTACGTCACGGGCATGCCTCCAATGCTGCGATCACTTCTTCCATGGTGCGTCCTTCTGCGTCGTTCCAGTCGTCAGCGCGGACTCGGCCCGTGCTGCCGTAGGCGGCCACGCCTACAGCGCTGGTAGCGGCCGCGAACGCGGCACTCGCGGCGCTGTGGGTGGGGTAGGCATTAGCCGGAATGTCGTGGTCGTACCACCCCGCCGCCCATCTGCATGCCCCGATCATACAATGTGGGCCGTCCCTGTCTCCGAAACCACTCTGCCGCCAGCCGACCTCACGAAGTCGGGCGGCCGCCTTCAAGCAGATCTCTCGGTTCGTCATAAATTTGTTCGTCATACTAAATCCCCTCATCCCTCATCAAAACGGTATCACATAATCGTCTGCCGCCTCACGAATCGAGGCAAGGAGCAGCAACGCCGACCGATCGGCTTGCTGCCGTGCCTGTACGTCGCGTAGTGGGTGGACGCCATCATGCTTGAGGCGCGTCTGGTATCCCGGCATCTCACGGCACGGCTCGCCCGCGAACTGGTAGCAGAGCCAACATGTCACCGACAGTGGGTTGTTCGCGTCGGCTGCCAGCACGCGCATGTGTTTGCCTATATCTTCGTCGGTCATAGCACGCCTCCATCCGTTCTGTATTCAACCAGGGCAACAAGTCCGGTCTCCTGACGTTTGCGCGGCAGATATCTACCGAGCGCAGCGATCAAGTTCCTTGCGAAGTTACTGCGCCAGTGGTTCATGACTCACCAGCGGCGCGGGAGGCTGCGACGGCGGCGTTCCATGCAGCGGTGCGGTCGGCGCGGGCGGCGAGGTCAGCGGCGTAGGCGGCGTCGCAGGCGGCGCGGGCGGCGGTGACCTCGGCGTGGGTGGATCTGACGGCGGAGTTGGCGACGAGGTAGGCGGTGTAGGCGGCGTAGGCGGCGGCGGCGCGGATGGACCGGCTCACGACTCGACCTCGGCGCAGGCGGCGCGGGCGGCGTCGGCTGCGTAGGCGGCGGCACGGTAGGCGTAGGCGGCGGCACGGTAGGCGTAGGCGGCGGCGTCGTCGGCTGCCACCTGGGCACGGACGGCGTAGGCACGGGCGTCGTCGGCGCGGTCGGCGGCATCGGCTGCGGCATCGGCGGCGTCGTCGGCGCGGGCCGCGGCATCTGCGGCGCGGCCGTAGGCGTCATCGTGGCTCATGACTTGACCTCTTCGGCCGCGGCGAGGGCTGCGGCGGCGCGGGTGCGCCCTGCGGCGATGGCTGCGGTGGCGGCTAGGTCGGCTGCGAGGGCTGCGGCGGTGGCTGCGGCGTCGTCGGCTGCCACCTGGGCACGGACGGCGTAGGCACGGGCGTCATCGGCGCGGGCCGCGGCGTCAGCAGCATCGTAGGTGCGGGCGTCGGCGGCACGGGCCGCGGCATCTGCGGCGCGGGCTGCACGGGCTGCGGCATCTGCGGCGCGGCCGTAGGCGTCATCGTGGCTCATGTTGCCTCGTTTTTGTAGCCAGGCAGGAACTGCACACCACAGGTCGGGACCAGTGCCGGCCGCCAGACCATGCCACACACCTGACAGGCATGATCCTTGTGTGGCTTCGTTGCGAAGTCTCCGGCGTCGATATGCCGCTCACCGCATCCAGGACACCACAACAGCATCGCGATCACCGGTGGCATCGAGGTGAGGCGCTCGACCTCCTGGATCAGCGACTGGATCGCACTGCAACCTTGCTCGATGATCAGCCACGGCAAGCCGTGGCGCAGGATGTGGACACGGTAGTCGCCATCCGGGATCAGAAAGGTGTACTTGCCGTCATCGACCTCGACGGGTCCGGTCATGACCGCCTCCCCGTGAGTGAATGCGCCACGCGCCACGGGGCACGTCGGCGCTGACTCGGTGCTGACTCGGTCGGCAAGGGCTCGATGTCTTTGTACTTCACTTGGCACCTATGGTCGTCCATACGGCTTTCCCTACCTGATATCCTTGCATGAATTCCTCCTCTGAATCACCTGCGATAACGTTTGGTAAACTACCGTCGAAACCGGAGAGGATACCACGAATGAACGAGATGTCGACGTCGAACCTCTGACTGAAAGCTACGGCACCATAGCCGCCGTTATTCTCGGTCGTACTGAACACTCCTACGGCGCATGAACAGAGAACACCGTTGTCATTACTGACATATACACCCCTTGTCGGCCTTCGTCCTGTGAGTTCAAACTCATTCACGATGGCGTCTACGATATTTTTCTGTCTCTCATTCATGATGGGTCTCCCCGCGTTTCTTCCGAAAACAGAAATTTCGGAGGCCTGTCATCATCGAGGTAACGTATCATTGGCGGCTGGTCGGTTATGCATCCGCTCGCTGGACCAGTCGTGAAAATCGAACGTGAGCCGGCACGGCATGATCCCGATGAGCGGATGTGCGATACAGTTGTGGACGAACCACCAGAAGGTGTGGGCCACCCATGGGCGTTCCGCCAGACGCTGGACGTATCTTTGTTCCGAGCCTGGTTCTGGCCCGATGAAGCCGTAGAACTCGTCGTCAGCGCTGTCCAGTAGGTCCGTCTCGTCGTCGGTCTGCTGTGAGTCGAGCAGGGATCCGAGGTCACTGTGAATAGGACACAGCATCTTGCGTCCGGCCGCCTGCCGGTCCCTGGTCCATCCTAGGATCGTGGCGTCACGATCGACCTCGGCGTTGCAACCCTCCCTAGAACATTTATCAATCCACATATAAGTTACTTTCGTCACGATGACCGACAGTGTGTAGACGACACGACCTCACCACATCACTCAGCATGATGGTTGTCAATGGCCACTGTCTCCAGGTGATCGACCTCGAACCACTCGTCCTCTTGGTCCCGGCGGTAGTCCAACAGCTCGAGGGCTGCGACACCATCGCCAAGACGGGCGGACATGAGCAGCTCGGACTCCTTGAACTCCCTGTGCCGCTGCCTGCGAATGTGGTCGTTTTGCCTACGGATGCGCCTGGATTGTGCCTTGAACGTCTCGTTCGGCAGGGCGTCCTCCTGCTCATAGGTGAGCTCATCGGCGACTAGCGTGTTGGGTGAGTTCAGCGATTCAATCTCTATCCAGCTGAGATTCTGCTTCACGATGTATACGCAGGTAGCGAACAACTGCTCCTCCGACTCCACGAGGAAGGTGACGTTACCGTAGGTGACCACCAGCGGATAGCAGCCCCACTCCCCCTTGAGGCGCTCCTTCAGGTAATCCGGGGCCTCCCTCACTTCTTCCCCCAAAGGTTCACCGGAGGCAGCGGTGTCCACCACAGTCCTGAATGGCTCATAACGAACGGAAAGTCGTCGTCATATGGGTTACCGGAATAGGGAGGTGACCCAGCGGCGTCCTCGTCCCACCAGAGGGCGTTTCCGAAGTCCTGGTGCCAATCCATCGGAGCCCGCGGCATGGTATAGATGTGTGGTACCTCACGTGATGCCGCGAGGGTGAGTTCATCTGCCACCTTCGCCAGCTCGATCTGGGCGTTGCGGATGTGACATGCCGCCGATCTAACCCCGATCTCTGTTAGATCACTGATGCTACGCTTTATACAGTCCGCTGCGGCATGCAGACCGACCGACGCCATGAAGTGGGTCTCCTTCTTCATTGGAAGAAACCCTTCGCTCCGGTCACGGTACAAAGTACGAAGGTCCAAATGGCCGCATGACAGAGAAACCTGATGGCATTTATATTTCTCATAGAAGAAGATCCCTTACCATGGTTTAATTTTACCACATCGTAAGACGTCTCAATATCACTCCTTGATCGACACATTGTATCAGCCCGCCGTTCCCTTCCATCGTGTGTGGATGTCTTCCACCATGGAGTATGTCCGAGGACACTTAAGTTTCAGTCGTTGAAACTTCTCCTCCGACACATATCCACAGAGCAGTTCCAGACATGGATCGCCGCCCAGCTCAGAGAACACGAATTTACCGGAGTCACCGTTTGTCAGGCGACCTCCGGTATGGGTGATCGGCATTGGCCTTGTGATGTGATGAAGCATGTGCTCGTAAGCGATGACCTCTGGGAACTCCCTTTGGAAGTTCTTACGTGACCATAGCAGCGACGACAGTTCACCTGGCAAAGCGAGGAAGTCACAGTACATCGAGTCCCTCTTTCCTGTCATCATCGCGCCGAGCGGCCCATCGTCGAGGTACATGAACTGCCTGTCCTCACGTAGCATCTGGCCGAGAAGACACTGGATCTCGAACATGTCTGTCGCCCACGTCTTCGCATGTGTTGACACGACCAGGTCGTAGGGGGTACCCGCCCGGGCCGTGTATTGCAAGGCATCACGGAACCCATTCTGTCGGGAATCGGAGGGACGGTGTACCACATTAATGAGTGGCCCAACATTTGGAGCTACCGGTCCGGAACAGTACACATGCACCCTGAAGTTCTCCACGAGAGTTTGGCGCATGATCTCCAGCTGGACCTCAAGGTCCCAGAAACGGTCATATACGTTGATCACCCAGAGCGCGGTGGTGCCGCGCGGTAGTCCACCAGCAGTTACCATCGACATAGATCTCCTCTCCAAAGCTCTCCGTAGCGGCCTGTCGCACCCCTGGCCATCCCCAGTCATCACCGACAAGGAGTACACCTGGCCAGCTCTCGCGTATGGCACGGATGTCCTCTGACACGACCTCATAGGCATGACCGCCGTCCAAATAGACAAGGTCAGGTTGGAGGTAGCTCAGACGTCTGATCATGTCGGACGAATTACCACGACAGATCTGGATGCGATCTTGATACTCCCAGCAGTCAACGAGAAACTGTTCCCATAGTTCCGGAAGCATCGTCGCCCACGTCGGCTCTGCGTGATGTTCGATAGAGCCCTCCCACGTATCGATGGCATAGAGGTTTGCCTGCGGTCGCATGTCCAACATATAGCGGGCTGATAGACCCATCCATGTGCCCACCTCTACGATGGTATGTGCACCGACAGGCATCAGCGTGGAGAGTGTACGTTTGTTCTCCTCGTTAAGCCAGCCATGTCCGCTAAAGGGAAGCCCTGGCTTCTTGTTTGGCCACGTCACTGATCGATGACCTCGTGAAGAAACTTTATCATATTCTCCTTGGTGGAAAGAAAAGAACGATCAGTAGAACAGACCATATCCAATGTGGCTGATGTGACGACCTTTGACGTCGTTCCCCCAGGTACAGAGCATGGGAAGACTATCTGTGGAGTTATGCGTCACCTTGACCCCACCCACCCCGATGAACGCGATCACGATGGCGATCATATCATTGTTGGATACACTAACAGTGGACTCAGAGTCATCAGTCCATTCCTCGAGCGTTACACCAAGAGTACGCTCGATCTCCTGGGCGAGATCGAGGTCAACGTAGTTCTCCTCATAGTCACTACAGATATCCTCAGGACACAGTGTAGGAATCATCTCCTTTGCCTTGAAGTATGCGTCCCTGACCTCATTTATGCTGGCATCGGTGTCTAGCTCATACCAGTCACATTTACCATGTCCGTCTCCCGACCAGTCACCGATAGGAAGTTTGAACTTCATGTGTTCCCTTCAGCAGCCTTGGCTGCTGGCAGCCCAACCTACGGCATAACCGTAATCAGAATTGTAGCCAGCACCATGGAACACCCCGCCCATTCCGTAGGTGATGTCAAACTTGAAGCTGACCTCGTTGACTTTTGCGATCTCCTCGGCCTCCCGGATGAGTTTCATCGCCGCATCTGTGAGTTTAGCGATATTGGCGATGGCTATACACTTTTGCTTCTCTTTTTGATTGGACATATTAGCACAACTCAGAGCTGGCGATCCAACGACCGGTCCAGGTGGAGTTCCAGGTGGAGTCATCACCGGCAGCACTAACAGCACGTTCATCGTAGGTGTTAGGGTAGTACGTCTGACCAGTCCCGTCATCACCCGTCTCATTGAGGTAGATGGGTGTACCGGTCTTTTCGGCCAGGTCCTCAAGTTCCTTGAGGAGTGGGATGATGTATTTCTTCCGCACCTCATTGATCCGCTTGATCACCTCGGTCTGTTTGGTGAGGAGCTCCTGTGCAGACATATTGACAGTCGACTTGGGCCGATCTTTAGACATGTTTAATCCTATTGCCTAGGGCAATGGCATTGTTGAGTACATTAGTAATGGTGTCCCAGTCGTACGTACCAACACCTTCAGGTGCCTCGTTCCACGGCTGTCTGAACAATAGTGGTTTTGTGCCGCCCTTTTCGAACTTGGCACAGGTGTCGAACCTGTCATCGATGATCCAGTCGGCCCGGAACTTATATTTCAGGTCGGCCGGACAGCTCACCACCGGGATGTCGGGGAAGCGCTCGTGCAGCCATCTAAACTTGGAGGTATAGCTCTCTGGAACTTTCTTCATCGTTGCGGTGATAAAGACCGGCTCGATCTCTCCCTGTATCATATTCAGGATGCCGGAGCCAGGGATCGGCTGGACATAGTCCTGATATACATCAGGCAGTGCCATGAACTCTTCGAATACGTTGTAGAGGTCGTACTTCTCCACAAGCCATTGCAGCTCTGGGGAGTTGTCCATGTGAAAACGTGTGATGTCGTTGTATGGAATAACGACACCGAACATATCATCAAAGTACGTGATGAAACCACCGATCAGGTCGGCCACACATCCATCAACATCACACAGCAGTGTTCTCATATGCCCTATTCTATCTTACTCACGATCAGGTCTGAATCTAAGGAAAACCGGGAAACGAAGTCTCCCGTCCTTGGTGAGGTTCTGATACTGCACCTCGATGATACGTCCGACCGTGGCATTGCGGTCATTCCAGATGACGTCACGCTCGTGGTCTTTGAAGCCGGAGCCGACCTTGGTGACCACACTATTGAGATCAACTTCCAGGGCACCGAGACGGTTCTTGTGTTTTCCCCTGCCCTCCGTGTAGCCGACCACACGAAGATCCGCCGACACGAAGTCCTTCAGTTTGAGGAGGGCGGCGGACCGATCATAGACGTATGGTGACGACATGTTCTTGAGCATGGCTCCCTCATATCCTTCCGTGATATGCTGTCGCATGGTTGCGATAAGCTCCTCATGTGTAGGGTTTAGGAGAACCACACTCTTCACCAACTGGATGTGTTTTTTGCCGAAGCACAGGTGTTCCAGATCTCCACGACGGTCGTGGAACACACCGGAAGCCCCGTCGATACCCCACTGTTCACGCGTCACACAGTCAAACGCATGGAACACCGCGCCGCCAGCTTGCTTATTCTTTCGGCGGATGGAACCGCCAGCCTCGTCGAAGTCCTTGGACTCACCCATGATTTCGCCGTCGATCACCCACTTGCTGAGTTCTTCCTTAGTGAACTGAGCCAGGATGTGGTCCACGGTCTCATAGACGCGCCAGTTGCGGGAGTACGGCACACCGTCGATAATGGTCATGCGGTACCCGTCCAGCTTCGGCTCAACCGCCCAATGTCCCATGAACTTTCCGTCGTCATGGTCCTCCGGATCGTAAGTCTCCGCAAGCATGACGCTCATGTCATCGATGAGACCTGGGAACGCTTTGTTGACCGTGGAGATACTGAAACCTGAGCGTAGGTCCTTCATGATGCATCTACATGCCCACCGTATGTGGTCATCGGACGGGGCAAGGATCATCCTGCGATCGATGTCTGCTTTGGCGGCATTGCCGGTCAACTCACGAGACGCCAGTTTTTGTAGCCCGCCGTAGAAGTCCTCCCACCACACACCCTCCGGATCTCGGCACCCGCCACTACCCCACAGGATGAGCATATCCTCCACATCCACCGTCACGCCGAAGGTGACCATGGGGTCAAGGGCCCACCTGAGGAATGTCCTAGCGGACTCCGGCTGCCTCTTCAGGAGGGTGACCTTGTCGTTCTTACCAGGTGTCAACGCCATCTCGTTCATCAACTTGATGTCAATCATTTGATCTCTTGATTTCTGAGCCACTCGATAAGACCTGGTACACGATCCCTCGGGACAACGATACCCTTGCCGTCCTTCATGTAGATCATCACGTAGTTGTCGATGAACTCGATAGTCTTCATTTCCTCCATGTTGAGGTAGAGTCCCGTATTAACTTTGAAGATGATCATTTACGAACCTTTCACATGATGAAACGAAAGTACAAGATGGCCCCGGTCATGACATCCATATGACACGTGGCTCAGGTCTGCTTTGGATGGCGGTGTGGAGATCATGGACCGGTGCTAGCGGATAGTTGTATGCCGCTTGTGAACTGGTCGCAGAGCCATCATGTCATCGATAACTAATCGCCACACGCCGCGTGCGATGGCGTCGATGGTGAGCTCGACCAGCACCTCGCCGGGAATGCATGGCTCGAAGGTGTCGAGCCCGTCAAACACCAGATCGCCGTCATCGTCGATCTCTACGGTCCAGTCGCCTGCCGAGAGCGGTGGATGCTGCGACGATCCGCCCATGCGAGGATGCTCGGCGATCAGCGGCGCACCGTCGTACTCCCATCGAAGCAAGCGCCACTTGCCGATGTCACCGATGTGCCGTGGTCCACTCATCGGTCCTCGTAGTCATCGCAGATCGCGCAGGCATGGTCGGAACTCGCCACGATTGTCGATGATGTTCTGCATGATGCCGGCAAGTCTAGCATCAGGATCAACGAAGTTATTGCCGAATGCGATGGCGTCCTTGATGTTCTCGAGCTGTTCGACCTCGTCGTTCCAGTCGTAAGTCATGTCATCTCTTTCGAAGGCTGACTCGATCATGTCCAGCTGATGACACCCGAAGATGGCCACCAGGTCATTTCGGAAACCACTGGGTTGACAGATCGACTTGGTGTAGACATCGGGTGTGAAACCCAGGGTGATGCCCTTGTTGTTGATGGCCAGGCCCATGAACAGGCCGCCGAGAGCACACACCTCACATCTGCTACTACTCATGAGGATGGAACAAAATGGTGTGTTGTGGTCCACCACTCCGGTCGGTACTGCCATGTCGACATATACCCCTGGCATGGCTGATAGTTTCTTGGCGGCGAGCTGTGACAGCACGTCCTGTGCCACACGGACAGCTTTGCCACGAGGGGTGAGTGTCTCGAACTTTCTGGTGCTCACTTGCTGTACTACCTTCCTTACGGCCTGAAGATACCGCGGTTCTCGACGATATTATTCATAATAGCACGTAGACGATTACTGTCTGATCTGTACCTTTTACCGAACTTGATGGCTGCCACAATGTCAGGGGACCCTGCAGCATCAAGGTCGACCGCGCGACCTTGGATCATGTTCTGCACCTCGAACGCTGACTCGATCATGTTGAGCTGATTTGGCGCGAAAATGCCCGTGAGCCGATGTTTGAAGTCTGTTGGCTCTGCGAACGACTCATACGAGTATAGCCTATACTTGACCTTGATGCTCTTGTCGTTCATGGCCAGACCCATGAATAAACCACCAAGTGCACAGACTTCACACGAGTACGAGTTGCTCGTATCAAGCAAAGAACAGACGGGTGTCCCAACTTCGATGGTCCGGGACAAGGTCGCAATGATATATGCACCCCGCAGTGCCCTAAGCTTATTGATGCGGATCTGTTGGAGTACATCGTGTGCCACACGGGCAGCCTTGCCACGAGGGGTGAGGGTCTCGAACTTTCTGCTACTTGCCATTAGATACCTTTCCTAGATGCTCAACAGATAAACGATTACGGTCATCATGCAGGCCAGACTGATCGTACCAATGATAATGACGAGAAGCAGGATGACCGTTGACACTTTCTCCCAGAGGGTCCAGGCCTGCTTCTCGTCATCCACTTAGACACGCTCCGAGGTTAGGCGGACCGTGACACCTTTCGCCACGATCTCCTCCACGTTCATGAGGGAGTCGTCCAAGGAGAAGATCTCCTTGGTGTCGTCGATAATGGTGACGTCGGCCTGTTTCTGTAGTAACACGTTGGCCAGTAGGCTGATCAATGATGTCTTTCCGGACCCGCTCGGCCCCTTCACTGTCACAGTGAGGACCGGCGACCGTACGGGACGCCCCTGACCACGAACGATCGGGTGTTCAACAGCACCTTCCTTGATGTCCTCAGCGAGCTCCGGTAGCAATGCATACAACTTACTGAGGGTCTTTGGTGCGATACCACGTCTCTGACTACCCAGGTACTGGGTGAGCCAAGTCTTGCTCTTGCCGAGTGCACCAGAGATGCCCTCGTAGTTGAGACGGGGGCGTAGATATACGTCGATGTACTCTCGCAGCGCCTTCTTAAATTCGGTCGGAATCACTTGGCCCATTGTAGTCCTTTCAGGAGACGAGGAAATAGTCGGTGCGAATGATCTGATCAATGAAGAAACTGGGGACAGCAAATCGCTCACCCGTCTCAGGACGTATGCCTTGCACGGTCCGAAACTCGACACCATCGGTGTCAGTCACGGTGAGTCGTCGGTAAACGATCTTGGTCTCAGGGTGGGTGAACTTCCGTCCAGACTCGAGAGATTCGTTGAGCGTCATGGTCCTATCATACCTCTTCATGTTTAATCGTTTTGGTCTGCTTCGGTGGGAACTTCCTTACGGACAGGAACCCAGCCACCCTCGTCGATCGCCAACGGATCGTACACCATGGTCAGCTGTGGCGCCTTACTTTCTGGTAGACCTACATCGTCCTCAGTTGTGACGCGCCTCCACACCCATGCGAACGGGAGTAAAAGGAGTGCGAGCGGCCACGTGAGCGCGACACCCACGTATATGGCGTGCTCACGCGAGCTATTTGTCTTAAAGAACAGACGAGAGAGTACCTCGAAGCGCAGAGTCACAGCTACAAAGGCAAGCACAAGGCCAGTGTAGGCAAAGGGGAGCACAAGAAAAAGCAACTGTTCCATATCACCATTATAAAACAAAGTGGTACTCCTTTATACCAACCTTGTTGAAGAGTAATTCTCATGTGTTTTACAATGTGGTATTGTAGGTTAATGGAAAAATCCACTTCTTACAGGGAAAAAATCACCAATGAAGTCGCCAACGAGGCTTCGGACCTGGCCGCTGAACTGCTCGGAAAGTTCGAGGGACAGGATAAGCAGGTCGTGTTGAATGCCATCGTTCGACTGGCGGCGACCCCTGTGATTGGTGGGATGATGACCAGGGCGGAGCTCATCGCAGCGATCGACGACTACACTGAAATGTTTGCGAACTGAGGGAATGAACATGACTGACAACACTTCTACTGAGGGTTATAGGATTCTAGTGTTAGACATGGATGTGGCTGGTGCCGCAGCCAAGGCAAGTTCGGCGTTGGCTGCGGCCCTTGCCGATGGCTCATTCAGTCCTACGTCGCAGACCTTCTCGCCGAGCGGTCGGTTCCTGATTGTAACGATGATCAATAACAAGAAGGCGGCGGAGCTTCTAGGTCGGCTCCTTGGTGAGTCCCTTCCGGCGGGCGGCCAAGGCAGCGGTGGCTTCGGTTTTGGTGGTAGCGGCCTCTCGTAAGGAGTGATGACATATGGGTGAGTGGAAGAAATTTTTCCCTCTCCCCCGTCCTAGAGACGAACAAGCGCGGGCCCTTGACAAGGCTACCGCGCTTGTTGATTCGGGGGAGAAGTTTATCATCGCCGAACTCGGCACTGGCGTCGGCAAGTCAGCTTTCGCGATCTGCCTCGCCAACTACATCCGTTCCAAGGGTGTTGATGGCGAGTACAAGCCAGGTGCATACGTCCTGACGTCACAAAAGACACTTCAGGACCAGTACATCAAGGACTTCCCTGGTAACGCGTCGGACCTGAGGTCCTCGTCGAACTTTAAATGTACGAAGGGACCTGGCGAGAACTGCGGTCAGACTCAGCGCTACAACGCGTTCACCAAGCGCGAGGCTAAGGGATCGAATACCTGTGAGGGGTGCCCGTACCGCGCTGCAAAAGACGCATTCATGAAGGCCCCTGTGGGCGTCACAAATTACTCCTACTTCCTGTCGGAGACAGTGTACGCCGGCAGTCTCGAGCCACGTGAACTCCTGGTACTGGACGAGGCCCACAACGTCGAGAAGGAGATGCGGGGCTGGGCGTTGTTCTCGGTGGACGAGCAGCTTGCGACCGATATCGGGGCTGAGTTCCCGTTCGGGGCACCCAAGCTGGCGTCGTTGCATTGGTTGGTGGAACACTACAAGCCGCTCGTCGTCGCCGCGATGATGAAGGCCGCCGACAAGGTGGATCAGGCCGAGAAGAAGGGCGTGAAACGGGGGATCAGCACACTGATCGAGCGGATGGATTTTCTTGACAAACATGTGTGTGGTCTGAACAGAATCTTCGATGGTGGACCGGCCAACCAGGACGCGGCAGGGTCGAAGAACTATCTCGTCAACTGGGACGAGGACAAGAACGGAAAACGCACACTTCGCATCCAGCCGCTGGATGCGGGGCCGTTGGCGAACGATCTGCTCTATCCATTCGGCAAGCACGTCCTGCTCATGTCGGCCACAATCCTTGACAAGGACACTTTCATGCGGTCCTGTGGGCTCAAGAATGCGGACCTCATCATTGAGCCCACGCCGTTCCCACCGAAGAACTTCGGTATCACATATCGTCCTGTGGGGCGCATGTCGAAGAGATACATCGGCATCACGCTACCCAAGATGGTTAGGGCCGTGAAAGAGATCCTCAAGGTGAACGTCAACGAGAAGGGGATCATCCATTGTGCTAGTTACGAGATCGCAAGGGCGCTGGCCAACATCAAGGACCCGAGGTTGCTCGTCCAGCTCTCCGGCCGTGATCGGGAGGAGATCCTCAAGAGGCACATGACGTCCAAAGAGCCCACTGTCATCGTCTCTCCTTCCATGATGGAGGGTCTAGACTTGGAGGGGGACCTCGGAAGGTTTCAGATCATCTGCAAGGTGCCTTTCCCCAACATGGGCGATCCGGTCGTTGAGCAGAAGATGAACACCGATGAGTCGTGGTACGCCTGGTGCACCGCGCGATCACTGATCCAGTCGGTCGGACGGTGTGTGAGAAACTCCACGGATTGGACCAGGACCTACATCCTGGACGAGAGCTTCGGGGACTTCGCGGCACGATGGTACAGCTTCTTCCCTGAATACTTTTCGGAGATGGAAGTCATCACTGGATGACCTAGATATCGGATGACCGGAACTGATCTGGAAGCCTGTATCAAGTTTTTCGCCAAGCATGCGTCTGGACGAAAGTTCAGGCGCATTCTTCTTATTGAGCCCGACGTCGCTCAACACAACCTCATCAAGACCCTCTTTCCAGAGGCCGAGACCAGGGCGGTGTTCTATCCAGCCTTCGACGCCTCCAAGGACTCTGAGGGTGGTGGTTGGGACATGGTGTTCCTTGCGAATACATTCATGACTGCCGTGGACCCCAAACAGTGGTTCAGCAATCTGCTCTCCATCGCCGAAGAGATCTGGACCCAGGAACTTGTCCGGGCATGGCGTAACGGTCACGAGGAGTTGGCCAAGGACACCGGGGACGTCACGCGCTTCACGTTCCCGAAACGTGGTGAGGAGTCGAGGGTGCCTGGATACGACCTGGAGTCCAACCTCGATGTGAGTATCGAGGAGCTAGAATTCTACAACGAACCGATGAACTACACTACCACCCATGACTGCCGGAAATTTATGGCGATCATCAGAAAGCGTGTTGTCAATGCCGGAGATGCCGGAAGTGGAATGGATGGCAAGGAAGCTGAACTCGTGGCTCTGCGGGTCGAAGATCGAAAGCGTCGAGATCCTAAGAGGTGAGACGCGGTACCTTCCCGGCGGACAGGTCGATGAGATCGTAGGTCGTCGGGTCTTAGGTGTATGGCGGGTGGGTAAGGTCATTTACATCTCCCTTGAGGGGGTCACACCTGGTCAGCACGTCCCCGGTGAACGCCGGTACATAAGGTGCCACCAGGCCATGTCAGGCCTGTGGTCGTCACGGCATGACCCGTGGTCCTTTGACTACGTCGAAGGACCACGGACCGCAGGTGACGAGGAACACGTCCGAGTCGTCCTCCATACGGACAAAGGGGACATCCTATACAGCGACCAGCGTCTGTTCGGAAGGATCGAACTAGTCGGATACACAGACCTCCGGCAACCTGGGCGTCGTACATACTCGAACAACAGACGTGAGTACGTAAAGTCAGAGCGTGGAACCTACAACGAGATCAACTGTACCGATTTCTACATCCTCTGCCGTACCTATGGATGTGCACCAATCAAGGAGTTTCTGTGTGACCAGGATGAGGTTCCAGGCGCCGGGAACATCTACTCCGTGGAAGCGTTGTATCACGCTCGGATCCACCCGCTCACACCCACCAACTTGTTGTCGTACAGCCTCACCAGTCGCCTATTGAGAAACCTGAAATACGACATGCGTCACGCGATGGAGCGAAACCTCGACTACTCCTGGCTCCGTGTGTATCGAAACGCAGACTGCTGGCATTGTCAGTCACTGATCGAGACCGTGAAGATCGCGGGTCGAACCTCCTACTTCTGTCCAACGTGTCAAAGACTGTAAGGACCCTGGACGTCACGAGCCCGCGGAATTACTTCCAAGAGTGTTATCGTTCGAATGGATGGCGACTTCTTTCGCTTCTTCCTAGATGCATCTGTGGGATCACAGGGGGACTTTCTGCTCATGTCCCTGTGATCCTTCAACTGCTTGGGATGCAGAACGTCCACGCAAGCCACCTAATCGTCATGTCGACGGTATACCTAACCTGGCATGGACGTGACAGCTACGATATCTTCATCAGAGGCATACTCGTCGACAGCGTCCAGGACAAGGAGCTAAGGAAGTATGGCACGCGGGCGAAAGAAAGAGACGAGGAGACTGCGGCTTACGAAGCTCCCGGAGCTTCTTGCTGATCAGATGAAGTGTGACGTCGGGTACGTGCTAGACATCATGTCCGACATGGTCAACCGTCTCGAGGCCAAGGCTCACAAGGAACAGAATCGGATGAAAGCTTCCAAGTCCAAAGACGATCCTGCGGCGTTGGCTGCGGCCAGCGAGTACTACATCTTCGTCTATGTGCTGAACATCCTGGATTCCCTGGTTGATGACATCGAAATCAAGGACATCCATGCATCTCAGGACGAGCTACTCGCCGTCTCTGATGAACGAAAGAAGATGATGAACTGAAATGTCGGCGAGACTAGATAAGCACAAAGGCGCATATCACATCAGCGGCCACAAAATCCCTCTCCTAGAGATTGAGGATCTCACGGAGGAGGAGTACGATATTATCCGTGAGACGTTCGTGAATGTGCTTCACGGGACGGTGGAGCCGCTCGGAATCACACCTGAGAACGCTGTGGAGTCCGTTGACATCGTGATAATGCGTGAAGCATATGTTCATGTGCTCTCATCCTTCGGGATCATGTGTCCACACCCAGATTTCAACACCAAGTACAGTAAGAACGGGATCAGGCACTGTGACCTATGTTCCTGCCCGGTGTTGATGCCGAAGTAACCAACCGAGGCGGTATAATTATAGAGGACAGGAATCACTATCTGTAGTGGTGATTTACATCCTCTTTTTTATTTTTGGTGTCATGTTCGACGTGTTGGCGGTCCTATGGACCTACTTCAACACGTCGAAACACCGTAAAGCGATACACGGAGCTGCACTGGTGAGTGCGGCTATCGGAGTTCTGAACACGATCAGCGTGGTTCAGGTCGTGTGGAACTACTGGTTGCTCGTTCCAGAGGTTATCGGAATGATCCTCGGTACGTACCTTGGATTCTGGCTTAAGAAGAAGCTGAAGGATAGGGCTAACGATGGTGACGAGAAGCTCAAGGAGTAGGATCTATGACTGACCCAATGACGAATCGCGAGATCTGCTTGAAGGCTGCCGCGCGGCTTCGAGAAGTCGGATGGCGGCAGGGTGACTTCGGAGGTCCGGATGGTCCGCACTGCATACTCGGCGCCTGTAGGTGGGCGACGGGGTACTACGCTGCCTACGCCCCCTACACCTGTGCCCGCCCCTCCTACGCCGCCATCACCGCCATCACCGCCATCACCGCCGCCGACGGTGTCGACTACGATGTCACCAACTGGAACGACGCCCCGGGCCGCACGGCAGAGGAAGTGATCGCGGCGCTTGAGGCATGTCCGTGAGCGCATGCGTCCGATGCTGACAAATGGTCACGTTGTGCCGTCGCACTGTGTGCATAGGAAGACATCCTGGGTTCTCGAGATGGAGGTTCGCTAGTGGCGGTCATCATCATGCGCGGTCCCTCCGGAGGAGGGAAGAGTACATTCACAGGGAAGATCATGGGACGAGATGTTGTCGACATGTATGGGCAGTCGACCGGTCTTGACCACATGTTTGATGACATCCTCTCTATCGATGGGCGTATCTCTGTGTCGGCCGACAAGTTCTTCGTGAGACAGCTCCAGGATGGCGGCACCGAGTACCATTTCGAGAGGTCAATGATCGGAAATGCACACGCCGCCTGCTTGCGGGAGTTCACTGACGCCGTCCAGTCCGCCAGGAATGACAGCCACGTCATCGTGGTGGACAACACCAACACCACCGTGGGAGAGATAACTCCGTACGCCGCCCTAGCGAACGCATATGGCCATGATCTACACATCGTGGAGATCATGTGTGCCTGGCGTACCGCCCAGGCACGGAACGTCCACGGTGTTCCCCAGGAGACGGTGCTCAAGCAGAGCAAGAACATTGACCTCTCGAGGAACCTAATCATGCAGCGCTACCCCTCATACCACCAATTTCGGACTCAGTAAGATTAGACCCCATAGCTCAGTTGGATAGAGCACCGATCTTCTAAATCGGATGTCCAGGTTCAAATCCTGGTGGGGTCACGAAGAAATATTATAACACAATGAGCAACAGCACAACAACATCAGGCGGCATCGGATTCTCTGGGATGCTCACCATCCTGTTCATCGGTCTCAAGTTGACTAATCACATCAACTGGGACTGGCTCTGGGTACTGTCCCCGCTGTGGATCCCCATAGCATGCCTGCTTGGCACTGCCGCTGTGCTCTTTCTGCTTGGAGGAATCGCCCTTCTCATTCACAAGGCCCGTGAGGCCCGTGAGATCCGCAAGGCCCGCAGGGGCCGAAAGTAGACCCGATACCTCCACAAGGTCCCAAAGGTTGACCTCGTACCCCGTGCTTCCCGCCACAGCCCGATAGGGCTCTAGACATAGGAAACCTAGGGGTAAAATAGAAGGGATGCCAGGGGCAGGACGGGGACGATGGTGAGGTGTGGCATTTTTCACCAGATACAGGCCAGGGAAACCTGGCCTTCGCTGTTTATGCCGTGTAAGGCTCTATCTCAAAATCTGACACGAAGTTCACCGTCCTAGAACTGAAGCGACAGTGGATTTCATCGAAACCGACGAACGTCTCCCTGGAACCGTCAGGGTACGTGGCCGTCAGGATTCCGTCCTCCCTCTCGCTGAGGTGGCTTGGAAAGACGTCCGCCCTTCCGTCAGGAAATGTTGGAAGAATCCGTTCCATGGTCACGTTGTAGACCGCCCCGTTTGATGCCACGAAACGCAGGGTTTCGGTCACGATCATACCGAGTTCAGCGGAGTACATGTAATCATTATATATCTTTTGGTCATCTCAATCTACCGCCCTCCTGTCGGGAAAAAGAGGCGGTCGACGACACTTATTGCGTGACCAGGTTCCAGAAGGAAGACTTCAGCTGTGGACCTGCTGCCATCGTCAACGCCCTGAGGGCCCTCGGGATCAAGCTCTCTGAAAGGGATGTTATCTTCCTGGCTGGTACCACCGACCAGGGTACAGATGAGGATGGGATCATGAGGGCGCTGGCGTCCCTTGGGTACCAGGTGGTGGTACTGGACACATACGACTCTACCGAGGCGTGGGAGTGGCTACGAAGTGAACTGATGTTAGTCAGACCTGTAATCCTGTGCGTGGAGAACTTCGGCCACTGGACCAGCGTGGTCTCCATCTTCGGAGAACGGGTTATATACGTCGACTCACAGGACGGGCTGGAAAGCAACAAGCGCGAGAACGGTGTGAGGTTTCTCACGAGACGCGGGCTTACCAGGATCTGGGGTGCGAGGGGACGTGGGCATCGACGCAGATACTATGCCCTATCTGTCGTTCCACCAAAAAAGAAGCGTTCGACGAAAAAAGTTTGACCAGGTTGTCTTAGGTAAGACAATAGTTATTCGACGTTGGAACTCGGAAAGGGAGTTGCTGAAGGGGAGTTGGAATTACTCTCTAGAGTAATTCTGTGATATACTCTAGTATAATCTAGTATCTACTAATAATCTAATAGTCTATTAGATTCTAATAGTTACTATAGTTATATCTAAGATAGATATACTCTGGTACACTCTGTATACTTTAAGATATACTCTGGTACACTCTGTATACTTTAAGATATACTCTGGTACACTCTGTATACTTTAAGATATA
>Ga0209702_10004545_pt1 | contig 19993 bp, 19 predicted proteins | sample FRY01_FD_187210 | JGI IMG/M metagenome (GOLD analysis project Ga0209702, IMG submission 187210) | Freshwater microbial communities from Lake Fryxell liftoff mats and glacier meltwater in Antarctica - FRY-01 (SPAdes) (version 2) | ecosystem: Environmental > Aquatic > Freshwater > Ice > Glacier...
TAAAGCCTTGAATAAGGTTGGGATACTTTTTATAACGATGCCTTGAAAGGGTTGTAATGCACCCTTTACGTTTACGTTTAGTAATCAATAATCCTCGTTCAGATAACAAATTAAACAGGCCATCCCGCCCTATTTGAAACTGATGTGCCCTTAAAAAAGCTTGCATCTCGTGAAATAATTTACGAGTACCCAATCGCTTTTGATGCTTCCTGTAACGAAGCACCTCTTCAATAATAATATCAGCTTGATACGCTTTTTGATGAATGAATTTTACGCCCTGATAGAAGCTTTGCCTACTATAACCAAGAAGCGAACAAAGGTCGTTTACACAACGAGGCTTCCTTTGTTCTACTGTTTCTACCGCTTGGTGCCAGACTTTTTTCGGATGCTGATTTTGAGTTGGTCTTCTGCAATATCTATCATCGTGTTGAGCAACTCAACATGCAGTTTTGATTTTCGCAACTCTTCTTGCAACTCCCTAACATCTGTTGGAAGTTGATCTACTGCTTCATTTTTTAATACTGATTTTGGCTTTAATTTTCGCACTGGCCTACCTTGAAATTTTGTGACCCACAAATGTATTAATCTAAAATCAACACCATGCTTTAAACCCAATTGGCGATAACTCTCCTCGCCCAATAAATACTCGGCAATAATTGCCTCTTTTTCTGTTGATGTTTTCTTTGTCCTTTTCATTCTGTTTACACTTTAAAAGTGTAAACCTATTTTAGGACGAGACAGTCTTTTGCTTGTTGGATGCCGTCAGCAGCCAACTTGTATTTTTTCTTTGCTTCAACAATTGCAATTGGAAAGTTTTGTGAATAGCGAAGCAAGTAGTCAAATCGTTTCGCTTTTTTTCTTCTTGCTTTTCTTCCTATCACAATTATTTTACCGTCAGTAAAAGTCCGCTGTTCAAGAATTAACTCGTCTGTCCATCGGCTGTCATACAATTTGGGCAATACTTCCTTTCGGCAAGTATCTGCTTCACTGTCGTGATCGTCAATATGTATAGTTTTATCACTCATTTACACGTCATAAAATAGTTTGTCAAAATACGGTTTTTTATCGGTGCGTTGTCAAAAAATGGCTCTTTTGGTTTTGCGAAACGTAGGCTTGTGTGTCTGGCAAAACTAAATGTGCCATTAGTGCGGCTGGTTAAAATTGTTTTTAAAAAATGTGCGGTGGAAAAAAATGAAAATACAGATGCGTTGGCTTTTAGGTCGGCTGTCTGATGGTTTCTTTGTCTCATTTGGTGTCATGTTATGTCGTTCATTTTATGCACTGTCGTCTTTTTAGGCTTGCTTGTAACGTTTGGCGGCTGCAAGAAGTTGGCGATTTCGAAGCACTTAACTGTCTGCCACCACAACGCCGAAGGGCTCGCGAGTTCCACTGAAAATTAAACCAGCATGAGTAAAACTTGATACGAAGCACAACCCCGAAGGGCTCACTAATACCTTGAAAAAGATAAACACTAATGAGTAAAGCTTCATTTAACCACTGAACCGCCAATTTCTTGAAGATGCTATTATGTGCTGTAAGTTTCACTTCATTAGGTTTTGTCGTCACCTGTTTTTAATAAATCGTCAGTTATGCTTTTGATGTATGTGTAGAACATAACTTTCCCGGGAAGAATTTCCTCGTCAGGAATTTCTTTTCCATCAAAGTCTGGATTAGTTGGGATTTCGACTTCTCTAATCCACCACCGCTCAATTTTTTCAATGTAGTCAAACATTTTTTTCTCCTTGTCGGTGTCAAGATTAAAGTCGCTGTCGACTAAGATTTTGTCTATTTGATGCGCCACTGTATTTCTCATTTCGCGTATTGCACTGATTTCACTAATGTCGTCTTTGGTTATGGCACCAATTTCTTCGAGCCAATGCAAAGAGGATAAAAAAATGTTTTGCTTTCCTTCTGTTTTTCTATTTGCAACCTTTTCGTTGTAGTCCTTTGAGTAAATAAAACCGTTCTCGTCAAAGCCTGTCATAAAGCAGTCCTTTGTTTTGTCGACTATGGAATTTTTAAGGAGCTCGTATGAAAATAAATATAACGATGCTCGGACGAGATTGCTTTTTATCTCGTCAGTATTTAGGAACTTATCCCAGTCTTTTAGATTTTTGGTTTTGTCGTTCATTTAGTTCATTGTCTGTCCGCTCTTATTGCACAAACGTTTTGCAGCTGCAAGAAGTTGGCGATTTTTACCACAGAGGTTCATACGAAGAACGAATGTTTGATTAACCACAAATGTGTCTGCGTAGCACTGAATCGCCCATTTTTTGCAGGTGCTGTTAGCAAACGTATTACTTTTTAAAAATGTCATCAATCTCTTTATTAGCGGATTTACCATCTAATAAATCACGGAAACTTATTATCATTTCCTTGTCGCTAAATGAAATAAATTTTGAATATGAATCATATTGTTTTATTTCAAGTACAAATGTCCCGTCTGAATTTCCTTTGAAATAAAGAGTCATTTCTACTGCTAATTGGTCAACGTACCCATGAAATTTATATGGTTCTTTATCCATTGCCTTAAAACGACAAACCTCTTTTTCAAAGTCTTTTTGGTGTGTAGCATTTAAATCAATCCATTTTATCGCGATTCTTATTCCTTCTTTAAGAGTCTTTGTACTTGTAGGCCCTAATCTGTAGGCATGGTCCAATGTGAATTCATTAGAATATAACTTTTTATACGTTTCTATAAATGTCTCAGAAGCATTTGTCAATACCGTAATTCTTTCTTGAGCATAGGATTTGAACCCGATGCAAACCAAAATAATAATTAAGTAATTTTTCATTTTTCGTGTCTTTTGATATGTTTGCTAACGTTTTGCGCACAGGCGCAGTTTGGGATAGGTGACCGAAATCAATCAACCGAAGACGAAGTTACAAAGAAACCGAAATGATCAATCTTCTAAATGCCCAAATTGTGCTTGTGCGCTGTTAGCTGCTGATTTTATTTGAAAATGCCATTCTATCAAGCATATTGTTTTATTAAATTGCTAAAGATCATAATGTATAATGAAATCTAACAAACGCATTTCATATTTGAAGCCTGGTTTTTTATTTAATTTAAGTTCTAAGGGATCAATAAACGAATCTCCTTTCCCAATAAATGTTTTTGCCAACCCGGGCATTATATACTCAGCCCCAGATGGCAAAATCGTCAATAAATTGTAGTCCACCGGTGTGCCGGACTTATCATACATAATGAAGAAAATTTTAATATTGCTTATTGGATAACTTAGTTTATTGAGAATTGAAAGTTCTTCAAGGTGATTACCGAGACTTCGTTTCATTGGATCGCTTTCGGACCACCTTATGTTCCTTATTTTGACAAAATCTCTTAAGTCAGTTTCAATTTCCTCATTTGATGTAGTCGGCATTGAGTGTTTTGCTTCCTTTAAATCAACTAACTCTTTCAAGATTCTGTCAGATTTCAGTAATTCGTTTATATACTTAGCAGGCACCGCAAAATTTAAGTTTTGGCCCTTCGAAAAACCACCGACAGCAATTCCAACTAACTCTGCGTTCTTATTCACAATAGGTCCGCCACTACTTCCTGGAGAGATTGGCGCTGTTATTTGGATAAGCGCATTATTTTCCCAATCCCGGATTGAACTTACTATCCCGTCAGAAAAGGTCCCCGAAAGCCCTTGGGGATTGCCAGCAGCAAATATTTTATCTCCTACTTTTGGCAAATTCACATTAAGTTCCAATCCTTTTAATTGAATGGAGGGCACGGAAAGCAACGCAATGTCGTTTGCTTTGTCAAATGCTAAAACTCCGTCGATTTCATGTTTTTTAGATTCATCAGCTATCTGAACATTACCAAAACTTGCCGAAAATATTACGTGTAAATTTGTTACAACCAATCCATTTCCTACAATAACTCCTGACCCTAATGACAGTGTCTGCCGATTTTTATCTTGCATCGTTATCGCCACGGTTGATCTCAGTGTTGATTCTGCAATATTAATTACGGCCTCTATTTTCGAATCTCCATTTTGATTTTCCATCTGCTCTGAAGACGAGCTTTTGCAGCAAATAAGGATGGTTGTTAAAAAGAACAATGCGACGAAGTGTTTCATGGATTATAATTATTGAGCAATAGTACTTAATTTTTTAAGTTCGGTGTTAAGGCTTTCAAGTTTCTTTCTGTCGTTAGTGTAAAGTTGGATCAAAATAAGCTCAACAATTTAATCATTAAAATTAAGCCTTCGCGTGGTAAACTTTGACCAGAATGGCTCGCAAAATTGCCAAAATCTTTTAAGTTTTTTAATATATCCTCCAAATCATGCTTAATAAATTGCTTGACAAATAATTCTATTCTAAGATGCAATTTAATTTCAACTTCTTTCCCCGCTTTGCCAATAGTCTTTTTAGGAATATTATTATCGTCCATCAAAGCCTCTAAGAATGAGCGGATTTTCATTCCACTGCAATCATTACTTTGCCAGAAGACATCAAAAGCATCTTCTAATTCCTTTATAATACTTGAGTCTGGATTCTTAAAAGAAAATCTTCCTAAATCAAACAAATGCAATGTTGGAATTATATCATATATTATAATCTTAACATCATAAATGTGAGCTTCAATGGTTTGTCCTTCATAATCAATTGTTACAAACCTTATTAATGAATTACAATCTCCTAAAACTATGCTTATATCTTTACAATCTGGGTTTGTAGAGGTCAAGCCTGCAGAAAATCTTTTATGGATATTTGTATGAATGCCATTGATATGCCGTCGAAATTCATTTCTAGAAAAAGCAGATTCTGCTTCGAAATACTTATCCCTATCAAAAACCTTTGTTCCTACGTTACAAGTTTGGCATTTGAAGGACAAATGATCAATCTTTGAGAGATTATTTTGGAGGATGTTGGAATCGAGCATGTTTATAAAAAATTTGCAGCTAACTCTCTCGTCGCCAATGCTTCATAGCTGCAATGTATTGCAAATTTCTAGATTGCCTCTACCTTTAAAGAATTAATCAACTATGTCAAAACCTTCAATTGTATACAAAGACATTGCTGGCATGATTCATTTCAACAACTACCTACGGGCATTTGATTTGGAACTGATTGGTGATCACTGCTTTAAAGTGCTCTTTGGGGAAACGCTTTTCAAAATATCTAAAAAGGTTATTCTCGCTCAGGTGAATTGGAGGGGAAAATGCCGATTGAGTTTTAACGAAGCCGAAGCTGCAACATTGAAGAATTATTCAGCAATCCTATTCTTTCATTTTCTGTAGAAAATAAAATAGAAGGATTCAAGACACATCATGTTTTGCGGCTTTGCGAAGGTGGCGATAGTCTTGCACAAATCTCCTTTGGGACACGGAATTCCAAATATAGAAAAAAGTCTCTTTTGAAAACCAAACCGCCACTTTTGCGAAGCAGCTGTTAGGTACAGTCTTTTTTTCTTGATGTATCCTGTGTAATATTTTATTAATAACTTCTTCATTTCAAACTATTTCAAATATGGCTAATTAAATCTTTCTTTAATTGCAAACCCGTTTTCTTTTTAATTTATTGATAGTTTCATCTTCATCATCATTAAATTTAGTAGTTCTAGTGCATAAATCTGTCCATTGTACTTTCATTGAGTTATTCCGTTTCTTCAATTTTAGATTTTTTATTGATTTCGGAGTTTTTGTGCTGTAAACAATATATTTCTCTCCTGCACTAAACAAATATCCGCATGATGCAGTGTGATTTAAAGTTATAATCTCCAAGGTGTCATTTTTAAAATTCCCTTTGTATGAATATTCAATCACTAATAAAAAAGAAGCAATTTTTCTTTTGACGCCATTTATTTCTGCAGTATAATCTTCTCCTCTTGATAAGATTTTGCCTATTACAACTGACTTGGAATGATGAACCTCTTTTTTTATTGATCTTTTATCAACGCAAGAACAAGCATTTATTGAGTTAGAGTTGATTACAAAAATGGTTAAGATTAGGAGAATTGAAATTATCGTTTTTTGCATGTTTTTTCGATTATGGGAATTAGTTTTATTTCTGTTTAAATAGCAGCGTTTTTATTGTTGTTTAATACTTGCAAAATATAGAGTCAATAAAAGATTGCACCTAACTCTCTTGTTGCCACTGTTTCATAACTGCAATGTATTGCAAATTTCACCGTAGTCGCTACCCCACAAGAATTAAACAACTATGTCAAAACCTTTAAGTGTATTCAAAGACATTGCAGGCATGATTCATTTCAACAACTACCTCCGGGCATTTGATTTGGAACTGATCGGTGATCACTGCTTTAAATACTCTTTGGGGAAACGCTTTTTGAAATATCCAAAAAGGTTATTCTGGCCCAGATGAATTGAAGGGGAAAATGCCGATTGAGCTTTGACGAAGCCGAAGCTGCAACATTGAAGAATTATTAAGCAATCCTATTCTTTCATTTTCTGTAGAAAAAAATAGTAGGATTTAAAACACACTACGTTTTGCGGCTGGCGAAGTGGCGGTTTCGAAGCACTAAACTGTCTGCCACCACAACGCCGAAGGGCTCACGAATTCCACTGAAAATTAAACCAGCATGAGTAAAACTTGATACGAAGCACAACCCCGAAGGGCTCACGAATACCTTAAAAAAGATAAACACTAATGTGTAAAGCTTCATTTAAACACTGAACCCGCTTTTTAGCTAAACGCTTGTTGGCAGCTGGTGTTTTTTCATTCTAAAACACTGACTATAAGAAATCAATCACGCTTTGTTTCGTCCATTTGTTTTGTGAGCATTCCTAATTTATTCATTTTTGCTTGTTGTGAAGCAGTTTGTTTGGATTGATAATTGGCAATACAAAATTTTGTAATGCTGTTCCCTGCAATCTGGTTAAAAGAATTCCTCTTGATGTAGAGTAAGTTATTGATGAAAGTGCATTACTTAAAGCGGGATGCAAATCGAGTAAATTATTTTTGTTGGGCTTAGCCAAGTCTTCCAAATTTTCAACATGGTATATAAAAACCAAATGAAAACTTCCTGTCGATTCTTTGGAGTTTTCGCCTTTGCTTTCAGTTTTAATTTCAACCGTAAAATCAGCTTTAACTAATTTTTCCTCTAAATTAAATGCTAATTGGAGCGTATTTTCCACTTGATGCCCATCCACTTTATCAATGATAAAATCTTCGGGCGTGTCCACTTGTCCTTTAATGAATTTAAATTCAATAAAGGAAAGTTTCTCTGGGGTAAAAAGTTGATTATCCGACATTGCTTAATTCTGTATGTGTTATGGCATATTTCCAACCTTCCAACTTTTCTTTTCTGGGTGTTAAGTTTTTATATACCGTAAATGTATAAGTGGTTTTTTCGTAATGTGAATTAAACTCCGTTATAGGTTTTCTTACAGGAACCTCCAATAATATTTCACCCAACTCGGCTTCTAACTTTGCGATAGAACGCATAGTGAAATTATGGTCACCATTCAGCCACTTGTGAATTTCGGAAGGTCTTTTTTCTAGTTTTTCGGCAAGTGATTTTTGGGTGTATCCTTTTTCACGCAAAATTTGATTGATTCTCAAAACCAAATCAGCATATTTATCTACGAATATTTCAACGTCTTTTGGCGTTTTATCCAATATTCTTTGTAACACTTTGCTTCTCATTTTGATATTTCTTTATAAACAAATTTCTTCGCTACCGTTAAAGTTTCTGAACTCTTTTTGGTTGTTCGTGATGTAAATTTCTTTTTGGTGTAATGCTTCTAATATTCTTTTTGCAAATTGATTGGCTTCGTGAAAAGCCATACTGGTTTTTCCTCCCTGAGCATTTTCAGCTGTTTTTTCGCCTCCATTAAACAATACCACCAAACTGTCTGAAATGCGTAAACAGTATATTCTCAGTGGAAAATTGCCATAGTTGATTGTGATTTCGCCCACTTTGTGTTTGCCTGATGGTGGAAGTGCTTGGGCTGTGTTTTCAAATCGAAAGAAATCTTTCAAGGCTCCCATATCATTACCGACTTTCTTGGTAAGAAAAACAGCCAATTCCTGAATATGACGTCCAAAGCCTGCATTGCTTTCATATTTATCAAAAAATTTATCGGTTTCACTCCACTCGGACTCTTCCCACCTTACAGTGTAAAAAGTACAACGACTGCCTTGGTCATCAAATTTTTCTAGTGCAAATATATTCACTTATAACTGAATTATGAAAATTTTGTTTCACCTTTAAGTGAATTTAACTTTTTGCTGTTTTAAAAACTGTTTTTGAATTCCCACCAGTAATAATGATTTACTTTCTTGTTTTACTCGTCCATTTGTTGTTGTCTGGTCGTCATTTACAATTGCAACTAACTCTCTTGTTGCAAATGTTTCTTAACTGCAATGTATTGCAAATTTCACCGTAGTCGCTACCCCACAAGAATTAATCAACTATGTCAAAACCTTCAATTATATTCCAAGACATTGCTGGCATGATTCATTTAAACAACTACCTATGGGCGTTTGATTTGGAACCGATCGGTGACCACTGCTTTAAAATACTCTTTGCGGAAATGCTTTTAAAATTATCCAAAAAGGTCATTCTGGCCCAGATGAATTGGAGGGGAAAATGCCGATTGAGCTTTAACGAAGCCGAAGCTGCAACGTTGAACAAAGTATTCGACCTAACAGCTGAAGAATTATTCAGTAATTCTTACTCTCTTCAATTAATGATACAATTAACATACAATCAAGGAATAAACCTCAGGTCCCCCGTAACTTGATTGAATAATAGCTTTCATTGGATGATTTTCAAAATACAGGATACAGCAATACTTTCTGATGCATTAACAAATTTTTCGAGCTTAATCAACCTATATATCTAATGAATCTTATTCATTCAGCTGTAAATATGCAAAAACAGTAAGTGAGACCTCTAAGAGATGGGCGCATCAAAAGTTCTGAACAATATAGTAATAGAGAGGCATTCCAATCGTAATGTTGACTGGAAAAGTTACCGCCAAAGCCATTGGCAAATACAAACCTGGATTGGCTTTAGGAACCGTAATTTTCATAGCCGCTGGAACTGCAATATAGGAAGCACTAGCTGCAAGGACAGCAAAAATGAATCTATTGGTAATATCATCAGTTACCAGAGAACTTAACAAGGCGAAAATAGTCCCATTAACCAATGGAATTAGCATGGCAAAAATGAAAGGAAACCATCCAAAGGAGAAAAATGCCTTCAGCTTTTTACCGCTTGTAATTCCCATATCAAGAAGGAATATTGCTAAAAAGCCTTTAAATAGGTCGTTCGTAAATGGCTTGATTCCTTCAGCTTGCTTATCATTTGCTAAATAACCTATGACCAAACTTCCTAAAATTAATAAAACACTTCCATTGGTTAAGGAGTGCCTTACTACAGTTCGTTTACTTATGGACCCAGATTCTTCCGGCGAAAACATCGAAATCAGAACTAAACCAATAATGATTGCTGGAGATTCCATCAAGGCCATGATCGCCACCATGTGACCATGAAGACTAAGCTGTTGAGATTCTAAATATGAAACGGCCGTAACAAATGTAACTGCACTCACAGAGCCATATGCGGCAGCAATTGCACCTGCATCATATACATTTAGTCTTGTTTTTAAAATGAAGAAGGTATAAATGGGAATGAGCGCAGAAATGCTGATACCAAATAGCATTGACCAAGCTATTTCACTTGAAAATGCTTCATGGGATAACTCTTGTCCTCCTTTAAATCCAATAGAAAAAAGCAGGTACAAGGAAATAAATTTGGACGAATTGGGTGGTATCTCTAAATCGCTTTTTAAATAAACTGCAATAATGCCTAAAACGAAAAAGAGTAGGGCAGGGTTGGTAAGGTTCTCGTAAAGTAGACTTAAGTTCATTCCTTACTAACTTTAATGTTTAGGTGAATTAAATTCCCGATTGAACCAATTGTTTAAATTGTTCACTCAAATTAATTGTCCGAAACAAGAAACTTAGGTGCAATTACCTCAAATTGAAGTATTAGTGTGCTTGCATTTGCGTAATCAAATGAAATTGAAAAGACCTAGTTTTAAGACTAATCTAAAGCGTTTTTGACTACTGGAGTGCAATCTTGCTTCATCAATAATCTCAAAATATCACCTAAACGTTGTTTTAAATCGCGACGCTCGATGATCAAATCCAAGAAACCATGTTCAAGCACAAATTCTGCTGTTTGAAATCCTTCTGGTAAATCCTTTCCAATTGTTTCTTTCACAACTCGTGGACCTGCAAAACCAATCAAAGCTCCTGGTTCTGAAATATTTAAATCGCCCAACATGGCATAAGAAGCTGTAACACCACCAGTCGTTGGATCAGTCAACAAGGAAATATAAGGTAAACCAGCATCAGCCAACAAGGTCAATTTTGCTGCTGTTTTTGCCATTTGCATCAACGAATAAGCAGCTTCCATCATTCGAGCACCGCCAGATTTGCTGATAATCATAAACGGAAGCTTGTTTTTAATGCAGTAATCAATAGAACGTGAAATTTTTTCGCCAACCACAGAACCCATTGAACCTCCAATGAACTCAAAGTTCATACACGCAATGACCATTTTTACACCATCAACATGACCAACACCAACAGAAATAGCATCTGTGTAGCCTGTTTTTTCAATGCTTGCAATAAGTCGATCAGTATACTTCTTAGTATCAACGAATTTCAAAGGATCACCTGAGCGAATTCCTTTCAAAAGCTCTTCATGTTTACCCTCGTCAAATAAAACCGAAAAATACTCTCGTGAGTTTAAACGCTCATGATATCCGCAATTAGAACAAACCCAAAGGGTAGCTGCGTGGTCGCTGGAAGAAAATATTTTCTTGCATGAGGGACATTTATACCACAATCCTTCTGGAGTCTCCTTCTTTTCAGTGGTAGTGGTGGTAATGTTCTTATTCTTTCTACTAAACCAACTCATTTAAATGCTCGTTTTAATATTTCGTTTGGCATTGAAATTACTAAATCCCATTGGGGCTGCAAACCTAAGTCTTTTCAATTCAATCACAAACGATTAATCTCTGTTAGCGTACTTATCTATTTGATTAGGTGATAATTAAGTATATTTTTTCTTCCTTGTATTGAATTAGAATGGTGTTTGAATACCTTTAGAATCATGGAAATAATAGTCACAATACCGCTCTTAGTTGCTCTTTTTTTTGCATTAGAATCTCAAAGTCAGGGATTTAGTAATAATTTGCTGATGGCAATAAACGAAAGCTTCAACACTACGCTGCTGTTTTCTTGAAGAAATACTGAAATTTGGAATGAAGAGATGGCTAAAAGACTTAAAATTGAAAGATATTATTGAAAAACGCAGCATTTAGGAGTGAATCATTCCTCTTAATTCATCAATAAGCACTACATATAATATAGTGTTGATTCAAATAACAAATAGAATAATCAACTTATGGCAATAAATCACAATGAAAATCAAGTCAAATGTCCCAATTGTGGAACCAACATCGATGTTCAAGATATTCTGTCTCATCAACTTGAAGAAGAAATAAAACAGAAATACCAGCAACAATTAAATACTGAAAAGAAAAAGTACGATGCTGAGTTTGAATCCTTAAATAAGGCCAAGGAGGCATTCGAACAAGCCAAGAAGCAAGAAAATGAGTTGTTCAAAGAACGATTAGAGAAATCTTTGAAAGAAGCAACCAAAGAAGCTGAGTTGAAAATCAAGTCGAAACTTATAGAAGAACAGGCCGATCAGTTTAAAGCACTGCAACAAGAGTTGAATGAAAAGTCGGAGCAAGTCAAAGAATTGAATAGGAGCAAGGCTGAAATAGAAAAGCTCAAGCGCGAGAAATCTGAGTTAAAGGAAGCTGTTGAAGCCGAAGCTCAGAAAAAGCTGAATGAACTGTTATTGCTTGAGAAAGATAAAATTCGTAAGTCGGAAGAAGATAAAAATGAGCTGCGCTTCAAAGAAATGCAGAAACAGTTGGAAGATCAGAAACGACTGACAGAAGAAATGAAGCGAAAGCAGGAGCAAGGCTCGATGCAATTACAAGGCGAAGTTTTAGAATTAGCCATTGAGGAATGGTTATCGGCACAATTTCCATTGGATACGATTGATGAAATTAAAAAAGGGATCCGGGGCGGCGATTGTATTCAAATTGTAAACACCCGATCTCGTCAGAATTGTGGAAGTATTTATTATGAAAGTAAGCGCACCAAGGACTTTCAGCCTTCATGGATTGAGAAATTCAAAGCAGATATTCGCGAACGAGGCTCATCTGTAGGCGTTTTGGTTACCGAAGTTATGCCTTCAGGAATGGGACGAATGGGTTTAAAAGATGGTATTTGGATTTGTAATTATGAGGAATTCAAAGGTTTATGCGGTGTTTTACGCCAATCTATCATTGAACTTGACAGCGTTTCTCAAAGCCAAGAAAACCGTGGTGAAAAGATGCATTTGTTATATGATTATCTAACAAATAACATATTTCGGATGCAAGTCGAAGCCATTGTGGAAGGATTCAGTTCTATGAAAGAAGCCCTTGAAAGCGAAAAACGAGCAATGCAGCGCATTTGGAAGGAACGTGAAAAGCAAATTGACAAGGTTATCACCAACACCATTGATATGTACGGAAATATCAAAGGAATTGCTGGAAAAGCTGTTCAGTCTGTAAAAGCACTCGAATTACCAGGTGAAAGTGATGAAGAAGATGATGATGATGATTCTCCAAGATCAAACTGGGTTGATAAATTAAGAAAGTTTCCAGAAGGACATGATAAACCTTTAGGATCTGGATCACATCAAAATCCTAATTTCTTTCGGCATAAGAAATCTAAAATAAAACCAGAAGATCCAGAATCAGGAATTTAATCGTAAAAAATCTTCATTGAAAAATCTGGGCATATAATCGTCCGGATTTTTTTTTGCTTCAAATTTTCAATTCTAACAATCATTGAATCTGAATGGTGATCAAATCATTTTCGATTTATTGCAGATCATAGAAAGTTCAGAACAGCGCTTCATATCAGAAATTACTTTCCTAACAATCATTTTGCATTCATTTCTATCTAATCCTTTGGCTCATCTTTTAATCATATTCATTCATGCTTACTAATCAACAGGAACTCAAAAGCTTTATCTATAGTGGGATTCAGGAATTCGCATTTGTTTTATAATTAATATTATGTTAAATAGCTTTTTAGAAATTAAGGGAAGCTAACTTGCTTCCCTTAATTCAATGTCACTCTAAAAATCCAAAGCTTCCACTACATTATTTGCATGCCTCTCTCGAAATTCAGTTTATGGTTTCAGGAGTTTATTTACTTCATCATATTTCTCCATCATGCTCAATTTAGCATAAATTGATTTAAGTGATTTATACAATGCTGGTAAATCTGGGCTTTCAGCCGGAGCTAATTCAAGAGCCTTTTCCAACAATGGAAGTGCCTTTTTAAGTTCAGCATCAGCTCTAATTGTAGTTTCATCAATAATTGTAGTGCTTTTTTCTTTACGATCCTTCATTTCTCTCAACATTATATCTGCTTTATTATTATACAAAGCTCCCATGTTAAAATATGCTTCCCAAAAATCAGGCTTAAGTTCTATCGATTTCTTATAAGCAGCAATAGCATTCTCATGATTGCCTAAATCTTCATAGATTGTACCAGCAGCATAATGAAATAAATGATTGGTCGGATCTTTTTCAATTGCCAAAACCAACAATTTCTCAGCTTCTGCAGATTTCCCACGTTGGAGATAATAGTTCAACTCCTCAGTTAACAATTTCTGATAGGCAGGAAAAACCTCACGTCCTTCAGCAAGAGTCTTCATTGAAGTTACCGTATCACCTTTATCTGCTTGAATTCTAACAAGTTGAAGATAACGAGCACCGTCTTTATCCATCTTATAACCAATCATTTGGCGAAGATATTTATCAGCTTTCTCGTAATTCTTGCCTCTGATGGCTGCAATTGAAGAATTTTCAACGGATGAAGTATCGGTAACACCTTTGAGTAAGCCCATTTCGTATGCCCTTTCGAAATAGTTCAACGCTCCTTCGAAATCATTCTTGTTAAAAGACATGATTCCTAAATTTTTGTATCCAATAAGTGCTTTTTGGTATGACTCTTCACCATTTTCATAACCCGGCTCCAATTCTAATGCTTTCTTATAAGATTCAATGGCTGTCAACATGTGGTTTGCTCCACCTTCTATAAAAACCGAATCTTTACTTTCACTCATCGACCAGTATACATTGCCGCGGTAATACCAAGTTTTAGGCTTCAACATGGTTTTATCATTCAAAATAGCCTCATCAATATACATTTGAGCCTTTTTTAATTGATCGATGCCCTTATCCTTCAAATACATGTTAAGATAGTTATTTGCACTAACGACCTTGTTTTGCTGCGCGACCACCTGAGTTGAAAACCCGGCAATCATCGCGATCAGGAATATTCTCTTCATAGCGTTTTGATTGATTAATTATTCTTCTGAATTAGTTTCTTCTGTATTCGATTCGGCGTCGGTAGAACCATCTATTCCAGTGTTATCAACACCTTCAATTCCGATGATTCCTTCTATGTCAGTTTCCTCTTCTTCATCACGCTCAACATTAGTAACCGCTGCAATACTTTGATTACTCTTCAAAGTAATCAAGCGAACTCCTTGAGTATTTCTACCCATAACGCGTAATCCATCTACAGGAATTCTAATAGTAACTCCACCTCTGGTGATAATCATCAAATCATCCTCGTCACGAACAGCTATCAAAGCGATCAACGAACCTGTTTTTTCCGTTATATTAATCGTCTTAACACCTTTACCTCCGCGGTTTGTAATTCGATAATCGTTTATATCAGAACGCTTACCATATCCTTTTTCAGAAACGACTAATAATTGTGTATTGGTATCCTCTGCACAAACCAATCCAACAACTTCATCATCGTCGCTACCCAACGTAACTCCGCGAACTCCGGAAGCATTTCTTCCCATTGGACGAACTTTTTCTTCAGGGAAACGAATAGCTCTGCCACTCTTGAGTGCCATCACAATTTCGGCTGTACCACTTGTCATGGTTGCTGCAAGTAGCTCCTCTCCTTCTCTAACGGTAATTGCAATGATTCCGTTGACACGTGGGCGACTATATGCTTCTAATGAAGTCTTCTTGATGGTACCACGATTAGTACACATAATAATGAAGTGATTGTTGATGTACTCTTCATCGCTCAAGCTTGTAACATTCACATAAGCAACCACTTTGTCGTCTGCAGGAATATTCACAAGGTTCTGAATCGCTCTACCCTTCGAAGTTTTACCTCCTTCAGGAACCTCAAATGCACGCATCCAGAAACAACGACCAAGCTTGGTGAAGAACAACAAGTAATTGTGCGTAGTTGCGGTAAATAAGTGTTCTAAGAAATCTTCATCTCGTGTATTCGTTCCTAATGAACCTTTTCCACCGCGACGTTGTGTGCGGTATTCGTTTAGGTTCGTGCGCTTGATGTAACCCATGTGAGATACCGTAATTACACAAGGCTCATCTGCAATAAAGTCTTCAATGCGCTCTCCGTCGGCCGCATATACAATACGTGTACGACGCTCATCTCCATATTTCTCCTTAATCTCGATCAATTCACCTTTAATGATTGACATTCTTAGAGATTCATCAGCCAAAATTGAGCGTAAATACTCAATAGACTTCATCAATTCAGCATACTCATCACGGATTTTATCGCGCTCAAGTCCTGTTAAACGTTGAAGTGTTAAGTTCAGAATTGCTCTAGCTTGAATTTCTGACAGTTCGAATGATTCGATCAATCCTTCACGTGCATCTTCCGGTGTTCTGGAAGCACGAATTAAGGTAATGATAGCATCAAGATTATCAAGTGCAATCAAGAAACCTTCAAGAATGTGGGCTCTTTTCTCCGCTTGATCTAAATCGAACTGTGTACGACGAACAATGATTTCATGACGGTGATTCACAAAATGGCGAATCATGTCTTTTAAGTTCAACATCTCAGGACGTCCTTTTACAAGGGCAATGTTGTTTACTGAGAATGAGGATTGTAGCTGAGTGTACTTGTATAAATTGTTTAGGACTACATTGGTAATTGCATCACGCTTAATTTCGTAAACGATACGCATTCCATCACGGTCACTTTCGTCGCGAATATCACTGATTCCTTCAATTTTCTTATCGTTGATCAAATCCGCAGTCTTGCGAATCATCTCTGCTTTATTAACCTGATATGGAATTTCAGTAACTATAATTCGCTCTCTTCCAGAATCTGTATTTTCAATTTCCGCCTTGGCGCGCATGACAATTCTGCCTCTACCCGTCTCGAAAGCTTCTTTAACTCCTTCGTAGCCATAAATAATTCCACCAGTTGGAAAATCTGGAGCTTTTACAAATTGCATTAACTCAGCAATTGTAATCTCATTGTTATCGATGTAGGCAACAGTTCCATCAATTACTTCCCCTAAATGATGAGGAGGCATATTGGTAGCCATACCAACGGCAATACCTGAAGCTCCATTCACCAAAAGGTTTGGTATTTTCGCGGGCAATACGGTTGGCTCCTCTAATGAATCATCGAAGTTCAAACGGAAATCAACGGTGTTTTTCTCGATATCGGAGAGCATTTCCTCTGCAATACGCTTCAAACGAGCCTCTGTATAACGCATCGCAGCTGGACTATCACCATCGACAGAACCGAAGTTTCCTTGACCATCAACTAATGGATATCGCAGACTCCAAGGCTGCGCCATACGCACCATTGCATCGTAAACAGAAGTGTCACCATGAGGGTGATACTTACCTAAAACCTCACCTACAATTCTTGCAGATTTCTTGTGAGGACGATTTGCAGCGACACCTAAGTCTTGCATTCCGAACAAAACTCGGCGGTGAACTGGTTTCAAACCGTCACGTACATCAGGTAAGGCACGTGACACAATGACCGACATCGAATAATCGATGTAGGCTGTTTTCATTTCTTCTTCAATATTTATTGGAATGATTTTTTCTCCGTCTGCCATAAAATCAGTTGAACACTATCAGTATGATTGTTGTTAATAGTAATTGCACAAGCAAGCTGCGAATATAGTCCAAATAGGCAAAATAGCTTGTTTTTGATGTGTTTAGTATTAACAAATTTCTGTTTGTAATTAACAATGAAGTTGCATTGATTCTAGCCACAGTCCGATATTTTTGTATTCACCACTATGCTTACTTTTTAAGTATCTTTGAAAAGTACTCATCACAAACCGAGTAATTAATCACCATGGAAGCGAGATTTTCACCACGTGTTAAAGATGTAATCTCTTACAGTCGCGAAGAGGCACTAAGATTAGGCCATGATTATATGGGCGTTGAACACCTTCTTCTAGGCATTATTCGCGAAGGCGAAGGAATGGCTATACGTTTACTTAAAAGTTTAGGAGTAAACGTACCTGACTTAAGAAAACAAATTGAAGGTTCTATTAAAGTATCTTCAGGTAAATCACTAAACCTTAATCAAATACCTTTAGTTAAGCAAGCAGAACGCGCCCTTAAGGTTACCTACCTTGAAGCTCGATTGTTTAAGACCAATCTTATTGGTACTGAGCATCTTCTGTTAGCAATTCTCAAGGATGAAGACAATATTGTCACCAAAACCTTAGAAAAATTCAACGTGAACTATTCTATTATAAGAGACGAATTGAAAAATTTACTTACTGAAGAGCCTCGAGCTCAAGCGTCGAGCAATCCAATGGATGACGACAACGATGAAGATGGCGGGTCATTTGGTGGTAGCGGTGCTAAAAAAGTTGCCGATACCAAATCAAAGACTCCAGTGTTAGATAACTTCGGAAGAGATTTAACAAAAGCTGCTGAAGAAGATAAATTAGACCCTATTGTTGGACGTGAAAAGGAAATTGAACGTGTTTCACAAATTCTTTCTCGACGTAAAAAGAATAATCCAATATTAATTGGTGAGCCTGGAGTAGGTAAATCTGCCATTGCTGAAGGCTTAGCGCTTAGAATCGTTCAGAAAAAAGTATCGCGTGTTTTATTTGATAAACGAGTTATAACGCTTGATTTAGCTTCTCTTGTCGCTGGAACCAAATACCGGGGTCAGTTTGAAGAGCGTATGAAAGCGGTTTTGAATGAGCTTGAAAAGTCTCCCGATGTAATTCTTTTCATTGATGAAATCCATACGATTGTAGGAGCCGGAGGTGCAAGCGGATCTCTAGATGCATCTAATATGTTTAAACCCGCCTTAGCCCGTGGCGAAATACAGTGCATCGGTGCTACAACGCTCGATGAGTATCGTCAGTATATTGAAAAAGATGGGGCTCTTGAACGTCGCTTCCAAAAGGTAATCGTAGATCCTACTTCTGAAGAGGAGACTTTTCAAATATTGAATAATATCAAAGGAAAATACGAAGATCACCATAATGTAACCTACACACCAGAAGCTCTAAAGGCTTGCGTTACGCTAACTCAACGCTACGTGAGTGATCGACATTTACCTGATAAAGCGATTGATGCTCTAGATGAAGCTGGCTCTCGAGTTCACATTACTAATATTCATGTTCCTCAAATAATTTTAGATATTGAAGGTAAGATTGAAGAAGTAAAGTCTGAAAAGATACAAGTTGTAAAAAGCCAGAAATATGAGGAGGCTGCACGACTTCGTGATAAGGAGAAAAACTTAATCGAACAGCTTGATGCTGCTAAGAAAGTTTGGGAAGAAGACACACGTAATAATAGACAAACGGTTACAGAAGATAACGTAGCTGAAGTTGTTGCTATGATGACCGGTGTGCCTACTCAACGAATCGCCCAAAACGAAAGCTCTCGTCTTGTTAAAATGTTCGACGAGATAGAAGGCAAAGTAATTGGTCAGGCTGAAGCTATTAAGAAGGTTGTTAAAGCAATTCAACGAAATCGTGCTGGATTGAAAGATCCTAACCGACCAATTGGTTCATTCATCTTACTCGGTCCTACCGGCGTGGGTAAAACTCAATTGGCAAAAGTGCTTTCAAAATACTTATTTGATAGTGATGAAGCGCTAATCCGTATAGACATGAGTGAGTACATGGAGAAATTCGCTGTATCACGTTTGATTGGAGCACCTCCAGGATATGTTGGTTATGAAGAAGGTGGTCAGTTGACTGAAAAAGTTCGTCGTAAGCCATATTCTGTTGTGCTTTTAGATGAAATTGAAAAAGCTCACCCTGATGTATTTAACCTTTTGTTACAAGTTTTAGATGATGGTCAATTAACTGATAGTCTTGGTCGTAAAATCGATTTCAAGAATACAATCATTATCATGACGTCAAACATCGGTTCTCGTCAATTGAAAGATTTTGGTCAGGGTGTTGGATTTGCAACTGGAGCAAAAGTATCTTCAACTTCAGATCACGATCGCAGTGTTGTTGAGTCAGCATTGAAAAAAGCATTCGCTCCCGAATTCTTAAATCGTATTGATGATGTAATCATGTTTAACTCTTTAAGCAAAGAAAACATCAACTTGATTATCGATATCGAGCTTTCATACTTGTATAAGCGTATTGAGAATATGGGTTACAAGATTAAATTGGAAGAATCAGCGCGCGATTTTATTGTTGAAAAAGGATATGATGCCCAGTTTGGTGCTCGTCCACTTAAAAGAGCAATTCAGAAGTATGTCGAAGATCCTCTTGCTGAACATATCATTAATGCAAACTTATCAGAAGGTGATTCTATCAATTTGACTTTCAATGATGAAACTAAAGAAATTGAAGTGAAGATTTCTAAAGCTAAGAAAAAGAAGAAGTCTGAAGACCAAGCAGATACTGAATAAGGTATTAACCATAAAAAAAGTCCCGCTGGAAATTCTAGCGGGACTTTTTTTATGCTTCTATCTTAGTGGTGAAATTTGACAAAAACTCTCCTACTCAAGAAAATTGAAGAGGTCTTAATTGGGTTCACTCAAAAGCGCTTAATACCTTTTAAACTTGATCTCTCTTGTTGAATTATTCATTTTTAATGCATGAATTTAATTGAGTATC
>Ga0209702_10004546_pt1 | contig 19991 bp, 16 predicted proteins | sample FRY01_FD_187210 | JGI IMG/M metagenome (GOLD analysis project Ga0209702, IMG submission 187210) | Freshwater microbial communities from Lake Fryxell liftoff mats and glacier meltwater in Antarctica - FRY-01 (SPAdes) (version 2) | ecosystem: Environmental > Aquatic > Freshwater > Ice > Glacier...
ACAGCCCGAAAGCAGGGGCTCAAGATCCTCGACACCCTGACCCAGCCCCCAGACGAGATCATCGCGCAACTCTAACGGCAGGCACCGTGCGCAACGTTGCCGATGCAGCGGGGTGCTTGGGAGTTACGATTTTTCTCCGGTTTATCCACGGACACCCTAGCAAGGAAAACGCCGCATGGGTAGCAGCTCGGTGGTCAGCCGGCGTGCCGCAGTGTGGCAGAACCCGACCCGTGTCACATTTTCGTTGACCGGAGGGTTGGGCTGTATAGCGTGAGGTCTTGATCAATTGGTCAGATATCGAGTCGCAGCATGGGACGCGACTATATGGTGTGGCAAGGGGCGCTAAAGACCCCGGCGGGGGGAGATCGGGATGGCACAGCAAGTCCAGACACACGGTGAAAATCTGAAGATCAACGGCACGCGGCTGTGGGACAGTCTGGACCTCATGGCCCAGATCGGCCCGGGCATTGCAGGCGGCTCAAACCGCCAGACCCTGACCGACGCCGACAGCGAAGGACGTCACCTGTTCGCCCGCTGGTGTGCGGACGCGGGCACGACCTTGGACGTCGATACCATGGGCAACATGTTCGCGACCCGCGCGGGGACTGAAGATCTGGACCCTGTCTACATTGGCTCGCACCTTGACACCCAGCCGACCGGGGGGCGGTATGACGGTGTTCTGGGCGTTCTTGGCGGGCTGGAAGTGATCCGAACCCTGAACGATCTTGGTATCAAGACCCGCCATCCTATTGTTGTGACAAACTGGACCAACGAGGAAGGCGCGCGGTTTGCCCCCGCGATGCTGGCCTCGGGCGTCTTTGCAGGCATCCATACCCAAGACTACGCCTATGCGCGCCGCGATCCTGAAGGCCTCGCTTTCGGCGACGAACTCGCCCGGATCGGCTGGGTCGGTACGGAAACCGCAGGTGCGCGGAAAATTCACGCGATGTTCGAGTTGCACATCGAACAGGGTCCAATCTTGGAAGCCGAGGGCAAGACCATCGGCGTAGTGACTCACGGGCAGGGGTTGTGGTGGCTGGAAATCACCCTGACCGGCCGCGACGCCCATACCGGCAGCACGCCGATGAACATGCGGGTCAATGCGGGTCTTGGCATGGCGCGAGTGGTCGAACGGGTTCATCAGATCGCGATGGCGCATCAACCGGGGGCGGTGGGGGCTGTGGGGCAGATCAAGGTTTTCCCCAACTCGCGCAACGTGATACCGGGCAAGGTGGTGTTCACCGTCGATATCCGATCCCCCGATCAGGCCAAGCTGGACGCGATGAAGGCCGAAGTCACCCGCGCCGCCCATTCCGTAGCCGCCGAACTGGGGCTGGCGTGTGCCATCGAGGATGTCGGCCACTTCGATCCGGTCACCTTCGACCCCGGTCTGGTCGCCGTGGTCCGCGCCAAGGTCGAGGCGTTGGGGTACTCCCACATGGACATCATCTCGGGTGCCGGTCACGATGCTTGCTGGATCAACCGGGTGGCGCCGACGGTGATGGTGATGTGCCCGTGTGTGGGGGGGCTGTCGCACAACGAGGGCGAGGAGATTTCGGCCGAGTGGGCGGCGGCGGGGACAGATGTGCTGCTGCATGCGGTGTTGGAAGTTGCGGGGGTGGTGGGGTGAAACATATCCTGAAGGAGCAGATAAAATGAGGACCATAGTTTTGTTTCTGGCGTTTGCCCTTTCTTCAACAGAACTGGCATATGCGCTTGATGAATATGAAATCGAAGCTATGCGAAATGACGAAGTTTTCGTGATTAATGGAGAGATTTTTGAGGCAAAAACTTACTGTCTCGGCTGGGACGAAGGAGATCGAGTTGTATTCCTTGAAGGACGACCAAACGGCGTTTGCACGTCGGCGGAACTGTATAATTTGGATAAGGAAGAATCTTGCCGTGTTTGGTGTGAGTAATTGGAGATAACCATGACCACCATCATCAAGAACGGCACCATTGTCACCGCCGACCTGACCTACATGGCCGACGTGCAGATCGACAACGGCGTCATCACCGCCATCGGACCGAACCTCAGGGGCGGCACCGAACTTGATGCCACCGGCTGCTATGTCATGCCTGGCGGGATTGATCCGCATACGCATCTCGAGATGCCGTTCATGGGCACTTATTCGTCGGACAACTTCGAGTCCGGCACGCGGGCGGCGTTGTCTGGCGGCACCACGATGGTGGTCGATTTCGTGCTGCCGGGGCAGGGGCAGGGGCTGATGGATGCCATGCAGATGTGGCACAACAAATCGGGACGGGCGACCTGCGATTACTCTTATCACATGGCGATCACCTGGTGGGGCGAGCAGGTCTGGGATGATATGGCCGCCGTGACCGAAGCGGGGATCAACACATTCAAGCACTTCATGGCCTACAAGGGCGCGTTGATGGTGAACGACGACGAGATGTTCGCCTCGTTCACCCGCTGCGCCGAACTGGGCGCGATGCCGTTGGTCCATGCCGAAAACGGCGATGTGGTGGCCGAGTTGCAGCGCAAGATGCTGGCGGCGGGTAATACCGGACCGGAGGCGCATGCCTATTCGCGCCCCCCGGAAGTGGAGGGCGAAGCGACCAACCGCGCGATCATGATTGCCGATATGGCGGGCGTGCCGGTCTATATCGTGCATACGTCCTGCGAGGAGGCGCACGAGGCGATCCGCCGGGCACGGATGCTGGGGAAAAGGGTTTACGGAGAACCCCTTATCCAGCACCTGACGCTGGACGACAGCGAATACAAGAACCCCGATTGGGACCATGCGGCGCGCCGCGTGATGTCGCCGCCGTTCCGCGACAAACGGCATCAGGACAGCCTGTGGGCCGGGCTTTCGGCGGGGTCGTTGCAGGTGGTAGCGACGGATCACTGTGCGTTCACCACGGCGCAAAAGCGGTTTGGGCTGGGGGATTTCACGAAAATACCCAATGGGACCGGGGGGTTGGAGGACCGGCTGCCGATGCTGTGGACCCACGGCGTAGCCACAGGGCGGATCACGATGAACGAGTTTGTGGCGGTGACTTCGACCAACATCGCAAAGATCCTGAACTGCTATCCGAAAAAGGGCGCTGTTCTGGTCGGGGCGGATGCCGATCTGGTGGTGCTGGATCCGGAAAAGTCCAAAACCATCACGGCGGCGGCGCAGCAATCGGCGATTGATTACAACGTGTTCGAGGGTAAAACCGTCAAAGGGCTGCCGCGCTTTGTGCTGTCGCGGGGGCATCTGTCGATCAACGATGGGGCGGTGAAGACTGAAGAAGGCCACGGTCAGTTCGTGGCACGCCCCCCGAACGGCGCGGTCAACCGGGCGCTGACCCGGTGGAAAGACCTGACCGCCCCGCGCCCGGTGGTTCGGACGGGTGTTCCGGCGAGCGGGGTTTAGGATGGCTTATGTTGCCTTACCCACCCGCGTTGGTGAAACGCAATGGCTTGCTGGCGACTTCAGCAAGGCGCTTTATTACCGAAGTCAGTCAGCGAGCGAGATTGAGCGCCGGATCGGCTATCGTTCAGGTCGCCTGCGCGAAGGCTGGTGGTTGATGTTCCTGACTGCACTTCCGACGGTCGATCAGTTCGAATACCGTGGGTACTCCCAGATGTCAGGGGGGATCGTCCAAGGACATTTGCCGCAGAACCGAGGCGGAAAAACGGCTGAAGATAGATTGAGAACAGAGAGTTACAACCTGACCGGCCAGTCCTATCAGAAACAGGGAATGAAACAAAATACGATTGCCGATGTATTTCGCCTTTATGGGCACGAGCGGTTGGCAAAGGTGCGTCCGGTGGCGCGTGCGCATGGTGATGCGGATATTTCAGATTACCCGCCAGGCAGTGGCATTCCGCAATGGACGTTGACCCGGCCACTTGTTTGGGTCGCAGCGGCGTTCATCGAACCAAGCATGGCATACTTGGGAAATTACGCATGACAACCTTGCCAATACCCCGCATCATCTGGAACGTCATTTGATGAAAGTTTCTGTTGCCCCTGACGCTCCTGTTATCGCGGCACAAGGCGTCGAGCTGACATTCCTCACCAATGATGGCCCGGTTCACGCGCTCAAGGACGTGAACCTGACCGTCCACAAAGGTGAGTTTGTCAGCTTTATCGGGCCGTCGGGGTGCGGCAAGACCACGTTCCTGCGCTGTGTTGCGGCTTTGGAAACGCCGACCGGGGGCAGTTTGACCGTCAACGGGATGACGGCAGAGGCGGCGCGCAGGGCGCGGGCTTATGGGTATGTGTTTCAGGCGGCGGGGCTTTATCCGTGGCGCACTATCAGTGGAAATGTCCGGTTACCTCTTGAAATCATGGGGTTTTCGCGGGACGAGCAGGAGGAGCGGGTGGCGCGCGTTCTGGAACTGGTCGAGTTGGGCGGGTTTGGCGGTAAATATCCGTGGCAGTTGTCGGGCGGCATGCAGCAGCGCGCCTCGATTGCGCGGGCGCTGGCGTTCGATGCGGATATCCTGTTGATGGATGAACCCTTTGGCGCGCTGGACGAGATTGTGCGGGACCGGCTGAACGAGGAGCTGCTAAGGCTTTGGAATCGAACGGGAAAGACCATCCTGTTCGTAACCCACTCGATCCCTGAGGCGGTTTATCTTTCGACAAGGATTGTGGTGATGTCCCCCCGTCCCGGGCGGATCACCGATATCATCGACAGCCCTTTGCCCAAGGAACGCCCGCTGGAAATTCGCGATAGCCCGGATTTCATAGAGATCGCCCACCGGGTGCGCGAAGGCCTGCGGACGGGGCATGGCGATGGAGTCTGACCTTATAGTTGCCGTACACTCCCTGTGCACCCCCTGTCTGACATCCGTGCAGACGTTGCGGTTGCTGGGGGCTGCCGCCCCCGCCGGGGCAAGATGCCCCGTCCCCCCCGCGGATATTTATGAACAGATGAAAGGGGCAGTGCGGTGAGGCGGTCGGGGCCGGTTCTGGTGGTTGTCGGGTTGATTGTCGTGGTCTGGTATGCGGCAGCGGTCTGGATGAATGCGCCTTGGGTTTATGATCAGGCGCGGCGGGCCGGAGAGGCGGTGGATTTTGGTCAGATGGTGGCGGCCACGATGGCGCAGGACCGCCCGGTTTTGCCCGCACCGCATCAGGTGGCGGCGGAAGTGTGGAAAGGCGTGACTGCTCAGGCGGTGACGTCAAAACGCAGCCTTGTCTATCACGGCTGGGTTACGTTGCAGGCGACGTTCTATGGCTTTGTGCTGGGGATTGCGCTGGGCGTGGCGCTGGCGGTGTCCATCGTGCGGTTTCGCGTGATGGAATTGTCGGTGATGCCTTGGGCGATCATCAGCCAGACCATTCCCATCGTGGCGCTGGCGCCGATGATCGTGGTTCTGTCCAATGCGGCGGGGGTGCAGGACCGGATGGTGCCGAAGGCCATCATTTCGGCGTACCTTTCGTTCTTTCCGGTGCTGGTGAGCATGGTGAAGGGGTTGCGGTCCCCGGACCAGATGCAGATCGACCAATTGCGGACGTGGTATGCGAGCGAGGCGCAGATGTTCTGGAAGTTGCGGTTGCCCGCGTCGATGCCGTTTTTCTTTGCCAGCCTGAAGGTGGCGATTGCGGCGAGCCTTCTGGGGGCGATTGTTGGCGAATTGCCCACCGGTGCAATCGAGGGCCTTGGCGCGCGGATGCTGATCGGGTCGCAGTTCGGCGAGCCGATGATCATGTGGGCGGCGCTGTTTGCAGCGGCTGTGCTGGCGGGGGCGCTGATTGTGCTGGTGGGCTGGGTTGAACGGATCGCACGGCGCCGGATGGGGGCAACCGCATGATCTGGCTGGTCGGGGCTTTGGCGGTTTGGGGGATCGGCTGGGCGGTCAACGTGTGGCTGGCGCGGTCGGTCTGGTCGGGCACCCGTGGCGGCAGGCTGGCGATCGCGGTGGTGTTCGGGCTGACGTTGCTGGGCGTTTGGGAGTGTGCAGTGCACGGGTTTGAAGTGTCAGCGGTCATTCTGCCTGCACCATCGGCCATCGCAGAACGTTTTGCCGGGGCGCTGCCGCTGCTGTGGGGTGACTTTGTGCAGACGGTGATCAAGGGGGCGCTGACCGGCTATGTGATGGGGGCGGCGGCGGCGGTGGTGGTGGCGGTGCTGATTGACCGTTCGCCGTTCCTGAAGGCGGGGTTGCTGCCGGTCGGCAATTTCGTCGCGGCCCTGCCGATTGTGGGGATCGCGCCGATTCTGGTCGCCTGGTTCGGGTTCGACTGGCATTCCAAGGCAGCGGTCGTGGTGGTGATGGTGTTTTTTCCCGTGTTGGTCAACATGGTGGCGGGACTTGCCGCCAGTGAGCGGATGCAGCGCGATCTGATGGCGACCTGGGGAGCGTCTTATTGGCAAAGTCTGTTCAAGCTGCGCCTGCCCGCCGCGATGCCGTTTTTGTTCAACGGGCTGAAGATTGCCAGCACTCTGGCCCTGATCGGCGCGATCGTCGCCGAGTTTTTCGGCAGTCCGACCATTGGAATGGGCTTTCGGATCAGCACCGAGGTCGGGCGGCTGGGCATGGATATGGTTTGGGCCGAGATTGCGGTTGCAGCATTGGCAGGGTCAGCGTTCTATGGGCTGATTGCGGGGATCGAACGGGGGGTGACGTTCTGGCATCCTTCGCAACGGGTGTAAGTGGCGGGTTTAACAAGCGCCGGCATGGCGCAGCAACTTGGAGGTTGACGATGAAGAAGATTTTGTTGGGGACGACGCTGGCCTTGATGGCGGGGGCGGCGCAGGCGGCGGATGATGTGACGCTGCAGTTGAAATGGGTCACGCAAGCCCAGTTCGCGGGCTACTACGTGGCGCAGGCCAAGGGGTTCTACACCGAGGAAGACCTGAACGTGACGATCAAGCCGGGTGGTCCCGACATTGCCCCCGGTCAGGTGATCGCGGGCGGTGGCGCGGATGTGGTCGTCGACTGGATGCCGTCTGCGCTGGCTGCGCGGGAAAAGGGACTGCTGCTGGTCAACATCGCGCAGCCGTTTGCCAGTTCGGGCATGATGCTGACCTGTCTGGCCGAGACGGGGATCAAGGCGCCGGAAGATTTCGCCGACAAGACGCTGGGCGTGTGGTTTTTTGGCAATGAATACCCGTTCCTGTCGTGGATGTCGCAGCTTGGGCTTGCAACGGATGGGTCTGCCGGCGGCGTGACAGTGCTGAAGCAGGGCTTCAACGTCGATCCGTTGCTGCAAAAACAGGCGTCTTGCATTTCGACGATGACCTACAACGAATACTGGCAGGTGATCGACGCAGGAATCAAACCCGAGGAACTGGTGACCTTCAAGTATCAGGACATGGGGGTAGCCACGCTGGAAGACGGGCTTTATGTGCTGGAAGACAAGCTGGCTGACCCGGCGTTCGAGGACAAGATGGTGCGCTTTGTCCGTGCCAGCATGAAGGGTTGGAAATACGCCGAAGCCAACCCGGATGAAGCTGCAATGATCGTTCTGGACAACGACGAAACCGGTGCGCAGACCGAACAGCATCAAAAGCGGATGATGTCCGAGGTGGCCAAGCTGACGGCAGGGTCGGCCGGTGCGCTGGATGTCGCTTCGGCCGAGGCGACAGTGGCGTCATTGTTGGCGGGCGGGTCCGATCCGGTGATCACGATGGCCCCTGTAGGTGCCTGGACCAGTGCGATCACCGACAAGGCGCTGCAGTAGTCTATTACGACTGATCCCCAAAGGCGCGCCCGTTATGGCGCGCCTTTTTGCATGGGGTCGTTTCCGGACTGGAGGTGGCGCAAGCCGCAAGTTAGGTCTGACGCAGACTTGCCAGGAGAAACGCGATGCCCCCCTTCCAGACGTTCAATGACTTGCGTGCGCTGATGACTGCGCTGCCTTCGACCGATGCAGACGCGATATCGCGGGCGCGGGTGCGCGATGCCGTTTTGACAAAACCCCCCGGCGCGCTGGGGCGGCTGGAAGAGGTGGCATTCTGGCTGGCAGGGTGGAACGGCGTCGCTGCGTCGCGGGTGCAGATGGTAATTTTTGCGGGAAATCACGGAGTTGTGGCGCAGGGCGTTTCGGCCTTTCCGGCAGAGGTGACTGTGCAGATGGTGGCGAATTTCCGTGCGGGCGGTGCGGCGGTGAACCAGTTGGCGCGAGTCGTCGGGGCGCAGATGATGGTCTGTGCCATTGATCTGGACCGGCCCACGGCGGATTTCACGCAAGGGCCCGCGATGACCGAAGCCGAGGTGATTGCCGCAATGCTGGTAGGCTGGGATGCGGTCGATCCCGAGGCCGACCTCGTGGTGCCGGGCGAGATGGGGATCGGCAATACCACGGTGGCTGCGGCCATCGCCTGCGCGCTGTTTGGTGCCACGCCGGGCGATTGGGTCGGGCGCGGCACGGGGGTCGATGACGCCGGTCTCGCGCGCAAACAATCGGCAGTTGCGGCGGGGCTGGCACTGCACCCTAGCCGGGAGCCATTCGAGGTGTTGCGCTGTTTGGGGGGCCGCGAGATTGCGGCGATGGCGGGGGCAATGCTGCGCGCGCGAACCTTGCGCATTCCGGTCGTGCTGGATGGCTTCATCGCCTGCGCCGCCGCCGCGGTGCTTGCGGCCAGCGCACCGGGCGCGCTGGACCACTGCATCGCAGGCCATGTCAGCGCCGAGGCTGGCCACCCGCGCATGCTGGCCGCACTTGGGTTGCAGCCGCTGTTGTCGCTGGGCCTGCGGCTGGGCGAGGGGTCGGGGGCGGCGCTGGCGGTGTCGGTGATCCAGGCGGCGGCTGCCTGCCATACCGGAATGGCGAGTTTCGGTGAGGCCGGAGTGTCGGAGGGTTGAGGGGTGCTTTGGTCCAGACAGCGGGAACGGGCCACTCAGCCGAGGCTCGTCCACAGGACGGGCTTTCTTCAAAGAAAAGATTTGGCAGTTTTCTGATCGCTCATCACCTGCCTTGGATATTTCGGCCAGCAGGAAAGACGGGAGTTGGGCGGGTCTATTCGGCCGCACCCTGCATCGGGCGTACTTCGTAGAGTTCGTCGATCAGGGCGGTTTCCAGATCACGGTCCAGTTGTTTGGCCCGCGCGATGTAGGCGTCGTTCAGGTGGACAGGCTTGCCCGGGTCCCACACTTCGGCAAGATCGCGCATCGCGGCGCGGTCCACCTTGTAATAGGTGCGCGACATCGCTGCCGCCTCGTATTCGGTAAAGCCCATGTTTTCAAGCACATAGCGCCCGGCGCGGATCGAGCTGTCAAAGGTTTCGCGCACGATGTCGGTCGCGCCGGCCTGATACAGTTCATAGACATGCACCCGGTCGCGGGCGCGGGCGACGATGTGCAGATCGGGACGCAGGTTTCGGGCATGGCGCACAATCTTGAGCGCGCTGTCGCGGTCATCGACCGCCACCACCAGCACCTCGCATTCGCCCAAGCCCGCCGCCGCCAGCAATTCGGGGCGGGTCGGGTCGCCGAAAAAGCCTTTGACGCCAAACCGGCGCATCGTTTCTATCGTGCCCATATCGCTGTCGAGCACCACGGTCGAAAGCCCGCTCATCCGCACCAGACGGTTGATGACCTGCCCGAACCGGCCGATTCCGGCAATCAGGACCCGGCCCTTTTCGGTGATCTCATCCGGGGCCGGGGCCGCAGCCTTGGCCTGCATGCGCCGCGCCAGCAGGTCATAGCCGATATACAACAGGGGCGTCAGCAGCATCGACAGGCTGATCACCAAAAGCGCCATTTGCCCGGCGGCAAGACCCAGCACGCTTTCCGACCGCGCAAAGCTGACGATAAGAAACCCGAACTCACCCGCCTGTGCCAGCCCCAGCGTGAACAGCCACCGGTCGCGGCCCTTCAGTTTAAAGATCGGGGTCAGCGCCAGCAGCACCGCCATCTTGATCGCCATCAGCCCCACCGTCAGGCCCAGCACCATCAACGGCTCGCGCGCGAGGATGGTAAAGTTGATCCCGACACCCACCGTCATGAAGAAAAGGCCCAACAAGAGACCTTTGAACGGCCTCAGATCCGCCTCCAGCTGATGGCGAAACTCCGAGTTGGCCAGAACGACGCCCGCGACAAACGTGCCAAGCGCGGGGGACAGACCGACCAGCATCATCAGAAACGCGATGCCCAGAACCATCAACAGCGAAATGAAGGTAGACATTTCAGGCAGATGGGCCGCGTGGACAAACCGGAACACCGGCCGGGTCAGGAAGTGTCCAGCCAGCACGATGGCTGCCACCACCGCCAGCGTCAGAACCGCTGCGCCCCAGTTGGGCAGCGATTGCACCAGCGTTATCAGCGGTTCGGCCGCCCCCGAGGTGGCATGTGCAGCGGTTGCGGCATCGGTGGGGTTGTTGACGCCGATCGTGGTCGCCTGTGTTGCGTTCAGGTCCGGCAGCGCCAGCAGCGGGATCAGAGCCAGCATCGGGATCACTGCGATGTCCTGCGTCAGCAACACCGAAAAGGACGCCTTGCCCCCCGCCGTTCGCATCAGGCCCTTTTCCGTCAGGGTCTGCAACACAATGGCGGTTGACGACAGCGAACACAGCATTCCGATCGTCAAGGCCACCCCGAAGTTCTGCCCTATCGCCATCAGCGCCCCGGCGATCAGCACCGTGGTCACCATCACTTGCGCGCCGCCCAGACCCAGCAGCCGGTGCCGCATGTCCCACAGCGCCTTTGGTTCCAGTTCCAGCCCGATCAGGAACAGCATCAGCACCACGCCAAATTCCGCGAAATGCTGCAGGTCCGTCGTTTCTGCCCCGGCAAGGCCCAGAACGGGGCCCATCAGGATGCCCGCGGCGAGATATCCCAGTACCGACCCCAACCCACAGCGCACAGCCAATGGCACAACCAGAACGGCCATGCCGAGATAGATCGACGCTTGCAGCAGGAAACTTTCCATCCACGCCTTTCAGGATTTGTCGGGAGGTGACACGCGTATTTTCCATCTTCATGCGTCAAACGCGACAGTGCAAGTCAACATTCCGCAACAGTCCTGAAGTACTCTGATCGCAAAGCGGCACACCGTGCCAGACCGTCAGGCGCCATGATGGCAGCGTTCAGCCCTTGGGCAGCGCCAGCGTCACCATCTTGCCGGATTTCTGATAGCGGACTTCCGAAGTGGTGATCGCAGCGACACGGCCCCCGTCAAAGTTGTCGCCGACCTTGACCTTCTTGTAGCGTCCATTGGGTTGGCGGATCAGGGCATAGCGGTCGGACGCGCTGCCGTAGATACCGATCAGGTTGACCTTGGAAAGGTTGATCGCGTTCACAAACGTCGCCTGCTTGGCGACCGACGTGCGTGTGGGCAGGCGCGGCATGGCCTTGGTGACTTCGGGTTCGTTGTCGGCCTCGAATTCGGTGCGGGCAGCGGGTTGCTCGACCTCGGGAAGCGGTTCGGGCTGACGAGAAGCGATCGCGACCGCCTCTTCGACGGCGCGTGACATGTCTTTCGGGCGCGGGGCGGGCTTGCGCGAGACCGCGAGGATCATGGGACTGTTTGGGGTTGCATTGGCCTGCGCAGTCAGCGATGCGGCTTGCGCACCGAGGTCGGCAAACGGATTGGCGGGCGGGTTGTTGGTCGGGTCTGTGGCCGCCGCATTGACCAGCGCGGCGGGTTTGGCGAGCGGCCGCAGGCCCGCAAAGCGGCTGCTGACTTCGGGGGCGAGCGAGGCATCGTCATCGGCGTTCTGCGTCGTGGGCGACAGGCCTTCGGGGCGTGGACGCGGGCGCACGCCTGCCAGCGCCGGATCAGCAAACGCCGTGGCCGGGTTGGCGACGGCTTGGGCCGGATTGGCGACGGCTTGGGCCGGATTGGCGACGGCTTGGGCCGGATTGGCGACGGCTTGGGCCGGATTGGCGACGGCTTGGGCCGGGTTGGCGACGGCTTGGGCCGCATCGAAAGACGCCGATCCGTCTGTTGCCGCCGATGCTTCTGCGGCCAATGTCCCGGCTGCAGATTCAGGGGTTTCGGGGGCCAGCGATGCCGGGCGTGCAGGCGGTTCCGGTGCGGGTCGGCCCGCAAACAGCAAAACACCCTCCGGTGTCAAAATCCCTTCGGGTGTGGGGACGATAAGGCCGTCCGGGTCGAACTGATATACTGTTCCAAACGGCGGGGGAGGCACCGCAGGCCCCGGTGGCGCGTCGTTTCGGGCAAGGGGCTGGGGCAGCGACGCCGCGTCGGGCATCGACGGAGGTCCGTCCATCGTAGCCAACAGGAATTCGTCCTGCGGGGCTGCGTCCAGCGGCACGGCTTCGCCGGCTTGAGTATCCAGTGCGGGGGCCGGTCCGGGCTCGACGGGTGCGGGCGCGACCTGCCTGTCCGCGACAGCTTCGGCAACCGCCGCTGCAACGGCTTCAGCCACAGGATCAGACGCAACCTTGGCCGTCGGGGTAGGGTCTTGTGCCACAGGGTCTTGTGCCACAGGGGCTTGTGCCACAGCGGCTTCCAACACGAAATCGTCCGCCGCCGGGCCTTGCAGATCGGCCAGCATTTCGGGGTCAACGGCCATTTCATCGGCGGTCGCCAGCACGTCATCCTCAGCCGGTGCGGCGTCCACCACGGCGCTGGGATCTGGCGTCGTGGTGTCGCGGGTTTCAAGGAACAGCGTCGACCACGCGGCCACCAGCACCAAAAACACCAAGAGGATACCGGTCAGGATCAGGCCAAGACAGCGCGGCTTTGCCCGCTGCAGACTGCGGTTGCCCAAGCCCCCGCTGTAGGGTTTAGTTACAGCCTTGTTCAGCGTCGCCGCAGCGGCCGCAGCCGCCGAGGAGGGGCCGGTCGGCGGGGTGATCATCTGGACAACCGGCGGAACAGCCGGGCGCCGTTCCCTGGCGCCGGCAATGTTGGGCGAGGTGACCAGCGCACCCAAACCACGCAGCGCCTTTCCTGCGGTATTTTGCTTGCCCGCAGGCTTGATCGTGGTGTTGCCTTGATTCCTCGCCGTGTCCCCAAGCGTGCTGACTGGCATTGATGGGCGGGGCGGCAGACGCACCACGCCGGGTTGCGACGGTCGGGTGGGCAGCATCGTGACCTTGGCGTTCGGTCCGGTCCGGGTCGCACTGATGCCGGCCAGAACCGGAACTTTGGCGATGCTGGGGCGCGCGACACCTGTTTTGGCCGCACCTGCCTTGGCTGCCGCTTCCTTTGCGGACGTCTCTAGCGCGCGACGGCTGCCGAAGGCGACCATGATCGAGGTTGCCGGTGGTGGCGGAATATCGTCGTCGGGAATCGACGGGTTAAGCACACCTGCGAATGCCTGAGGCGGACCCGCACCCCGGTCGTCTGGCAGGTCGTCCACCACGTCCAGCGCCATCGGCGCTTCTTCATCAGGCGATGGCGGTTGAAGCGGGGCTATCTGAGGCGGGACGATTATGGCCAGCGGATCGTTGCCGGCCATACGGTCTGATTCATTTGACACGGACGGAGCAGGCGATGCCACCGTGTCGTCGGGATTTGTCACGGCAGAGGAAGGGTCGGCGGGGGAAAGGTCGGCAGACAAAGAATCCGCAACTGCCGGGGGCAGTCGATCTTGGGCATCAGACGCCCGCTTGAGACCTCTTTCCGGCTCCAGATCCGCTGCTGCACCATCGTTGCGAACCACCTCGGGTACTGCAGCCACTTTCTGCAGCGCGGGCGCAGTTGTCGGCTCGCTTTGCAGCAAGCCCGCCTGGCGGGTGGAAGGCACTGGTTCCGACGTCCGTGGTCCACGATCGGAAAGGGGATCATCGACCACAGGTTCTTTCGCGACGGGTGCGGCAGCTACAGGTTCGACCTGGGCAGGTTCGGCAACCGTGGGCTCGGTAACGGTTGGTTCGGCTACACCCGGTTCCGGCACCGTGGCCCCTGCGACCCCAGTCTCTGCGGCCCCAGTCTCTGCGACCATAGCCTCTGGCGCCGGTTGTTCGGTCACCAGCGCGTCGGCCTTTGGAAGTTCGCGGCCAAGGATCACTATCGGCGTCGGGTCGCGATCAACCCGCTGCCCCTCGGCCAGATGGTTGGTGGCGCAACCTGTCGGGCCGAACCATGGCTCGGAGTCAAACCCAAGGGTTTCCGGCACGGCCACGAACGACACCGGATTGAACCGGTGCTCGGTGGCAAACGCCTCTGCCTCGGCCAGCGTTTCCTTGGAGATCACCGCGACATCGACTGTCGGACCAGTTCCCGACATATCGAACGCAAGGTCAGCCACCGGATAGGGCGTCACACCGTCCAGCCCGCGCGCCACCTGTTTGCGCCGACGCGCCGTGTCCGGTGCGGTCACCGGCACTTGGGTGTAAAGGATCTGGGAATTCGGGATCACCAGCTTGGTCGTCATCCCTTTGGGCGACAACTCCAGTGCGGTTGTCCGCAGACGGGACAGCGACGCTGCCAAATCATCGGCATCAACGCCCACCGTCCCGACCAGCTGCCAGCCGCCTTGGGTCCGGTGCAGAAGCGTGATGGCGTCATTGCGAAAGTCGAGCGCGAAATTAGGTTTCATTGCCTCGGTCTGGTACAGGGGTGAAAACTGCGGGAACGACAAGCGGTCCGCGTCGCCTTCCTACAGCAGCTTTTTGTCTAAGGAAAGAAATGCTGTGCCGCACGGCGGCGATTGACGGGCCGAGCCTTCGGAAAACGGCAATCGGACGCCCGGCAACGCGGATTGCAAGCGCCGATCCGCCCATGATGCGCAAATCGTGAATGAAGAATGCGTCGCGGGCCGCCTCGGAAATCTTTCGCCGCTTCTTCAAGCCCCGCAAAGGAATGTCTTGCGGGCGGCGTCTTATGCTTCGACATACCATCCAAACCCCAAGGAGGTTTCCCATGCGCCTGATCCATGCTTTGTTCCTGACCACCGCACTTGCCCTGCCGATGGTCGCCCCGATGGCGGTCCATGCCGAAACCGCGCTGATCACCGTGACCGGCGAGGCATCGGTGGCCGTGCAGCCCGATGTCGCGACCTTGTCGCTGGGCGTCACCACTCAAGCCGACACAGCTGCCGGGGCGATGGCAGCCAATACGGCGGCCCTTTCGGTTGTGCTGGACCGGTTGAAAGCTGCCGGGATCGCCGACCGTGACCTGCAAACCTCGAACCTGACGCTGAACCCGAACTGGGTGGGGTATGACAGCGGTATTATCCCGTCCATTGCGGGCTACACCGCCAGCAACTTGCTGACCGTCCGGGTGCGGATGCTGGACACGCTGGGGACGGTGCTGGATGCCGCGATCACTGACGGGGCGAACACGCTGAACGGGCTGACGTTCGAGTTGTCCAACCCCAAGCCGAAGATGGACGAGGCGCGCCGCGCCGCCGTGGCCGATGCGATGTCCCGCGCGGCCCTGTTGGTCGAAGCGGCCGGCGCCAAGCTCGGTCCCGTGCAGTCGATCACCGAAGGCGGTGGCTTCGTGAACCCCCAGCCGATGTTCCGCCAGGAGGTCGCGTCGTCCCCGGTGCCGGTTGCATCAGGGGAAATCGGGGTGACGTCGTCGGTGACGATGGTGTTTGAGATCACCAACTGAACGTCCGCGATTGCCGGAACCGCCCGGCGCCTGCTAGGCTGCAAGCTGCAAGCTGCAAGGGCGGAGCGGACGCATGGAACGCAAGCTGGCGGTCATTCTGGTGGCCGATATCGTGGGATACTCCGCCCAGATGGAGCGGGACGAGGCTGGAACCTTTGACCGCGTCACCGCGCGCCGCCGCGAAATCTTTGAACCCGCCATAGCCCGCCATCAGGGTCGCATCTTCAAACTGACCGGCGACGGGCTGTTGGCAGAGTTCGGCTCTGCGGTGCAGGCGGTGGAATGTGCCGTCGCGTTGCAGGCGGGTTTGGCCGAACGCAATCAGGCATTGCCCGATGCCGAGCCGATTCTGGCCCGCATCGGGATCAATCTGGGCGAGGTCATCGTCGATGGCGATGACCGGTACGGTGAAGGCGTGAATATCGCAGCCCGATTGGAGCAGTTGGCGGAACCCGGCGGCATCTGCGTGTCTGAAAAGGTTGCGCGCGAGGTTGAGAAGAAACTGGCCTTCGGGTTCGAAGCCATGGGCGCAAAGAAGCTGAAAAATATCGCCGAGCCGGTGCAGGCCTTCCGGGTCAGCAATCAGGCGACGGTGTGACGCTTGCCGGGCGTGAGACGATCACGCTGGTTGGTTTTGGGCGGGGCCATCCTGGCCCTTGTGATTGCCGTTATCGCGGTGCTGGGAGTTATGCGGCAGACGCAAACGCAGGCGACGCCCGTGCGCGAAGGTCCACTGTCAATTGCGGTATTGAGCTTTGCCAACCAGACGGGCGATCCGGAGCGGGCTTACATCGGGTTGGCTTTGCCCAACAACATTACCGTCATTCTTGGATCGTCGCCGCTTGTTCAGTATTCTGGTTATGTTCCCGAAAGCACAGCGCAACCTGGCGGTGTTCGCGCTATCGCGTCAGATAACAGGGTCGATCTTGTGCTGGACGGCAGTATCGGTCTGGCCTCGCCTGGCCTTACCTTCACAGGGCGTCTTTATAACGGCCTGACCGGTGATGTCGCGACCAGCTTTTCGATCGACGTGCCGGACGGCGATCTTGTGCGCCTGCAGTATCTGATCGCGGCATCGGTGGTTGATGTGGTGGCCGCACTGACCAACGCCCCCCAAACAGCGGTGCTTGACCCGGATTGGGCAAAGTCTTCAGCGGAACTTGACGAATACGCGTTTTATTTGCGGGGGCTAGCAGCGCGAGGCAGTGCAGCCAATTCTTCTGAAGACGACGCAATGAAGATCTATGAAGCCGGGTTAGAGCGATATCCACAATCAGTGATTTTGCGTATTCAAACGGCAGATATACATGGTGACAGGTCGTTGACAGGCCCAGAAAAAACACGTTGGGAGGAAGCACAAACGGCGTTGTCGCTTTTATCTGGTTTGCCCGAGGCGTCAACGCTGCCTCTGTTTGAACGCTGGGAACTGCTCTTCGTGCGCGCGCGAGTCATCCCGCGCGCTTCGGGCGACTTCGAGGCCGCGATGCGCGACGCCGAAGCGGCGGTCAGGTTGGTTCCCTTTTTGTCGGGAAACGTAAACTTGTCCTGGGTCGCGGCCAACGCAGGGTATGGCGATCGCGCGGTTGAATGGGCCCTTGCAGGGCTGAATCCAGACAGCTTGCCGTCAGACTTCAGGCGCTCGACGATCGCGTGGGGGCTCCTTGTTGCGGGGCGACCGGAGGAGGCACTGGCCGAGTATGGACAGATTTGGGGCCCCTGCGATGTGTGTCAGGTCGTGGCACTGGTGCGGACAGGGCGAATGGACAAAGCCCGCAGTCTGGTTTCCGAAATCCGCAAAGATGACCCGGAAATTACAATCACGTCAGAGCGCACATTTCCCACCGGGCATCAGCCGCAAATGGCAGAGCCGTTTCTGTCGGCCTACCTGGAAGACCTTCGCAAGGCGGGGCTGCCCGAGACAGCCCCGCCGGATTGAAAATCAGGCCACAGCCGCTGACAGCGCCTGATCCAGATCGGCGATGATGTCGGCCACATCCTCGATCCCGATCGACAGGCGCACCACGTTCGGCGCGGCCCCCGCCTTGATCTGCGCCTCGGGCGACAGTTGCCGGTGCGTGGTCGAGGCCGAATGGATCACCAGACTGCGGGTGTCGCCCAGGTTGGCGACATGGCTGAACAGTTTCAGGTTGTCGATCAGCCGGATGCAGGCGTCGTAGCCGCCTGTCAGGGCAAAGGTGAACAACCCCCCCGCGCCCTTGGGCACGATCTTTGCCACCCTGTCATGGTAGGGCGACGATTTGAGGCCAGCATAGGTCACGAACTCCACCCTCGGGTCCGCTTCCAGCCATTCGGCGACCTTTTGCGCGTTTTCAACGTGGCGCTGCATCCGCAGGCCCAGCGTCTCAATCCCCATCAGCGTATAATGCGCGCCTTGCGGGTTCATCGTCATGCCCAGATCGCGCAGACCAACGGCAATAGAGTGGAAGGTGAACGCCATCGCCCCGAGGGCCGCGTGGAAGGTCAAACCGTGATATGCCGGTTCGGGCTGGCTGAGGGCGGGGAACTTGTCCGACGCGGACCAGTCGAATTTGCCACTATCGACCACAATACCCCCGGTGACCGTGCCGTTGCCGGTCAGGTATTTCGTGGCCGAATGCACGACCAGTGTTGCCCCGTGTTCGATCGGGCGGCACAGATAGGGCGAGGCGGTGGTGTTGTCGACGATCAGCGGCACGCCCACCCGATCCGCAATTGCGGCAAGGGCCGGCAGATCGCTGATGTAGCCGCCCGGATTGGCGATGGTTTCGCAGAAGATCGCGCGGGTATGCGCGTCGCACGCGGCCTCGACCGCTGCCAAATCGTCGGTATCGACGAATTTCGCCGACCAGCCGAAGGTGCGGATCGTGTTGGTGAACTGCTGGATCGTCCCGCCATAAAGCCGGGTTGACGCCACGATGTTGCAACCGGGGCGCATCAGCGGGAACAGCGCCATGATCTGTGCTGCATGGCCCGACGAACAGGCGATGGCCCCGGCACCACCCTCCAGCGCGCAGACCCGCGCGGCAAGGGCCGAGACGGTGGGATTGGTCAGGCGCGAATAGATGTACCCGACCTCGGCCAGATTGAACAACGCTGCCGCATGGTCGGCATCGCGGAACACATAGGCGGTCGTCTGGTAGATCGGCACCTGCCGCGCGCCCGTCGCGGGATCGGGTGCGGTTCCGGCATGAATTGCCAGCGTATCAAAGCCCATCGGTGTGTCGGTCATGCAAGCCTCCCTGAATTCAGATGGCAAGGTAGGGGAAGTGCGACCGACTGTGAAGAGCCCGCCCGCGTTTCGCAGCGGGGCGGGTGGGGGTGGCATCAGATCGGATCAGATCAGAAAGATATCCGAAGCGGTGATTGTCGTTCCATCGGCAAGATCGGCCAGCAGCACCGGCCCCAGATTGCCGGTTCCGTCACGGTCGAACCACAGCGTCGAGTCGCTGGTGCGGAAGATGAACCGGTCGGTGGCATCCTGCGCCACATTGCTGTTGGCTGTGGTCGCGAAGGCATCCGCATTCAGCGCTCCGATGGCCGATGCCCTGAATCCGTAAGCCGCTGCATTGATCAGCATCACGTCTTCGCCGGTCGCGAAGTCCACCAGAATGTCGCCCCGGTCGGCATAAGTGTCGAACACGAACACGTCCGCACCGTCGCCGCCAATCAGCGTGTCCCGGCCATGCCCGCCCACCAGCGTGTCGTTGCCACTGCCACCGTTCAGCACGTCATGCGCCCCGCCGCCCGACAGCATGTTGTCCGCGCCGTTGCCGGTCAACTGGTCGCGGAAGGCCGTGCCGATGATGTTCTCGATCCCCAGATAGACGTCGCCCGCAACGCCCGCACCCGTGTTCTGCGAGGGGTCGGCCAGGTTGACGGTCATCTTCTGGTTGAGCCCCGACAGGTCCAGCGTGTCGATGCCGTCCCCACCGTCGATCACCTCGTTGGACAGTCCCACCACAAAGCGGTCATTGCCCGACCCGCCCAGAATGGTGCCGATCACCGTGCCGCCAACGCCCACATACAGATCGTTGCCCCCGCCCAATTCGACGTTGCCGATCATCAGGCCGGAATTGGTCACATTGTCGGCCGCATTGCCGCCAAAATAGCTTTGCACCTCTGATTCGACAGTGCCTGTGTTGGTGAAATTCAGCGTTCCAGCCCCAAATCTGTTCCAGATTCCATAGGAACCCGCGCTCATCAAGCCGGTGTTGGTGATGCTGGTTGTCCCGCCATCGACAACAATCACCTGCACTGCCGATCCTTGCGCCAACATGGTGCCGTTGTTGATCAGCACCGAATTCGCACCGTCGAGGATGACGCAATCGGCATCGACGATCGTCGATCCAACCCCCGACACCAGAACGCCGGTGCTTGCAATTTCCACATATTGGGCCCCCTGCGCGCCCAAAAGGTTGATCCCGCCTTATTCATCGAAAGCGGAAGGGATTGGTTGCGTGCGCCTGAAAGTGCTGTAGATTCAAGCTGCTAGACGCAAACCAACAGCAGCATCGGACGCACGCATGGGTGAAACGTTACTTCCGGTCACGA
>Ga0209702_10004547_pt1 | contig 19991 bp, 21 predicted proteins | sample FRY01_FD_187210 | JGI IMG/M metagenome (GOLD analysis project Ga0209702, IMG submission 187210) | Freshwater microbial communities from Lake Fryxell liftoff mats and glacier meltwater in Antarctica - FRY-01 (SPAdes) (version 2) | ecosystem: Environmental > Aquatic > Freshwater > Ice > Glacier...
TGATCGCTTGCGGCTGGTCACCAGCTGGACTATAGGATGATTGAAGTTGAAAAGGCATGGGAAATATAATGAGATAAGACAATGACGCTATCATATATAATCCAGGAGCCAATACAATAGGGTGTTGCTTTCGAATCTGTAGTAGAATATTGTATATTTATGCACATTGACTTTTATATTTTTTTTCTTATAATCCTATCATATACTATCAACATCAATTCATTCATTATATCTATAATATAGAATATATGCTTGATGATCACAACAGATACGACAATAGAAAATCTTGCGATTTGATAAAAGTTTATCGTTGATTCTTATTGTATGCCTAGCATTAGAGCCTGACTATCTAGTATATTTGATTGAAAACCCACTACTATTGTTAATTGAACAAAATATGTCATAAATCCATTGACTGATCATCAACCACATACAACGTTTGAAATGCTCGAAACAGTCGTACAATGATTTCTAAAGATATCAGATATTTCATTAGTGACAAAAATAATATGAGAGGAAGATAGGTGATGATTTATAGCATCGTTGATCTCGTATAAAACAAAAATCCCATTTTGATTAGTTAAATGGAATCCTTTATGATATGAAGGAGATATATTCATTGAATTCAGAAATATTTATACTGAGGGGAAAATGTATCTAAATTGAGCAAAAAGTGGAGACAAAGTAATAATCATTGAAGATATGATTGACTCATGATGAACTATTATTGCGATGATCAATCTACTCAAAAAACACCACATAGATATTGTAGATATTTTCTCTGTATCTGTGAAGGAATGATTGTGATGACTTGAAAGAATAAAGAAAGAAACATGATATGACGTCAGACGATTATGTAAGTTTGTAATCCAAGATGATGTATCAAAAATTATAGATTTTAATAGTCTGATATAAATTATGAAATTTATCAGGATGCTATCACCAAAATGAGTCAATTTATATTTTAATAATGGAGAATATATTGTAGTTAGAAATATGACACAAGAGAAGTTACAGCAGATATTATTATTCTATGATACTAACTATTTTAAACGAAAACCTGGATTAGAAATGATAAATGAGAAAAATGCAATAACTCATGAGGAATACCTGTATGGAGAACTACTTATTACAAGTAGTTATAAGACATCATCAAAAGTTGCCTCTCATATCAATCTTCTATCTCAGAAGAATATATGAAACATGCATATGAAAAATTACATCACCGAACATTTTAACAAAAAGATACAATCCATCCTACTCACTCATTATCAGACAATAATAATAGAAGAACTTTTCCAGGAGTTTGTTTCTCTGTGTAATAATATAACTATAGATACACACTGGATTCACTGAGATCTAAAATGAGACAATATTATAATGAACAATGGAGAGCCATATTTTATAGATTGGGAGTGGTGTAAAGTATGACATTTCCTTGAAGATATACAAAAATTTATAGAAACAATATTGCAATATAAACAAAAAGATACTGATCATTTCATCAATGAGTTTTATAAACATCAATCTATTGATTGGAAAATCTTTATTTTCCTTGAATCATTTCACTTTTTCTTGAATCAAATACTTCAATTATCTAAGTCTAGAGAAACCTTGGATGGATTTCATAAAAATATATCAAGCAAAATTAATGCAATGATAAATAGTAAAATCTACACTATAGATGTTCATGGAAAGACTGTAACAATATGAACTCAATCTCCTATGAGCGATATATTTTTAAGCCAGACTGAGGAAACAAAAAATGCAAATCCTGAGCATGTCATTCTTTCATGAAATATGAATAATCAGGAACAAAGACTTGAAATAAATAGATTATTGATGTTAAAATATAAGGATTTTCTTGTGATACATTGAGTTTGTGTAAAGCTTGTTACTTGAGAAGTCGTTATTATCGCCGGTCCTTCCGGATCGTGAAAAACCTATGTATATCAAGAGATGAAAGATAATTGATTGATTGAATCATTGTATGACGAAGATCTAGTTTGTATTGATAGTAATGGAACAATATATTCATTAACGAATAAAAACTTTAAGTGATTGGTTGACGGAAATTATATATACGAAGATGATCTAGCAATACTTGGCAAAGTAGATATTGTTTTATTTTTGGATAATAAAAGAATATGAGTTAACAAAACTACTTTTAATAATAAAAATATACTCAAATATATGTTGCATGAAAAATACCAATGACAAATAGAAGTTACTGACCATTATAAATGATTCTCTATAGTCCAAGACATTACATCATATGTTATCTGAAATAACAAAATAGATACGGATTTTAATTGATTGATAGAATTACTATGAAAAAAATCATCTTAGTCGATTTTTCTAAAGTTATATCTCCTATCTGAATATCAAAGTTTCTATCGTCAAATCTAGAACCATATCTTAATATTGATAAAAACACAATAAGAGATATTTATAAAAAAAATATAGGAAAACTTGTTATATGAGAATATAGCATCTTCTCATTTCTAGATCTACTAGTCCCTCATCTCAAAAAATGATATTCACTGAAAGATTTAAAAAAACAAATACACCTCATACCTACAATTGATGAAAATATTTTAGATTTTATCTTGTTATTAAAAAAAGATTATGAGATATATCTCGTATCGGATGTATACAAAGAACTTTGAGAGAAAATTGAGAATAGATTAAGCAAATTTTTTGATAAATTTATTTTTTCTTTTATAGAATGATTAAAAAAATCAAACCCCATGTTTTGGGAAAAGATAAGTAATACCATAGATATGGATAGATGTATCTTATTTATCGATGACAAGAAAGAAAATATATCTCTTGCGAGAAAATATGGAATAGATTGAATTATATATGAAGATCTAGAAAAATCAAAGTATAAAATATTAGGCCATGTGTATAAAAAATATGAGAATATACTATTGTGATCTTGAGCTGCGTGAATATTATATTCTTATTTTCTACATGATACATGAAAAAAAGACATGCTTGTTCTAGAAAAAGAATGAGAATCTTTCTGATTAATGAAGAGCTATAAGATTGGGCAATCGTATTATGATTTATGATGACATGCACTGCATGACAATAACGAAAGGATCAAGAATTTCTTGCAAACATATGGGAAAACATCTCATTTTAGACAAAAGAGAAAAGCTTATATTGATTACCAAGATAGATATATACCATTCCCATTCCAACTGCACTTAAAATATTTAGATGAGGATGAAAGAAAAGAGTGTTTTGAATGATTTATGTACTCTTATATAAATAATAAGAATAAAAAGGCAGCTTGTTTAGATGAATTTCTACGTTTTACGTTTGGAGAGTGAATCTATAGATGTTTTCTTAGGGATTATAATAGAAAAATACGAAAAACTGATCTCAATAACATTGCTATAAATTGGAATGAAAGAATATCGTATGAGAGTTTAGATACATTTCTGCATGGATATCTAGAAAAAAATGAAGAAAATTATTGAACAAATAGTTATGTAAACTACCCAATTAATTGATGATATCAAGAATATCTCAAGGCTTTTTATGCAGATACAAAATCATATATACTTCATAACACGATAATTAAATCTATAGATATAGAAAATAAAATAATTAGGACAAATAGATGAATATTTATCTATGAAAACATTATATCGACCATTCCGTTAAATAATTTGATGGAGCTGATGAATCTAGATTTTGATAAAAAAATATTTGAATATCTATCATTACAGATAGTAGCAATATTAACAGAAAAGAATCATCCTCTAGAAAAACAAAGAATTTATAATAAAGATTGAGAATATTTTTTTCATAAATGTGCGATAAATTCAAATTCATCAGATTTTTTGAGAAACAAAAATGAGTATGTATTTCAGTTCGAAAGTTCCTTTAAATACTGAAAAAAAATAAAAAAAGAATTATTGATAGATAATTATATAGGTTTTCTAGAAAACAAGAAAATTATATCATCAAGAAAAGACATCATCGAAATCCAATACAGAGAAGTAAAATACTGATATCCTATACAAACAAAAAAACTCATGCAGAATAAAGCCAGCATAAAGAAAAAACTAGAAAACTATAATATATATCCTTTATGAAGATTTTGAAACTGGGAATATATAAATTTTGATAAAGTTATTTTAAATGCTATACAACTTTTTAATGAAAAAGAAAATGAAAATATTGTTATCTAGTCAAGATTTCTGATATTGACCAACCACACAAATGTTTAGTTTTATTAAACATTTGTTATTATATTGATTTTCGGGAGAGATTTACATCAAAAACAATGCGTCTAGTCGTATATTCTATCACAATTTTATACAGGAAAATGTATATGAAAATATCTTTTTAGTAGAGAGTTTTGATGGAGACTATGATAAATATGTTTGATTTTATGATCCGCAAATAATCTTTGTATGAAAGAAAAAGAAGAAACCAACAATTTTCTTGTGTAATCTACCATTTTTATGGAATGATGTATTCGTTCAGAAATATCCATCAAAGATTGGTTTAGAAGATATTGATTTTCAAGAAATCAACAATCACCATGAACTAATGATCCTATGATATCTTCTTGCTGATAAAATCTTCATCAGAAGCACGGATGGTATAGATATAAAATGAATACTCTATCAGGCAATTAAAGATAAAACTACACTTATATGACCTATAATATATCCCAAAATATATAAATCAAAACAGTCTAACTACTCTATCATACAACTAGGATGACAAATAAATCCTTTAGCAAAGCAATCTTTTCATAAAACATATCTACGTCTCATACACACTATAACTAAAAATATACAATGACTGAAGAAAATAATTATCAATCCTGAGCTACTTTCTTTGGCAAAAAGCATATTTCATGATAACAATTATCAACTTATAAGTACAGTTGGGCAATTAGAGTATCAAAAATTACTATCAAATAGCAGTTTGTTGCTCGCTCCATTTTGAATAAATACCTTCTTTGAAAGTTCTTATTTTAATATTCCCACCATCATATTGCCAGAACAACACCTATGACATATAAAGTCACTCATACATTATATCTGAGATGTATCGAAAATAAAATACGACAATTTTCTTTTATACAATATAGATAAATATACGCTAGATTATACTCATGAAAAAGATTTTATTAATTTTTTAGAAGAAAGATATTGAGAATTATTGCATGGCTGGCCAGAACAGAAACAAGATGTGCACAGAAAAACAACAAATATCATAAATATATTAAAACTTGACCAATACATAAATAAAGATATCGAAAAGCTATTAATAGAGTTTTGTTAGACTTATCGAGACGAGCAATAGTATGCTTATATTTCAGAGATTATGAAAAAATTCCATGATATTGGAGTCTTTTCTTAATAATTTCTGACTAAGATGAGGATTGAAGTTGAAAAGGCATGGGAGATATAATGAGATAAGACAATGACGCTATCATATATAATCCAGGAGCCAATACAATAGGGTGTTGTTGTGTTTGTGATCGGAATATATATTATAGTATACAAGTAGTGATATATTAATCATGTGTATTGATTTGTTTCTCTATAATTACATATTCCCGTAAAGAAACGGATTGTACTTATTTTTTGCGTAAGCAATCTATTGGCGACTACTACAAGCTTAGATTCTCAATTAACACAATTTTAGATAATTATCTTACTCTATGATTAACACGAATAATGATATAACGATATACGATATAATGGTAATTTATTCAGCATACAATCCAAACAATGCAACATCCAAGGAAGATCTCGGGAAATTCCCTTTTTCGTCAGAGGGAGACGGAATCTATAATGACAGTTATGCTTATTTTCTATTGAAATGTAAAGAAATGGGGCTTACTGCTGCTTTCGCGACATCTGAAGATATTATTGGACCAGGTCTTTTTCAGAATTTTTGGACATATGATACAAAATGGATCAAGAATCAGGGTAAAGCATATGCTGAAGTTTTTTTTGATAAATTTACCCCTAATACTATTGAACAAGAGAGCCAATTACAGTTGCTTACCTCATCTGAATCGATTTATATGTTCAATAATAGAAAATTAACAGCTCTTTTTCAGAATAAATTAGATACCTTTAATTATTTTACAGAGTTCGCTATCCCTACGGTAGAAATAGCCGATCCTTCAGAACAAGAGATGCTTGTAGCAAAAACTACATTGGATAAACTGTTGGATAAACATAGACATGGGGCTGATTTTACTGAAGGATACATCATAAAAGATATAACAGGTGCTGGTGGTTTTAATATACATAAGGTGGCATTTGATACACTTGGATTTAAAGAAATAGTAAAAAATCATACATTGGGTGAAAAAGACAAAGAAGGATTGTCCTATATACTCCAGCCATTTATCAATTGCGATAATGGATTTGCCTTTGAAGAGCATAACTGACCGATTGATATCAGGGTTATTATACTTTGAACGAAGATTATACAGACATATATAAGAATCGCTGAGGAAGGAAAATTTGAATGCAATATACATCAAGGTGGAAGATTGTTCTACATATCACAAGAAACGATGCCTCCAGAAGTGTTGGATATGAGTAAAAAGATAGTAGAAATCTTGGATACGAAGATAAACCTCAAACATTCTTTATATGCGCTGGATTTTATGCAAAGCAACGATGGTAACGTCTATTTCATCGAAGGAAACGATACTCCAGGGATTATTTGGGAGCATAAAAATACGATGGATGAAGCTAAATCTAAAGAACTTATCGATATTATTATTGGTGAGCTAGTGTTGATTAGTAAAGAGAAGCAGGTTGGATAGGTTTTTTATAGATCTCTCGATTATAATTATAGGTATGAAAAATCTCAATCCCCTCTCAGTTTGTATCAATATTGTAGTTCTGATATAATAGGGTGTTGTATTTGTGGAAGAAAAATGTATTTTGGGAGCATCACATTAGAGACTGAATTTTACTTCGAATCGTACAAATATCTAAAATAAGCCAGTTTTCCCAAAAGACAAAAATCGCTTTATTTTGACTTCCTCTTGTATAAAATATTGATAGGGGTACTCTCAAAAAATAATCGATGCTTTAATTTCTTTTCTCAGTACATGAACGTCACTAGTAAGATTCTAGCCCTCTGTCTCCTTTTAAACTTTTTTCCACTCATAGCTTCTGCTCATCAACCAAGGCTCATTACGTGAAATGAAATCCAGGTATCGGCACCAGAGATATCAAAAGCATATTATACAGAACTTAGTGGCAATCCTCATACCTATAACATAATTTCAACATGAGCGTTTCGTTTGTATGTAAATATTCTGGTTCCTAATCAGAAAAGTCAAACAACTGATTTTACGGTAACTATTAGTAAAGAATGAACTATTATGCCTTTAGCTGTACTCGAAGGAAAAGCCTTCAATTGGAAGCCATTTTTCGAACCTTTTTGACATGATTGGTATAGCATGTGACCGGAATATAGTAAAATAGTAGAGCCTGGGAACTATACTATTACAGTTACAAATCCTGATTTGAAAGGAAAGTATTCTCTTGCAGTAGGTGAAAAAGAAGTATTTGATCTTACCGAAACCGTAAATGCTGTCACACTCATTCCTCAGATCAAAAAAGAATTTTTTCAAAAATATCCCATTGATTTTATCTTATCACCATTTGGTGCTGGGTTTGTGATCATATTATATCTGCTGAGTTTCTTTTTTGGTTTCCTCTATAGATTCCTTCTAAAATCTCTCGCACGCTGAACAATAAGAGGTGCATCTAAGAATATTTCCACACCAGATAGAATACTTAGAGCATTTTTGGGACTTTCCTTGCTCATTCGAGCTATCATGACGAGTTGGAGTCCTCTATTAATTTTCTTTTCTGGGTTTTGTTTTTTTGAAGCAATATGGAGTCGATGTGGTTTTTATGCAGCTCTGGGAAAAAGTAGCTGTCCGTTATAAGAAATTTTTTGTGTCTAGTGTTGTAATTCTTTGGCTAAAATCAATAAGACACTGTTTCATATATGAAGTATAAATAAAGAAAAATATACGCTGACCTTGATACACTCACACGATTATGCAACGATTGATAGATAAAATTGTATCATCGGCGAACATTACACAAACCCCCTTTCAAAAAATCACATCAAAAAAAACTCTTCCGACCAGTCGGGAGAGTTTTTTATATCTCTATAATTATCTCATTATTCAGCAGTTTCTTCTACCACTTCTTCAGTAGCTACTTTCCCGACTGTCGGGATTTCGTCTGTCGACTCAACTTTCTTAGCTTTTACTGGAGCTTCTGCTTCAACCATAACAGCAACATCAGCTTTCATATCTTTGTATAAGAACGCTACTTTGTATGTTCCTACTTCAGTGATTTTTTTCTTCAATTTGAACAAGTGTGATGGGACTTGTATCTTATATTCTTCGTGGATCTTTTTAGCGATATCGTTTTCATCGATCTTTGCATACAAGTGTCCATCCTCGTTTACCTTAACTGTAAACGTCAATCCATCGTTTTCTTGGATCTTTGCAAAAAGATCTTGCATGTCAGTAGCTTTCTTCGCTATATCTTTTTGCGCTGATTCCATCTTTTGTTTGTAGTTGTTGATGTTCATAGCAGTAGCAAGTACTACTTTTTTTTGTGGAAGAAGAATATTTCTTGCAAATACAGGCTTTACTCTGATTTTTTCATATTTTTCTCCGAGATATCTACTTGCTTCAAGAACAATAACTTCTACGGTAGCATTTTCTGGCTTTCTCTTTGGCATTATCGAAACAATTTTCACAAAATAAAAATGTGCGTTGTGTTGTTTATAGATATTCCCATGCTATTTGCAATACAAGTTTTGTTCTATATTTATCGAGCTCTCTGTCAAGAACGCAACTGTATCGTACGATACAATCCCCATCCAAATCCAAGTATTCACAAAATAGAGAATAGTGGTATATATATCCAGACAAATGGGAATATTAACAGTACTTTCCGTCGAGTATTAAACTTGAGAAAATATGGTAATACATAGGGAAGTGAAAACATTGTATATGCCAATTTAGTAGAAAAAGCATCCCATATTTTGGCGGTATACAATGAGATCATCGTGAGAATACTTTGACGGAACGTCATCACATCAATCAGCCCAAAAAACAATCCACCAAATGTTTCTATTGTTAAGAATTGTTTATAGATATTGATAGAAATAAACAGGAACAATCCATTGGTCAGCAAGGTAAATATCACATGAATAGGGTTTTTTATCCATACTTTTGGGTAGCTAACAAAACACTGAAATCAGCCTGAATTTCGTCTTATTTTTTGCTTAAATCGAGTTTTGAGTGTATCTGGCACATGTGTAGCTACTGACACATAACTCTGCTCGACACGATAACCATGGAGATTGAGCCTAAAGGCCATATCCATATCCTCGACAATTGCCGAAAGGTTAAATTTTCCTATCTGGCGACATGCTTTGGTTTGTACCATCATACATCATCATCGCAACGAAACTGTAGACCATATATTGTAGGCTCATTGTATCAATGCTAACATATGATATTCTATCCCCTGCATCAACGCAAGAAATCATCCGTTAATGGGTCTATAATAACAGCTGACAGCAGCAACGTTTTTGTTATATTGGATTCTTCCAAGCATATCATGTATAGCTTTGCTGGAAATCTGTGTATCAGCATCGACAACAAGAAAATAATCTGTCTGGACAAGATCTATGGTGTTATTTATCGTTGCGACTTTCCCGATATTTTTCTCATTGTGTAGGAAAGTAAATCCATAGTGTTGTTGTTTGGTAGCAATGATTTTTCATGAATTATCAGTACTTGTATCATTGATAACATACAGCCTTATCATGTCATATGGATAACTAGCGTATATAGCATCTATCGTTTCTCCTACGGTTGCTGCGTCATTGTAACAAGGGACAACGAACGTCAACGGAATATCATTACCTGATTTTATTTTACGCATGTAATCTACGACAAAAAGTCATAGAACAAATACCATAAAAATAGCAATGAGTATCAAAAACATTGGTATATAAACAACTAAAGAAAGGAAATTATTTTTTGGTGCATGGATTTAAGCGCTTCCTGTGTTGCTTGTTGAGGAGTACTACGAATATCAGCAATAGTATTAGTTGGAACAAGATGATAGTGAAAATGTGGCACGTCAAATCCCATAATGAGTGTCGATATTCTCGTACATCCTGTTGCTTTTTGTATGGCTGGTGCGATTTTTTTTGCGGCAGCAAAGACTGCACTATAATAGGGTTCTGGCACATCAACAAAATAGTCTAGCTCAATTTTTGGAACTATCAATGTATGTCATGGTTGTACTGGGTTTATATCAAGAAAAGCGAATGTATATTCGTCTTCATAGATCTTGTATGATGGGATGTCACCATTAATAATTTTGGTAAAAATAGATGTCATGTCTATAGGCATATTCAATAAAAAATATTATTCTTTTTGCGCGATGACAATAAGCCTTCTACTATCTTGCGTATACACACTAGAATCATAATTTCCATAGGTATATAATAGCTTAAATCCACTCCTTTCAATCATATCTTTCAACTCTGTATATGTATACAATCTCATGGAATATGAAGCGTCAATAATTTTTGTTTTTGTCACAAATTTCTTATTATTATGAAGATATCATGTTAGTGGATCAAACGTTTCTTCTTCCAACATTATATCGTTATCGATGATGGTATAATCTTTTCTTATTTTCCCATGCTCGTATGAAGATACTATTCTATCCCTATTGACAATATCAATACAGATTTTACCACCAGTTTTCAATGCTTTGTAAAATATACCGATAAGCTTCATATTGTTTTTATCAGAAAAATAACCAAATGAACTGAAAATATTGCATATATGATCAAATTTTTTATCGTACTTCAAAGAAAGCATATCCTCTTGTATAAACTGAGCTTTCACTCATTTTCTTGATTTTTTTGCTTGTTGTATAAAATATTTATTAGTATCTATTCACACTACTGTACATCACATCTTGGCGAAATATATACTATGCCTTCAAAATCAACAAGGAACATCCAATAGACTATCTCATTTATTTATTTTCATTGATTTTCTCAAAAAACTTACTTGTGCTGCCGTCTTACGATCAGATAGTTCTGATTTCAAAAATTTCATATACAACTTCGGATTTTCAAAGAGTTTTTTGGTTGTGTTTTTTATCATATATCTTGGTTCAAATAAATTGTCAAAAAGACGATTTACTAAAATACAATATATTTGTCTTCTACTCCACTATAATAGCTCCTAATCTTCAATATATCTCCTTTTTCGACTCCTGCTGATTCTAGTGCTGATATAGCTCATCTCTGATCCATATTTTTCCAAAATCGCATCTCGGCTTCATCATTGCCTCGCATAAGTGTAAAGACCATCTTACCGATAGCAGGATCTTGTATATATCGTATATGATCAAATTCTACTTCTCTATCTTCAAGATATCATCACTCCTCAAGTGCAGCTCTTCCTTGCTCAGTAATATCTATTACCAATGGATCTGGTTCTGGTTCAGTAACAGTAACTTGTTCATATAATTGTATAGTAGGCAGTATCCTCATATAGTGAGCAATAGACTTTATCCAAGCATCAACACCATGATGTGTTGCAGATGAAACAACGTGCGTACAATGAAACAATATATCATCAGTAATCTTTATATCGAAAGTCTGAGCAAAATATTTTTGCAGTTCTTTTCGCATAGTATGTTTATATTCATCTTGTATTTCATCGTCATTTATCAGATCTTGCTTATTGATGACAAACTGCATAAGCTTTTTCATTAATATTTTTTCTTTACCATTTTGTGTAGCTTGCATAATGAAATACAGTGCTTTATCTTCATGATCTTGATGTATCTGCACAGACACATCGCTAATAGGATCTCCAAAATAGTCTGTCTGTCCAAATTTTTCTTCTACATATTGTTTAAGTTCTGCAAATAACATAGGAACATCATTCATACCGCTTTCGTATCTAGTGATATCGGTCATAAATGTTAGCACTCTTGTTTTAAGAATATGTCTGAGAAATGCATTACCGAGTCATTTTCCTTGTGCAGCTCATTGGATCAATCATGGAACATCCACAACATTAAATCTTTCGTCTCCTACTTGGACAGATCACAAATGTGGGATCAATGTGGTAAAGTGGTAATCTGCGACTTTTGCTTTAGTATTGGAAATAGTGTTGATAAGACTTGATTTTCCTACACTCGGCGTTCCAATCAATGCAACATCAGCAAAAAGTTGTAGTTCCAATGTTACTTCTTTGTACTGTCCTGGTTCTCAAAGTATAGCAAACTGTGGATACTGATTGATCGCATCCTTAAATTGTATATTTCATCGACCACCTACTCCACCTGGAGCAAGTGCCCACTGCTCTCCCACTTTGGTAAAGTGATGGAGAATATATCCTTGTTTTTTATCTCTTACGACAGTTCCCACTGGAACAGACAATACAGTATCTTCTGCGTCTGCTCCGTACTGATCCTTTGATCTTCCTGACTCACCTGGAGTAGCTCTAAATTCTCTGTGATATTTATAATATAGCAAAGTATTGTCGTCTTGAACAGCTTCCAAAATAATAGATCATCACTTTCCTCCATTTCATCCTGATGGACCTCAATAGGCGACTCATGCTTCGTGCCTTCCTGCTACCACTCCATCTCATCATTTACCTGATCGGGCTTTGATTGTTACTTCATCGAGAAATTGCATGTATGCTAATTATGAATTATAAATGGTGAATTATCAATGATATGGATATCTATTCTCAGTATATGGATTGAGCTGTCTATTGCAATGTCGTTATTTTCTTGCTAAAGAAAAACCCCGACGTGTCGGGGTTGTCATATATCTAGAATAATAGTTATTTTTTAACTGGCACTGGAGTTGTGTATGATCCTGTACATGTTGTACAACATCGATTTTGCAATGAGTATGCTCCATTTCCAGCAATAGCCAATCCAATAGCCAATACAGCCAAGAAAAAATCTAGCTCCATTGTTTGAAATGACCATCCTTTAATGTTCATCGCTCCGAGCATGATAACAACAACAATCGCTGCAGCAATACGAGTAAACATACCTAGAACAAACAACGTTCATGCTGTTATTTCTGCAACGACCAATATCCAGAACCAAGCGTTCATAGACAAGAATGTCAATCCAAGATTGTGGAATGCTCCACCAATAGATCCGACTGCCTGCTCTGCCATAGGAATCTTAGAGATACCATGATAGATAAACAATCATCCAATCAATAAACGAAGAATAAGCAAACCAACTGATTTTTTACATCGAGTACATTGCATATGATAAGTGCATAAAAAGTAAAAATGCCTCTTATGTGTAGTAGTTGGAAAGGGATTTACAAGCCAATCACAATAACAACACCATTCTATTGACTTTTAAATAAAAATAATTATAATAAAATCATTTAGTCATCACGTATTTAATGGTTGGAGTTTGACTTGCTATTGATATAGATCATACACTCTTGCGTACAGAGCAGTTTCAGTATGAAGCATGGAAAAAAACACTAGGTCATACAGAACGATTTACCGAAAAATTATATTGCAACACGTACTGCGGAAGAGGAAGCTGGGAGATTGCACAAGAAATTGTTGTTATACTTTCTCGTGATCCGAAAGAGCTTTATGAAGAACGTATGAGGAAGTTGGATAACATCCTGTCAAAACAGAAATCTTTTGTATTATGCGCTGGTGCTGAGATGTTTTTTGATTATATTCATCAAGAAAAGCTACCTTATGTCTTAGTAACTGGATGATCTAAACAAGAGAGTAATGAAAAAATAGCAAAATCAGATCTAAAAAATATCATCAAAAAAGATAATCCTATTATTACGAAAGATGATTACACCTGTAGCAAGCCAAACCCTGAACCATATCTCATGGCCAAAGAAGTATTGAAAAAGCTTCATGGTGGTGATTATATTAAAAAGTACATAGGGTTTGAAGATACCGTAGCAGGTATGCTATAAGCTGTTAGTGCATGATATGATAACGTCCATATTATCCCTCATGAACGAACTAAGATATCATTTGATTCCTACCAAAAGATGCAACAACTACCAAAAAACGTTGTCAAACTCAATAGAATCGATGATTATAGATTATAAGAGCCAATCTTTTCTTCTATTTGATTTTTTGTTGCTATTAATGGTCATAAGTGTTCTATTTTGCATGTTGCAGCCATAGCTGCAAAACGACCAATAATTGCATAGTCATCTGTTTCTTGTTCTTTAGAGAGAAAAGCAGCTAAATAGGTGTCACCGGATCCTGTTGGATCAACGATTTGCTTAGGAGGAAATGCTGGGATATTATATCTGTTTCCTTGTTTGTAGATAATAGATCCACGATAGCCACGAGTTACTACTAATATATTTACGTACTGACTAATATACTTTATCGCGATATCAATAGTTTTCTCTCCTGTGATAAACAACAATTCCTCTTCATCTAAAAATAATGTATCTATATATGGCAACAATGCACGAGCACGTTCAGGATATTGTTTGATCATTATCCCATCTACTGCATAGGTAAACATACCAAAGTTACCCAATACCAACCTTTTATGCGCAAGCTGCTTAAAAAGTTGTGGATCAATATCGTAATAGAATAATGGTCATAAAACAATTATATCATAATTTTCTATTTCATTTCCCAGATCTTCATATCTCAATGTATGAGGAACGTATGAAATATGTTGTGTTCTTTTATTAATATCTTCATGATACTGCAATTGTACGGTAATTGTTAATTGACTAGGGATATGAATATGATCTATTCCGCCGAGATTTTTTTGGACTCGATCAGCATCTTGATCAGCATAAGATACATACAATATTGGATTATATCCGAGTGTCTGCAATCCTTTACCGACATAATACGGAATGGATCACATCTGCCTGTGGATATTGCCTTGGATATGTACTTCATCTTTGCATAATGGTCACACTATAGCAATGCGCATACGTTGTTCTAGTAGATAAATTATCCCATTTTTTCTATATCCCCATCTAATATCATCGGTGCCATAGCAGACAGTTCATCATACAAAATACCGTCAGGAATTGGATTATAGAAAAATATTTTTTTGCCCAATTCTCGTGTTTTAAATACTTCGAGAAATGTTGCACCTCAAATATAATTTTTCTGCCCATTTTTTTCTAAATTGAGCACAAAAATAGCATCTACATCATAGATCTTTTGTATGGATAAATGTAACATGTCTGATTTTCGTCTCTGATGTTCGGTTGATGAAATATCTTTCATGTCTTGTTCCTTACTTGGATGGTCATAGCTGTTTGGCAAAACGACAGTATGTCCTTGCTTCTCGAGCTGGACCTTGATTGGAGGAATGTTTGGATAGTGTGCTTTACTACAACAGAGGAATATTTTCATCGATTTGTTTTCTGCTAAAAGATATATATAAGTCCTTGATACACAAACAATAGTGACAATACGATAATTGCTCCGAGAATGATTTTTCTAAATACGGTTTCGGAAATTATTTTTATCATACGTTTACCAATCCAAGAGCCGAAAAATGCAGCTATAAGAAGCATGGGTATCAATACCCATAAATCTTTGTCCAAAAATCCATTACCAAAGTAGATAGGAATCCTAGTAAAATCAACAATCAATGCAACTGTTGCGATCGTTGCAATATACTGTTCCTTTGGCAGAGCAAACATCGTCATAAATGCACCTCTCAATACTCAGCCTGTCCCAACCAATCATGCCGTCAATCCTGACAATCCTCCACCGACAACACCAAATAGCTTGGTTGGTTTGATAGATCGTTTTGGTCTCCATAAGGAATACGAAGCAAATAGAGCAAGCACAACTCCCAATAACATTTTCAATATCGTCTGATCAATATGTGCAGCCAACAATGCACCAACAACGGTCAAGATAATACTTGGTATACCAAAGAGAATAAGTATTTTTTTGTTGATATGTTTGTAGAATAATGACAATCTGGAGGCATTACCAAAAATATGATAGATAGCTACGAGTAAGAGAGCATTGTGAAAGTCGATGACTTGACTAATCAGTGGGAGGAAAATACTCGATGATCCAAATCCAGCAATTGTCCCTCAAATCTCTGCCAATAAAGCAAAAATAATAATAATGGCTGTTTCTCGCATAACAAGAGAGATGGGATATAAATTTTGTTGCAATTGCCGAGTAAATCATTAGGATGGTTGCTGTTATATCACAATGGGTTTGTAGCTCAGTTGGTAACCCGCAAGGCGGGTTTAATCTTTTGGTCATTGTGTATCTCATGGGTTTGTAGCTCAGTTGGTAACCCGCAAGGCGGGTTTAATCTTTTGGTCATTGTGTATCTCATGGGTTTGTAGCTCAGTTTGTAACCCGCGAGGCGGGTTTAATCTTTTGGTCATTGTGTATCTCATGGGTTTGTAGCTCAGTTGGTAGAGCAGAAGACTCTTAATCTTTTGGTCGTGGGTTCGAATCCCACCAAACCCAGAAAAAATAACAGCCATAGTGTTGTTATTTTTTGTTAGTCGATATTTTTGAACATATTTTCTAACTCAGCTAAGTCTGCAAGATCTTGTTCATGCTCAGTTTCCTCTTTTTTATGCAAGTCTTCAACCATTGACGCACCTTTTTCTAAAGCCTGCTTGGCTTGCACATTTTCTGTCTTAGCGGCAGCTTCACGAAACACTCATACAAGAGTATCGATAGTTTTGTCATCCAATGCGTTATTTTCTACCAATAGTTTGAGTCAAGGAGCCATATCTCGATTGTCTTTTATGGTATCCAATATTCTGAGTACAAACTCTTTTTTGTCCATGAAAACCCTTTTTAGCGTATAAAATATATATGCTTCTATCTTTTTCGTCTATTATTGCAAATTGATGTCTATTTTTTTGACTTTTTGTGCTTATGCATGTATAATTATAGTAGATATTTATATTATATATAATCCTATGGATATAAAAGCTATGATACAATGATTTACATCACTTTCAATAGAAGAAAAACAGAAAAAACTTCTAACTATATTAGAGGCATTACAATCTAGTAATGAAGTCTTTTCGTCTCTCCTAGCGAAAGTATCAAATAGTTTGCCAAACGATGCTACACTTATAGTTATCTATCATGATGTTATGATGTTTGGGCAAGCAATTGAGGAATATAATACAAAACAAGATGCAACATCATTAAGTAAAGCTGAACAATATATGCAAGAACTTTTAAGACGCGAACAACAAGATCGTCTACATGATGAAGAAGATATAAATAGAATGGAAGATTTGTTGCAAGATATATAATTTACTCCTTATTAAATACAAATGACAGAATTACTCGCACAACATGACAAGATAGAAAAAAAAGAACAGATAAATCCTGGAGAACTACAAGCCATCAAGGAAATCAATAAATTTTTTGATAAAAATAAATGAGATGCTGGCATCGCAGAAAATCTAAAAAATGGCACATGACCTGAAGATCTTCAAAAAAACTACGATTTAATAAAAGAAAGTATAGTATTCTCAGATGCGTATGATCCTTTGGAATACTGACACCTAAAAAAATTGATCGTAACTGGCATTGAAGAAGATTTTGGCAATCTTGGGCAACTAGTAGGAGAGTGAAATTATTACAAAAATCTCCATGAGTGATTTCTTTATGCTGATTTGATGAAATACAACACTACACGTCTAGATGCAAATAATCCAGAACCTGTATCTATAAGTAAATTTATGACAAATTTCAAAGCAGAGAAGATAAGTACTCTTCAGTATGAAACCGTAGAAAAAGTAGAATCAGATAGATCAAGTGTTGCTAAAGAAAAAGAAGATAAAGTTGGAAAAATATTTTTACTTAATGAGCAAGAGAAATCAGAGATAACAAAAACCCTTTCTACTGTAGCATCATGAAAACATTCTGCTGACATAGATATATTTTGACAATCAGATGGTACAAGAGTCAATAATGTGCCTATTATAAACAAGAGATACTCAGATTTGAGAAATGATCTATTTAATTGATGTAGCCCTCAAGTAAAAGAAAACCTTAATAATATCTTTCCTCCTTTTGATGAAAAAAATGCAAATTTGTTTTATGCTATGTCTAGAGGACTTTCAAAAATATCTTTCCTTTCTCCAGAGTTAAAAAACGCAATTTTTAATTGACCACTTATGTGACCAGATGCAAATGGAGCCAGAAAGCTATGAAATGTAAATTTTAAGTTTAATCAAGTGACGGACAAATGAGATCAACATACGTTCTGAGGTATAGAAATCAAACCAAACCTTGAAACCCAGTCAAGCCAAATCATTAACTATCTCAAAGAAACTGTACTGAGAATGCAATTTCAACCTACAGCATCTTTCACCATAAAATATCCAAAGGAAAAAAGAATAAGTCCAGATCCAACAGCATATGATGCTGTAACGTGATGATGATTAAGCACTAATTTCATGATTAGCAAGCAAAATAATTGGAATATCCCTTCCCCATGATCACACTACAACAATTTTAGACCATGAAAAAGTCCCAATACTATAACCGACAAATCTGATCGTTTGCATCATATGAATATTGTTATACCATACACAGAATTAGATAAATATAAGAACTACATAACGTATACTGATAGTAATTACACAGATCAATCGACAAAATATAGTGTCAACCCAAAACTATCTTTTGCAAAAGTTCTTGATCTGTTTCAATCACAACAAAAACCATGAAGCAAAGAAGCTCTCTATGCAAACCAAGTAAGAACAACTCTTGAAAACTTTGATGTCTTGGCAAGTACAATAGAAAGTAATCCTGCCCTTAAAAAACAACTAGCAGAAGATCTCAAAACCGAGATCAACCCGAGACAAAATAAAAATTATGAATCTTCGTGATTATACAAATATCTTATGCAACTAGGATATAAAATTGATAGTTGAACGAAAACATTGGTTGCAATACCGAACAAAGGAGTATAATTATACTCAGCAATGTTTTTTAGTCACTACCTAAAATCATAACGAAATAATTATCCTCAGTCTCTCGATGTCATTTTGTCGCTGGAGGTCTTTTTATATTTTCATACCCCAATCCTATGCTATTTGCATCGGGATTGAGAATATTTTCTCTATGTCACGTAGATCACATCCAGCCTTGATTTCGTTCTTCTTTTCCTATAGCACTTCATGGAGTATTTGATGGAGACAAATTTTCTCCTTTTACAAATCATTTGTAACCTGCTTTTTTTGCCCTATCAGTAGGTGTTTTCCCCTGTAAATCTTTATGACTATAATGATTGTTATCTGCCAAATATTGTGCATAATCCTCTGCAACTTTAGCTAAAATTGGATCTACTTTCAATGGTTGAAGTCTATGTTCTTGTCTAATACTATTAATCTCTTCAATCATATAATATATAATCAATTCTGTTGCCTTCTCTTTGCCATACTTTTCAATAAGCACATTACAAAATGATTGCAATACTTCTTTTTTAGTCATTGAATCTTCAACCAATTCTTGGGTATCTCCAGACGGATCTTGTTCAGCATTTTTCTGTGCTAATCATGGATTTGTAGTAAGAACTCATAGACAAAAAGCCAATGCTGTTATAGTATTTTTTAGATAGCTTGGATTATGTGATCATCAATCTGGATGTATTGGATGTTTTCTCATATATAGATAACAATACAAGATAAATTGTTATTCTTATTATACTCATAATTTTATTATTGTCAAATAAATAGAACATCTTGTATTTTTGCTATTTTTGACTATACTGACTGTATTTATTATACAGTTATCTATGCTCAATTTTTCTTGATTTTCTCCATTAACCAAACACAGTGACTATCTTATATCCAAGCTTGGGACTGGGAGTTTTTTTCTTGTTGGTGGCTGCGTAAGGGAT